>Ga0209048_10000820_pt1 | contig 33192 bp, 29 predicted proteins | sample FrelakmetCRP12CR_FD_187146 | JGI IMG/M metagenome (GOLD analysis project Ga0209048, IMG submission 187146) | Freshwater lake sediment microbial communities from the University of Notre Dame, USA, for methane emissions studies - CRP12 CR (SPAdes)... | ecosystem: Environmental > Aquatic >...
TCAATGGAGCCAATACCACCGGGTAGGGCGGATAAAATGCCTATAATGTTTGCCAAGAGGAAAATGATGATTATAGCAACAAAGCTTATTTTAACATCGAAAGCAATGAACACGATATATAGCCGAACACACTCCAAGAGCCATGATGCAGTTGTCAATAAAAACACGAAAAGAAGATTCCAGAAGCTGCTGAAAGAATTGGTATATTCAGTCATTCCTCGTAGACCTTGAGTGAATTTGTGATAAAAAATATCGGTAACTTCTGCTTGGATAGGCAAAATTCTAAATATGAAATGAATCCGGTTGTAAATCCATAAACCTGTATCTTGCCTCCAGTTAATCAAGTAAATGAACACCAAAAGGCCAAAAGAGGCTAAACCACCTAAAATTGCTATAACTCTTACTTTAGGGATTAATAATGCACACATTATCAATAAAACTGCAACAATTACTCCATCAAAAAACCGTTCAGTCAGTCCCGTAGACAAACCTTCTGAAAGTGATATATTATTGATTTTTTTACCTGCTACCGCATTTAAAACCTCACCAGCGCTGCGCATTGGACTGAAATTACCTGCAAAAAGTCCAATGGTTTTCACTACAAAATTTTTGCGAAAAGCAAAAGGCTGTTTGATGATGAAACCCCAACGAACAGACCTCAGCCACACTACAAAAAGGTGTATAAAAACTGCTAGGAGTATTAACCACCAATTAGCGGTTTTAATGACTGCCCACATTTTTTGGGGGCCTATCCACAGAACCAGGAGCACTAAAATGAATATACTCACTAGGAAAATGTAGTAACGCTTCACATTTTTAACCTCCTTCCGAATTTACGCACAAGAAGGCTTAAAGTAAATACTACATAATGAAAAACATGCCAAGTTTTAACATGAGATTTTTCTTTGCTGTAAGTGCATGGTATGGGTGTTTCATCCACTATTAAATTATTTTCGGACGCCTGAAAAAGGACTTCTGATTCGTAAATGTAATCATTGGAGGGTATATTAAGGAATAATGGGGCTGATTTGGTAGAAATTACTCTGAAACCACTTTGACTGTCTGTTATGTTGTAACCGGTTAAGTATCTCATGAGATGTGTAGTTATCCCGTTAGATAATCTGCGCTGTAAGGGCATATTTTGAGGAGATTTTCCATAGAAGCGTGAACCAATACGCACATCCACATCACCAATTCCATTTACTAAATTAGGTATAAAACTTGGATCGTGCTGGCCATCGCCATCTAAATGTACAATCAAATCATAATTTTTTTTCACAGCATATTTTAACCCAGTCTTAATAGCTGCTCCCTTACCCTTATTATTCTGGTGTTTCAGTACTATGGCTCCTGTTTCTTGTCCTAATGAGGATGTTCGGTCTTTAGATCCGTCGTCCACCACCACTACATCAGAATAATTTTGAGCACTTCTAACCACTTCTTTTATAGCTTTCTCTTCATTGTAGGCGGGAATTATGGTTAAGATTTTCATTTAAATTCCTATTTCTGTTATGGAATTAACAAACTGATCAAAATATTTAATATTAAATTTAAATACTTTCATGAAATATAAAATCATGGAATGTTAATGAAATACCAAAAAATCATTCAAGAGAAGCCTATTCTTTTATTACTGATTCCTGCCTTGGCCGCTTTTTTGATTGCTCTAGTTACAACTTTAAAGTACCAGTGGCCTTTAGGTGGCGATATATTTTATCATGTGCACTTGGCCAAGCTATATTTAGAACAGGGATTTAGTTATTGGGATCCTCTGACCGCTGCACCCTATGGTAGACCTATATTTTACCCACCACTATTTCATTTTCTACTACTTTCATTAAGTTTTCTTTTTGGAGTTGATATTTTCCAAGCGGCCCGTTTTTTGCAGCCAGTTTTATTCACGTTTATAACTTTATCCTTTTCCGTTGTGGCATATAAATTGACCAAAAGTAACCTTATTGGAGTTTCAGCTGGATTTTTTATCTTTTTTAGTGTTGCGTTCCAGAGATTTCTACTTTCTGGGCCCGAGAACTTAGCTTTTATTATGTTCCCATGGGTAATTTATGGTTTTTACCGTTCATTAGAAAATAAAAATTATAGATATGCTTTATTTTCAGGTTTACTAACAGGCATCATACTATTAACTCATGCACTTTCTGGAATATGTTTATTATTAATCATTTCGATATATTCGCTATTAATTGGTGTTAAAAATAAATTTTTATTCCGGTATTTGATATTATTCCTTTTCATTGCCTTTATTGTAGCCTCAACATGGTGGTTACCACTTATAATTAATTATAGTATTCCTCCCAGTCTTCAAGCGAACTTTATGTTAAGTTTACAGGATTATATAGCGTTTTTAGGATTATTGACCTTGATTTTCGCTTTTTTAGGTGCAGTGCCGATGATTAAAAGAAGATCTAATTTAGATATTTTACTTATAACAGCTTTTGTATCTTTATTAGGAATCAGTGGTTTGAATTATTTAGGAATTCCGATTTTAAGCAATAGAATATTGACTTTCGCTGTTTTTCCCCTAGTTGTCATGGCAGGAATAGGATTAGAGTACATGAAATTTAAATTTGAAGAAAAAAAATTCCCACGAAAATATTTCAATATCTTACTTGTAATGATATATTTCGCTGCTATTCTATCTGCTTATTCTATGCTTGCAGATTTTAATAAAGCTCCTTCCTGGCTAAGAGCATCCGATTCAGAAATTGACGTAGCAGAGTGGTTTAAGACAAATGGAGATAAAAAAAATGTGGTTGTTGCATATGACTACAGAGACACGTTTATAGTAGCTATAGCAAACCAACCTGTTGCTTTGGGAGGTTATGGTCAAGGAATACCTAAATCTCTAGATTTAGTGAAATATACTACAGGTAAAGCTAGTAGATCAGATTTTATAAATGACCGAGTCGGCTATATTGTTCAGCCGGTGGGAATGAAAAACCCTCCATACACTCTTTTAGTCCACCAAAATGCTGATTATGCAGTTTATATGTTTAATAATTCTTCAGATAAATCATAAAATAAGAATAATTCCATTTAAAAAAATGATTAGGATTTATTGTTGAAATTAAATCTATTTTCTCAAGCTACGTTGTATTATAACCGCCAAGAATAGGAGTATTGGCCATATTTCCAGTCGACCTACCCACATATCAATTATGAATACTATTTTGGTGATAGTGGGGGAAGTCGCATTCATGAGTCCTGAAGCAAGCCCCACGTTGCCAACGGCTGATGCAACTTCAAATATCACCTGGGCAACGTTTTGATAGTAAAATAGAATTATGATAACACTTACTATGTACACAAAGAGGTAAGTGAAGACAAAAAGCCCGGTTAACTTTAAAATCCCATCATCAATTTTCACATCTTTCACATGTCGGATCTTTCGGGATATCCTGGCGCTCTGAGGGAGCAGTAATGTCTTAACCGTCCACCAAATCCCTTTAATCATTATGCCTACTCTAATCTCCTTTATCCCTCCAGCAGTAGAGCCGGATCCACCACCTACAATCATGAGTAGAGTGAGGATGAATATTCCCATCCCAGCATAATTATTGGTTATCTCGGAGGGTGAGGAGGTCTGCAGCCCAGTAGTGGTCAATGCGGAAACAACTTGGAATACCGAATATCTAATAGATAAAAGTAGGTCATGTCCATAGTATGGAGTATTATAGAGAAAAACCGCTATTAGCAGAGTTCCGACAATTAGAAGAGGCCATGACACTTTGGGTTCAATGTCTTTAAAGTATTCTCTCCAATTTCCCTTTAAAACGGTGTAGTGAAGGGCAAAGTTGGTGGCTCCTATTATCATTACTATCATGGCTACAATTTCGATCCAAATATTGTTATAGAAAGCTATGCTGGCATTATGCATAGCAAAACCACCGGTAGAGAGCGCTGAGAAAGTGTAAAATACCGAATCAAAATTTGGCGTTCCAGCTATTTTAAAAAGGATAATTGAAATTGCAGTGTAAAGAAGGTAAATATAAATCATAATCCTTGCGGTATTCCTTACACTTGGACGAATTTTTTCCTCTCGAGCTTCGGCAGAGTACATCCTCATGATGTTTATTGAGGGGGATGAAAGGATGCTTAAGGCCAGAACAATAATTCCGATTCCACCCAACCATTGTGTGAATCCTCGCCAGAAATCCATAGTGTATGTAACTGTGTCAAGATTAGCATACATGCTGAATCCAGTGGTTGTGTAGCCGGACATTGCTTCAAAGTATCCATCTAAGTAGGATAGGTCGCCGGAAATATAAAAGGGAAGTGCAGATAGTGCAACTGCAATTATCCAGATCCCAGTCGAAAAAATCATTGCACCTTTTAGTGAAAGGTCTGCTTCTTTGTTAAAGATTCTATACAGAAGAAATCCAAAAACTATGCTTATAATCGAAGAATATACAAATGGCAGTATATACTTAGTTTCACCATAAATAACTGCTATCACGATGGGTAATAGCATTATAAGCCCTAAAAGGATGCATATATAACCAGTGTAGTGGAATATTGTATGTATTTCTTCCATCTTCACTTTGTTAAGCAATCAATCAATTCCTCTTGAATCAAGATATAATAAATAATTGACTTTTGAATTCTATTGGAAATGTTTCATAATTTGGTGAACCGTTTCATAATCTCCTTCGCGTACTTGGTTTTCACCAGAATTGAAATCTTCATATCCTTTTTTAAGATCATTTCTGGCTTGGGAATAATTATATTCCCATTTTCATACAGGGCTACGATTATGAAGTCTTTTGTAGGGCTTATATCTCCTATCTTTTTACCAATGGCTTTCTCGTTATCCAAATTTATATCTAATAATTCTGCATCGCCTTTCCCAAGAACCACCAAGTCTGCGATTTTGGGTCTGATTATCAGTTTTTCCAGATAGCTTGCTGCGGTGATTTCAGGACTTATAACGGAGTCAATTCCCACTTTTTTAAATGCATCGGCGTGGTTGGGTTCACTTACTCTGGCAATGATTTTGGGAATCTTAAATTCTTTCACTAGGATGCATGCCAGGAGATTGGACTCGTCGTTACCCGTGGCTGCCACAAAAACATTCGCATCCTTCAAATTTGCTTCTTCTAAGGTTTTAGTGTCAGTACCGTTACCACAGATCACTAGTGCATCTAGTTCTGATGCAGCATTGTTGCATAATACTTCATCGTTCTCAATCAGGGTTACATCATGACCATCTGAAATTAAAAAAGAGGCAAGGTTAAGACCTACTCTTCCACCACCCATTACTACAACATACATCTTTTAACACCTTCTAACGCAATATCTATCGGTATTTAAGTGTTTGAAAACCATAGAACAGTGCAAATGTTTTTAATTTATGAATTCTCGTAAAGGTAGGTCTAACTAATATATATAAATTTCGCCAGAAAATGCAGACAAAAGCTCGAAAAACGACTCTTAAAATTTAATTGTAAAATAAATATTAATTTCCGACCTTAACTTGGACATCTGCTCTCGTAAAACTTTCTTAATACCGTAGAATATTTCAAAGCCATGTTTACCAGTTAATACCAGATATTCAACTTCTATCCTTTTAGTATCTGGCAGGCCTACTTACTTGATCATGGTGGAAAAGTTAACAGTTTCCACTTACCGAAGTACAGTATTCCTCTTATTTATATTTGCATCGTTTTACTGCCCTTTATGTCTTCCAAAAGATATTTCAGATCCCTGAATCAGTTGGGGATAAAGCTTGGAGAAGTAGGTTTAATTACATATAAAATGAGCCGTTTGATCTGTGATGGATAGCAATTTTCCTGACCCTTCTGCTTGTTTTTGAGCCGTCTGTTGATACTAATATTATACTACTTATTTTATAAAAAAAAATCTGATGTTTTTCTTTTAATTATTCAGGTCCTGTCGATAAATAGCAGAATATTAATTGAAGTTTTTACAATGATTTCATAGTATTAATAAATTTAAATATTTGGAGTTATTTTGATGACAATGAAAAGATTATTCGGAACTTTTGGGGTTAGAAGAGTTGCTAATCAAGATTTAACGCCTGAATTTGCTTCAAAATTAGCAGCTGCCTATGGTAGTTTGGTTAAAGGATGGGTAGCAGTGGGAGGAGACCCCAGAACTTCTACTCCAATGATCAAACACGCGGTAATGGCTGGACTTTTATCCTCCGGATGTAAAGTGGTAGATCTGGGAATTTTACCTACCCCTGCTGTCCAATACGCTGTGAGGAACTATTATGATGGTGGAGTTATCATTACAGCATCTCATAACCCTCCTAAATATAACGGCATCAAATTTGTAGATGAATATGGCATAGGCATTCATGAAGATATGGAATTAGAGATCGAGGCTATGTTTTTTGATGATAATCCAGACAGGGTCTTATGGGATGATATTGGAGAAGTTTCTGCTAATCATGGCCTTGTGGACGAGTACATAGACGAAGTTGTAAATCGAGTTGACCAGGAATCCATAGGCAAGGCTAAGCTCAACGTTATAGTGGACTGTGGTAACGGAGCGGCCTGCTTTACCACTCCCTATATATTGCGCCAGCTTGGGTGTAACGTAACAACCCTTAACTGCCAGCCAGATGGATTCTTCCCGGGCAGGAACCCAGAACCCACCGAGGAAAACCTTAATATACTCATAAAGACCGTCAAAGCCACCGGGGCTGATCTTGGAATAGCCCATGATGGTGATGCCGATCGAACCATATGCATCGACGAGAAAGGGAACTTTGTAATGGGTGATAAGACTTTTGCCCTGGTAGAGAGGAAACTACTACAGGAGAATGAAGGAGGACTCATAGTAACTACTGTGGCCACTTCCACTGCTATCTATGACATAGCCCAGCAATATGGTGGCGAAGTAGTGGCCACTAGGGTAGGTGACTTGCTTGTTGCTCGGGAACTTAAAAACAGAGATGGTCTTTTTGGTGGGGAAGAAAATGGAGGTCTAATTTTCCCGGACTTTGTTTATGGAAGGGATGCTGCTTTATCAACTGCTAAGATCGTGGAAATAATCTCTGTTGAGGACAAACCCCTTTCCCAACTCATTGAGGAGCTACCTGATTACCAGACAGTGAAAATTAAGGTGGAATGTCCCGATGACAGGAAAAATGAGATCATGGAGAAGATTGCAGCTGACATCCAGGAATATCAGGTAGACACTACTGACGGAGTGAAGATCTTCCGGGATGAAGGCTGGCTCATCATCAGGCCTTCGGGAACTGAGCCAATATTTCGCTGTTTTGCGGAGTCTAAAAATAAGAAGGATGCGAATAAAATGGCTGAATGGGGCATATCCCTGGTTAAGAAGCATTTATAAAATTAAATTTTTTTATTATTCTTTCTATCAAATATTTTAGGGTTTAAAACACAGATGGATTTAAGTATGGATTAAATCTTGATTAAATGGGGGATTATATCTTCTCCCGGTTTTTTTGATCGGGGTCATCGAAATAAAAACCGTAGAACTCCGCACAGTATGCGCACATAGCGAATTTACCGTAACGATAGCGGCTACCGTCATTTTTATTCATGTCAAACTTCTTACCGCAAGTATAACAGGTCTCTATTTTCTCTGATTGATTTTTATTCTCTTCTATAGAATTCTCGAAGGATTTTTTAGATTTTCTCATTGATTCTCGAATTTTACCACCTTCTGTCATTCTATAGTATGTCCATTAATTTTATTTATTATTGTAATCTAGACTTTCATTTTACATATACTACACTTCAATGCTGTGGTTGGTAACATTGTCTTTGGCATAATAGAAAATTAAATTACGATCAAAGCCACGAATATGATCATGAATAAAAGAAGAAAGATAGCATGGGGCATTACGGGAAGTGGTGAAAAACTTGCGGAAACTGTGGAAATCATGCAGCAGATGAGAGACCTGTACCATAAGCAATTCGACATCCGAGTCTACATCTCCAAGGCAGGAGACCAGGTTTTGAAGTATTATAATTTATCAAACACTCTGGAAACTACCTTTGACAAGACATGGACGGAAATAAATTCCAACGCACCATTTCTAGCCGGTCAGATACAGTTGGGGAAGTACGCATTCCTCCTGATAGCCCCATCAACATCCAACACCGTGGCCAAGGTATCCCTGCGCATAGCTGACACATTATTAACCAACGCCGCTATCATGGGTCAGAAGACTTCTACCCCCCTATATATTATGCCCACTGACTTTAGAGAGGGGATTGTAACCACTAAGTTACCAAATGGACATGATTTAGATCTGAAGATTACTCGAGAAGATGCCCAACATGTTGAAAATTTGGCACAGATGGACACCACCAAGGTATTCGAATCTCCCAACGAAATACCAGCCATATTCGAAAAACACGCCAATCAAGTCTGATATCATAATTGGTTTAGGATGTATGGATAATCAGTCCATGCAAACTAGATAAATTCTCGACGCAATTGCATGGTCACACTAAATGTTTTAATTGGCAGCCCTTCATCTTCACCATCTTTTATGGGCGATATTCCCCGGAAGTAGTGTTCCACTGCTCCAGTGTTATCAATGTCCATTGTTACTGGTTCTAGTTCGTCTAAGTCATCAAAAAATTGATGTATTTCCATTGCTTTTTCTTCAGGAGCGCTAAAATTAATTATTTGGGCTCCTTCTCTCCGATTCTGCATACGGACATACTCATCGCTTAATTCCAGAGTTTTTGCTTTTAAACCTTCTCTATGAAATATTATGTTCGGCATATCATAAACCCCCATATTTTCTCTTCTTATCTATTATTAATGCCAAAATGGGTTATAAGTTTTGGGATAATAACAGATATTATAGTATTTAAAACATTTTAAGCCATTAAAAATTAAAAAAATTGTCTTTTAAAATTCATTAAACGATATTAAATATATAAGGATTTTAATCAGAACTTGTATCCCATATTCCTTAGAAATTTCTGCCTACCAAGAACTTCATCGTCACTTTCTACGGCTTGTGGCATTGAACCGTCGATTACTCCAATTATGCCTCTGCCCTGTTTTGTTTCGATTATAAGGACCTCTACTGGATTGGCTGTGGCGCAGAATAAATTCACAACCTCAGGAACAGTTTTTATACGTTGCGTGAGGTTTAAGGGGAAGGCGTTTTTGAGAAATATGAGAAAGGCATGGCCACAAGCTATTTCCAGCATTTTATCTGCTGCTAGTTGCTCTAATTTTCCGTTGTTCCCTGCTTTCCTTACTAAACAATCTCCTGAGGCTTCTCCAAAGGCTAGTCCGAATTCTGCTTGGGGTACAGTATTCACTATGGCTTCATATAGGTCTTCAACAGTCTTGATGAAATGACTCTGTCCTAATATAAGATTGCAGTCTTCAGGGGCCTTTAATTTTACTATTTCTGTTTCCATTTCCATTATGAAACCTCCACATTTACGCCAATATCTAAAATACGTTGAGAAAATTATCCATTAGTAAATTTTATGCGAAATTCAGTACCTCTAGTCCTTTTAAGCTCTAATTCTCCGTCTATCTGGCGGACTAAGTTGTTCACCAGTTGCATCCCAAGGCTTGCAGTTTTTTCCACATCTAGATCTTCTGGTAAACCGACACCATTGTCAGCCACTACTATGAGATAATTTTCTCCTTCTTGGAAGATTTTAATGAATATTTCACCCTTGAGCTCTCCGGGGAAAGCATGTTTTATGGAATTAGTTATTATTTCATTAATGATAAGACCTAGGGGAATAGCAGTATCGATGTCAAGATAAATCTTTTGCAAATCTGTATTTAATTTTATCTTATCAGAATCAACCCCGTAGGAGCTAAATAATCCGTTAACTAGGTACTCAATATATTCTCCCATTTCTATCTCTTCAAAGTTCCCAGACTGATATAGTTTTTGGTGGATCATTGCCATGGATTTTACTCGGTCTTTGCTTTCTTTTAAAACATCTCTGGAAGTTTCATCTTTAAGATAGCTGGACTGAAGGTTTAGAAGGCTGCTTATAATTTGCAGGTTGTTCTTCACACGGTGATGAATTTCCCGGAGGAGAACTTCTTTTTCATCAAGAGAGGCTTGAATCTGTGCCTCCGCCTGTTTATGGTGAGTGATGTCCCGCATGGTGTACATCACAGTAAAATCCTCTCCTTTCAAGTTCTTGATAGTTGAGGCATTAATTTCTCCGGTGAATCGAGCGCCATCCTTTTTAAGAAGTGTTAATTGATTGTTGCGACTAGTTCCATTTTCAATAGTTTCCATTAGGGTTCTTAGCGCTTTATCTTGACATTCAGGGGCGAAAAGATCAAATATACTTTTACCCTCTAGTTCATCTTGGGAATAGCCATGCATAAACATGGTACGCTGAGAAAATTGGATTATATTGCCTTCTAGATCCGTAGTAACCACAGAATCAGGGTCAGTTTTGAGTAGAGTTTTATACATTTCTTCTGATTCATGGAGAGCTTTTTTCATTTTTTTCTCCTGGATCAGGTCGTTACCGATGCATATCAAGCCAGGAGGATGGTCTTCACGTATACGAATTGTGGAAACAGAAAGCAGAACAGGCACAAAAGTGCCATTTACGGATTTAAGTTTAGTTTCCATGGTATGAACCAAAGATTTATCCAAGTTAGATTTGTTTTCTATTTTTAGAATTAGTTCCAGAGCTGTCTCATCTTCCAGTAAGAAATTTAATGTCTTATTCTCCAATTCATACTCATTATATCCTAAAAGTTTCAAGCCGGAATTATTGATATTAATAATTCTCAGTTTATAATCAAGGATAATCAGGAAGTTGTACATTGTGTCTATGATCTTCTCCGCAGCCATGGTGGGTGTGAGGGTAGGAAATTGATACTTCCACATGCCATAAACTATGAATCCTAGGCCAATAGTGATAAAAGTAATGGTCATCTCAGGGATCCGAATCCATAATACTGGCACAATTACATCGCTCATAAGACTCAATACCAATGGTAGATAAAGTCCAATAAAAATATATTTAGCCTGTTTTTTTTCTAAAGGATCTTCAGATCTAGAGTAATATGAAAAGAATATTAAAGCAGATACCAAACCTCCTAATATGCTCCAAAATCCTATAATAGGGAAAAGAGGGGCGGATAAATTATAGGTATAACCAAAATATTCTAGGACTGGTGTGCCTTCTAAACCAGTAGTTTGAGACAGAAAAATAAGTAAAAGTGCAGGCAGATAAATCAAAACATATATCATCCTCTGTTTTAGGAATCTGAACTTTTCTCCAAAAAGAAGTGCTACATTAATTAATAATGCAGGTACAACAGGCCAGATAAAGCTGATCTTCAGCCAGAAAAAGGCTACGTCCAGATTAGTAGCCTGTCGATAGGCGAACTCTACGAAGGCCAAAAAACCGATTAAAATAGATAATAAAGCGATTAAACGGTTTAAAGAATTTTTAGGATTAGTATAATAAATGAAGTTACCTAACATTAAGGCAATGAAGGATGCAAAAATAGACATAAAAGCGAAATTGTTCATTTTGGCCCTCAGTATCGAATTATCCTAACTATTTACAGGTTACTATAACTATCTGGAAGTGATTATATAGATTTTTCCCTCTAAATGTACTCATAATGCCATTACTAATATATTTATATAGGGGGTAGCCTAGATAAACTGTCATTAAAAATCATTATAATAAAAGTTTAAAAATTTAAATGTAATTGATTTTCACTACTTTTAACCAGGCCTCTAATCTCAGGAATGGTAAAATGAGATGTAGATGCCACATAAATATGTGAGGTATTAAATATGCAAGAAAAGATGAAAGAAATCGCTCTAAGGGTAAGAGAGCTAAGAGAACTTTATAATATCAGCACCCAGGACATGGCAAGTCATTTGCACATTTCAGAGAACAACTACCAGGAGTACGAAAAAGGAACCATGGACATACCAGCCAGTATTCTATTAGAAATAGCCCAAATACTAAGAGTGGACATGGGGCTACTCTTAACCGGAGAAGAAACAAGAATGCATATATTTAGTGTAACCAGAAAGGGGAAAGGAGTTAATGTAGAGCGCCAAAAACAGTATAAATATGAGAATCTTGCTGAAAAGTTCATACACAAGAAGGCAGAGCCTTTTGTAGTGAATGTCGAGCCTAAAAGCGATAGAGATAGACCTTCTACCAATTCCCACCCAGGGCAAGAGTTCGACTACGTTTTAGAAGGTATATTAAAAATATACATCCATGAAAACGTTTTAATCCTCAATGAAGGTGATTCAATCTTCTTCGACTCCTCCTATGAGCATGCCATGGAAGCCTTAGAAAACCAGCCAGCCAAATTCCTGGCAATAGTGATGTAGGTGATGAAATGTCATCGTTGCTCCATAAATTCGTTTCACAATCAAAATTCAAGTCATATCAAGACTTTAAAAACAATTTTCGCATAGAAGTCCCTAAGAATTTTAACTTCGCATATGATGTAGTAGATGAATTCGCCAGGCAGCAACCTGAAAAGGTGGCTCTGGTTTGGTGTAATGACCATGATGATCGGACAATAACCTTCGGAGAACTTAAAGAATACTCAGATCGAACTGCAAACTTCTTCGCCAAGCAGGGGATAATTAAGGGTGATAGGGTAATGCTAACCCTGAAAAGCCGTTATGAGTTCTGGTTCTGTATCCTGGCCCTGCACAAATTGGGTGCCATAACTATCCCTGCAACCCATATGCTCAAGACCAAGGACATCACATACCGGATAGAGAATGCAGGAATAAAAATGGTAGTCTGTATCGCTGAAGACAATGTGCCCGATTATTTTGACCAGGCTCAGGAAGAAATGGTAGATCAAAGGATTTTGAAGGCTTTTGTGGGAAATGGAAACAGAGAAGGGTGGCTGAACTTCAGAAAAGAAATAGAAAAGGCATCCCCACACTTCAAGCGTCCCAATGGAGGAAAAAGAGCCAGTAAAGATGATATAGCCCTGGTTTACTTCTCTTCAGGTACAACTGGCATGCCTAAAATGATCATGCACGATCATACCTATTCATTGGGCCATATCATCTCTGCTAAGTATTGGCAGAACGTAATTGATGATGGTCTGCACTATACTGTGGCAGACACCGGCTGGGCCAAGGCTATGTGGGGCCAGATCTATGGTCAATGGATAGCTGGCAGCGCTGTATTCGTTTATGATTATGATCGCTTTGACGCAGCTAAGATGCTCGAAAAAGCATCTTATCACGGAGTAACCACATTCTGTGCACCCCCAACTATATACCGCTTCCTAATAAAGGAGGATCTCTCCAAATACAACTTTTCGACTCTTAAATACGCTGTAACAGCAGGAGAACCCCTCAATCCTGAGGTTTATAACAAATTCCGCGAATTCACAGGTTTAAGTTTGATGGAAGGATTCGGACAGACGGAATCCGTGGTTTGCATTGCTAACTTCCCCTGGATGGAACCACGTCCTGGTTCCATGGGAAAACCATCTCCTAACTATCATATCGAAATCATGGATTCAGAGGGCAAAACCTGTGATGTTGGTGAAGAGGGAGAAATTGTTATTAAAACTGCTGATGGCAATCCACCAGGCCTCTTTAGAGGATACTATCTGGAAAAAGAGAGAACAGAGAAGGCCTGGCATGATGGTTACTACCATACTGGAGACACCTCCTGGATGGATGAAGATGGCTATTTCTGGTTTGTGGGTCGTAATGATGACATTATCAAAAGTTCTGGCTATAGGATCGGCCCATTTGAAGTGGAAAGTGCAGTTATTTCCCACCCTTCAGTACTGGAATGTGCTATAACTGGAGTTCCCCACCCAATAAGGGGGCAAGTAGTAAAGGCCACTGTGGTATTAGCTAAAGGATACCAAGCTTCCCCTGAACTAGCAAAAGAGATTCAAGATTATGTTAAACAAGTTACTGCTCCTTACAAGTACCCAAGGATGGTAGAGTTTGTGGAAGAACTGCCCAAAACTATAAGCGGCAAGATCCGCAGGTTAGAAATCAGAGAGAAGGATAGTGAACAGTGAAGATAAGAACCTGGAATGGAGCGAGACTTCACCAAATATTTTTCATAAAAATATGTTTTAATCTAATTAGGATTTAATAAAGAGAAGTATCAAGAAGATAAAGATGGATATTATGTCTCCTAAAAAATTAGAACCTTATCCAATTTTCAATAAATTGGAATGCAAGGCATGTGAAAGATGCATAATCGCATGTCATGAGGGTGTTCTCAAAATGAGTGAAGATATAAATGAACGTGGGTACCATTACGCAGTTTACAAAGGAAATGGATGTACAGGCTGTGGGGATTGTTATTATACTTGTCCCGAGCCTCTAGCTGTGGAAGTCCACATACCTCGTAAAAAGAATAGAAAGGAGTAGATATAGATGGGAATACAGCTAATCAAAGGTAACACCGCGGTAATAATAGGAGCGATGTATGCTGGTTGTGACTGTTTCTTCGGCTACCCCATCACTCCAGCCACCGAAGTCCTCCATGAGGCATCCCTTTACTTCCCAAAAGTGGGAAGGAAGTTTTTACAGGCAGAATCGGAGGAAGCAGCCATTAACATGGTCTACGGAGCGGCAGCTGCAGGTCATCGGGTAATGACCGCGTCTTCAGGGCCGGGGATCAGCCTCAAACAGGAAGGAATATCATTCTTAGCCGGAGCAGAACTCCCGTGTGTTATCGTAGACATCATGCGTGCTGGGCCTGGTTTAGGTAATATAGGGCCCGAACAGGCCGATTACACTCAGCTGGTGAAGGGCGGTGGCCATGGCAACTATCGGAACATCGTACTAGCTCCTAATTCAGTTCAGGAGATGTGCGACCTTACTATAAAAGCATTCGAACTAGCAGAGAAATATCGCAACCCTGCAGTGTTACTGGCAGACGGAGTGCTGGGTCAAATGGTTGAAGGACTCCAATTCCCAGCAAAAGCCATTAAACCTACATATGACGACTCATGGGCAGTTAGAGGCAACATAGAAACCAGGGGGAACCTGGTTACCAGCATTTTCCTGAACTTCGATGAATTGGAGGACTTTAATTACCGTCTCCAAGAGAAATATCAATTTATCAAGGAGAATGAGGTAGACTATGAGGAATACTGGATGGATGATGCGGACATCATATTAGTTGCCTATGGTATCAGCAGCAGGGTAGCTCGGTCAGTGGTGGAACAGGCCAGAATAGAAGGAATAAGAGCAGGTTTATTCCGTCCAAAAACCCTTTTCCCCTTCCCGGAAAAGCAAATCATGAAAATTGCCCAGGAAAGAGAATGCCAATTCTTATCTGTGGAGATGAGTAATGGGCAGATGCAAGAGGATATCATTTTATCAATAAGTTGTCAGCGTGCTGTGGAACTAGTGAATCGGATGGGAGGAAACCTCATTGATCAAACAAGCATCATGGAGAAAATAAGACAAATGGCAGGAGTGAACTAGATGATTGAAGAGAAGATTATCAAGAAACCCAAGTCCATTCTGGAGGAGTATCCACGTAAGGGTGGAAGCGCGATTACTTCCACACATTACTGCCCTGGCTGTGGCCATGGTATTCTTCACAAACTCATTGGTGAGGCCATAGATAAACTAGAAATACAGGATCGTACAGTAATGACTAGTCCGGTGGGTTGTGCTGTGTTTGCCTACTATTACTTCGACTGTGGACATGTTCAAGTAGCGCATGGCCGGGCACCTGCTGTGGGAACTGGAATTTCCAGAGCTGAAGATGATGCTATAATTATACTATACCAGGGAGACGGAGATCTGGCATCTATAGGGCTGAATGAGACAATACAGGCCGCTAACAGGGGGGAAAAATTGGCTGTGTTCTTTGTGAATAACACAGTATATGGCATGACTGGAGGACAAATGGCACCCACTACGTTAGTGGGAGAAGTCACTGTAACCTGCCCCACAGGAAGAGACCCCCGTTATGCTGGTTATCCTCTGCATGTGTCCGAATTACTTGACAACTTGGACGCTCCAGTATTTATCGAAAGAGTATCGGTTTCAGATCCTAAACACATACGTAAGGCAAAAAGAGCAGTTAAAAAGGCCTTAGAGATCCAAAGGGACGGCAAAGGTTACGCCTTTGTTGAGGTGCTCTCGCCATGCCCTACCAATCTAAAAATGGATGCGCAAGGTGCAGTAAACTTCTTAAACCAGAAAATGGGTGCTGAATTTCCCCTGAAAAACTTCAGGGACAGGAGTAAGGAAATTGAACCCCTCTGCCGCGAAGAAAGCGATTTCTCTCAGGAATCACTAGATAGAATCTTCGAAGTCCAGGAGGAAAGCTCCCAAGATCCAGTGGATGATCTAAACTTCCAGAAGAAAGTGGTAAGGATTGCTGGATTTGGAGGACAAGGTGTGCTGAGCATGGGCCTCACCCTGGCCCAGGCTGCCTGTAATGATAAGCGCCATGTTTCATGGTATCCCTCCTACGGGCCGGAGCAGAGAGGTGGAAAAACTCATTGTACTGTGGTGATCTCTGGAGAGATCATAGGATCACCAGTTATTCACACTTCAGACTATTTAGTAGCTATGAACAGGCCAGCATTGGAAAAATTTGCCAATCGGGTGAAGGATGGTGGGATGATCTTCTACGATAGTAATATCGGTGATTTTGATGCTCCAGAAGGTGTTAAAGCTCTATCAGTGCCGGCTCGGAACATAGCCAAGAACTATGGTGTGGTAAGGGCAGCTAATACGGCTATGTTAGGGGTCATCATGGCATTAGGGGTCACAGATCTCCCTGATAAGGTCTTCCGTGAAGCTTTGGAGCAAACTTTCCATCAAAAACCAAAATTAATACATATTAACTTGGGAATTTTGGAAGCTGCTGCTGATTGGGCTAGAGAAAACCTTAATGTTTAGTTTGAATCAAGGTAGAGGCATACTTACAATAGTTTTATTTTATATTAATATGCTTAATAATTCTTTTAAACTCTTTTTATAGTCATTAAAAATTTTTATGTCCTTTATTAGCGTCTATTTTCTTTAAAACTCAGGATAAATATAAATAAAACCGAAAACATATTTATTGTTCAATAAAATATCTGGGGGGAATGGTAACATAACCAGTTTTTTAGGTGATGATGATGTTTCTTTGGTATTATGTGGTGAAGCAGGCCAGGGAATACAGACCGTGGAATCAATATTAGTTCAGGTGATCAAAAAGGGAGGTTACCATCTTTTCTCCACTAAAGAATACATGTCCCGTGTGCGGGGAGGTCAGAACTCCACTCAAATCAGGGTTTCATCATCGAGGGCAAGGGCCTTTCTGAACCGGATCGATCTATTACTAGCCCTAAGTAACGGTGCTGTGGAACATCTTCAAAAAAGAATTACCTCACATACTCTGATTATGGGGGATGAAAAACACCTTATCTCTTTATCCTCAGATCAATACAATTTGATTGAGGTTCCACTACTGGAAGAAGCTCAAAAATTAGGAGGGCCGATTTATTCCAATGTGATTGCTGCAGGACTCTTATCATGTCTTTTAAATATCTCCATAAACTTATTTAATCAAAGAATAAGAGATATGTTCGCACGCAAAGGCACTGAAATACTAGAAAATGATTTAAAAGCAGGTAAAGCAGGTTACAAAATAGGTAAAAACCTTGTTCAAACTGGAAAGGTCAAACTGAACATCCAAAACTCTCCTGAAGTTAAAAAAGAGCTACTTTTAAACGGAACAGATGTTGTGGGATGGGGCTGTCTGGCGGGAGGCTGTAATTTCATGTCTTCATATCCCATGACACCTTCCACTCCACTTCAAGTTTTCATGGCCAGTAACGCCAATGAATTCAATTTGATATTTGAACAGGCTGAGGATGAAATTGCTGCCATTAACATGGCTTTAGGAGCATCTTATGCTGGGGCTCATTCTATGGTAGCTACATCTGGAAGTGGATTTGCTTTAATGGAGGAAGCAGTAGGTCTGGCAGGGATGATCGAAACCCCAGTGGTCATATACATAGGGCAGAGGCCAGGACCAGCAGTCGGACTTCCCACTCGAACCAGCCAGGAAGATCTTAACCTGGCACTCTATTCCGGGCCTGGAGAATTCCCTCGCATCATATTCGCTCCAGGTAAAATGGAAGATGCCTTTGTAATGTCTCAACTTGCATTTAATCTCGCAGACAAATATCAGATACCAGTATTCATTTTGTCTGACCAATACTTCGCTGATATATATTATAATGTCCCATCAATTCCCATTGAGGATGTTGAAAATAATAAATATATCATAAAAACCAATGCTGATTATAAAAGACATCTTTTAACTCCTGATGGCATTTCTCCACGTGGAATACCAGGTTATGGGGAAGGTGTGGTTGTAGTGGACTCGGATGAGCATGATGAAGATGGTCATCTCACTGAAGATCTTGATTTGAGGAGGCGGATGGTGGATAAAAGGCTCAAAAAGTTGGAAGAGATACAAAAAGAAGTTATATCACCCGAACTCGTTGGAGGAGAAGATTATCAATTTTTGATTTTAGGATGGGGTTCGACTTACTGGGCTATTCACGAAGCTATGGATAACATGAAAGACAACAGATTCAGCTTTTTACACTTCAAACAGGTTTATCCACTACATTCATCTACTAAAGAATATTTAGCTGAGGCTGAAAAGACCTTGATCTTCGAGAACAATGCAAATGGACAGTTTGGAAACCTTATAAAACTAGAAACTGGACATGAAATTCACAGGATGGTCTTAAAGTATAATGGAATGCCATTTTCAGTTGAAGAAGTTGTGAAGAATCTTAAAAATGTCAGGGGAGGATGAGTTAATGGATCCTAGAACCTTTGAAATGGAAGATGCAGATGTGGCCTGGTGTCCTGGCTGTGGAAATTATTTCATTATTGGAGCGGTGAAAGCAGCACTTTTAGAACTAGAAATCGACCCAAAAGACCTGGTAATGGTTTCTGGGATTGGACAGGCAGGTAAACTTCCCCATTATCTCAAAGCAAACGTTTTTAATGGACTGCATGGCAGATCACTATCTCCTGCCACTGGCATCAAAGTAGCTAACCCTCAACTCACAGTTATCGATGTCAGTGGTGATGGATGTATGTACGGCGAAGGTGGGAACCACTTTATGCACACCATCCGCCGCAACCCTGATATCACCAACTTGGTACACAACAACATGGTTTACGCCCTCACTAAGGGACAGGCCTCACCCACCAGTCCAAAAAACTTCAACACACCCTTACAGGTTGAGGGGGTTTTCTTGGAACCTTTCAACCCATTGGCAGTAGCTATAGCACTAGACGCCTCTTTCGTGGCCAGAGTATACTGTGGACACATATCTCAGACTATGGACATTATAAAAGAAGCCATAAAACACAAAGGATATGCCCTGGTTGATATTTTCCAGCCCTGCGTAACCTTCAACAAAGTCAACACCTTCCAGTGGTTCGAGGAACATACCTACTATTTGGAAGACACTCACGACTCAATGGATAGAAACATTGCTTTCCAGAGAGCTACAGAAACCGGAAAATATCCATTGGGGATATTCTATCGTAACCCTCACAAGAAGACTTTTGAGGAAAATCAGAGCACATACAAAGACAAAATGATTCCTCTTTATAAGAGGGAAATTGAGATAGAGAAATTGAAGGATCTAATTGAGAAAACTAGGTAACAATAATCATTGGCTTATTAAAAAAGTTGTTTATGCCATTTAATTTTATATACTGATCGGTAAATTTTAGTTGTTTTAGTGATGAGATATAGAAACTATTGATGAGAATATTCTGAGAGGGGGATAAATGCGTAAAATAAAGATAGTATCATGGAATGTAAACGGTATTAGGGCGGTGCACAGGAAAGGATTCTTGAATTGGTTTTCAGAGTATAAACCAGATATATTGTGCATTCAAGAGACCAAAGCTAAACGAAAGCAGTTTCCTGCTGACATAAGTAATGTAGATGATTATCATTTATACATTTCCGAGGCAGAACGGAAAGGTTATAGTGGAGTGGCGACTTACACTCGCATAAAACCGAAAAATGTACAAAACGGTTTTAATATTCCAAAATTTGATGGTGAGGGCCGCACACTAATAACCGACTACGGCGATTTTGTACTATTCAATATCTACTTTCCCAATGGGAAAATGTCGAAGGAACGTCTGCGCTACAAACTGGACTTTTATGATACCTTTTTGGATTACGCCGACAATCTAAAGGATGAAGGTCGCAATATTGTAGTCTGCGGCGACGTGAACACGGCTCATAAGGAGATCGATCTCGCTAGGCCCAAAGAAAACGAAAAGATATCAGGTTTTCTCCCAGTGGAGAGGGAATGGATAGACAGATTTCTGAGCCACGGCTACGTGGACACCTTCAGAAGGTTCGACCAGGAACCAAAACAGTTCACATGGTGGAGTTACCGCACCAGGGCCAGGGATAGAAATGTTGGCTGGAGATTGGACTATTTCTTCGTCAACCAAGATTATATGAAAAACATAAAATCTTCATACATCCTTTCTGACGTGATAGGCTCTGATCACTGTCCGGTAGGTTTGGATATAATTCTTGGGGATTAAACGACCAATTAAAATGTCAAAAAATTGTATAAGCCCAGTTTAGCAGGGATATGGGCGATTTTAATATTCTTGATCTTTCATTATGACTGTTCACTATGTCAAAACCCGATTGATGGCGGATAAAGGCCTTGAAAACATTTACTAAAATCTTAAGGATTTTTTACATTGCATGAAATGGCTTAATCGACCTTTTTCCTGAATATATAAAAATCCTTAATTTTGGTCCATTTATTTGGAGTTATTTCATGATTTACTGGTTATGGTGAACTTTCTTTTTAACATTATGATTTCATGAAATTTGCTATATATTCTCTTGAAATCATCCTCAATTCCACTGTCACTGGCCTAAACGGATTCTTATTGATTCCGATAGAATTCTAATTTTCTCATCAGATTTTCTTGGTGGAATGGTCTTCTAATCCCACTATTCGAATATTTATCCGTTTCTCAGCACTAGGATGGGTTTTTATTGTTGTATTTCAAACTATACACAGGAAGATTTGATAAGATAAATATCTAACAATATAAATTTTTATAGAACAGTTATAAAACCATTTAATGTAATTTAAATTCCTATCCTACCACTATGTCATACCAAATTGAACTACAACATTTTATGATAGGCCCGTCTAATAAAGAACATTAAGATTATGCAAATCGATGTTGAGGATATTATGAATTACAGAGGAAGAGTGCTTAAATTTTTAGAATCACACAATATAAACATCGGAGACTACATACAAATAAATAAAAAAGATGAAGAATACCAGGGAATGCTTTTAGACTGTTCTGAAGGCGCAGATGACCGGCACCTGGTTCTTAAACTTGACAATGGTTACAATGTTGGTATAAACATTACTCAAGCAAAATTAAAGCTTTTAGAAAAGGGAGAAAAACCTGAAATCAAATTACCTTTATTAGACATTAAGAAAGACTCTGAAAAGATGGATATTTCTATCATATCAACAGGTGGCACAGTTGCATCCGTCATCGACTATAAAACTGGGGCTGTGCACCCTGCCTTTACTGCTAATGATCTTTTAAGAGCCACCCCGGAGTTACTTGAGGAGGCTAACATCCAAGGAAAGGCCATCATGAACATCCTAAGCGAGAACATGAAGCCAGATTATTGGATTGAGTCTGCAAGATCAGTAGAAAATGAAATAACCGGCGGAGCCCATGGAGTGGTGTTGGCCCATGGTACTGATACTATGCACTACACTTCTTCTGCGTTAAGCTTTATACTGGATTCCCCTGTTCCCATAATCGTCACTGGAGCCCAGCGTAGCTCCGACCGCCCATCATCAGATGCTTTTATTAACTTGATGAGCTCTGTGGCTGCTGCAAAGTCAGAAATAGCCGAAGTCACGGTTTGTATGCATGCTAACGAAAACGACAGCCAGGCATACTTGCACAGAGGTACCAAAGTTCGTAAGATGCACACCAGCCGCAGAGACACATTCCAGAGCATAAACAGCCCCCCACTGGCCCAAATCAATCAAGGCAAGGTTAAAATCCTAGACAAAAGATACAAATATAAAAAGCGAAATGAAACTGAATTAGAAGTTAATGACTCACTGGAACCTAAAGTAGCATTTATAAAGACATTTCCTGGCATTAAATCGGATTTAATAGATTATTTTGTTGATAAGGGTTACCTTGGCCTCATGTTAGAAGGCACAGGTTTAGGTCATTGCCCAGATTACCTTATCCCCTCTCTACAACGGGCTAATGATGATGGAATAGCAGTAGCAATGTCTTCCCAGTGCTTATATGGTCGTACTAATCTTAACGTTTACAGCACAGGCAGAAAAATCCTGAAAGCAGGCGTGATTCCTACAGGGGATATGTTGCCTGAGACAGCTTATGTGAAGCTGGTCTGGATACTAGGACAAACTGAAGACTTGGATGAGGTTAAGAGGATCATGCAGACTAACTTAAAGGGTGAACTAGAGGAAAAATCCTCACCAAAATATTTTTTAAGAGATTACTGAAATAAAAAGGGATTTTTGGTTGATTATATGGATTACGAAAAATTGGGTCTTAAAATGGGTTTGGAAATCCACCAGCAGCTCAACACAAAGAAAAAATTATTTTGTCCCTGTGCATGTGAACTAACAGATAAAAAACCTCTTTACCATGTTTTAAGGAACCTGCGTCCAACCCAGAGTGAATTGGGGAAGATAGACCGGGCGGCATTTGAAGAATCCCGCCGGAAGTCGGAGTTCATCTATGATGCTTATCCCTACCACACATGTCTAGTAGAATCCGATGACGAACCCCCTCACCCCCTAAACCAGGAAGCCTTGGAAATAGGCCTTATAATAGCTTCCCTAATGAAAATGCAGGTTTTTGACGAGTTTCATACCATGCGTAAGCAAGTTATAGACGGCAGTAACACAGGCGGTTTCCAGCGGACAGGGCTGATAGCTAGTAAAGGCTACATCGATACTCCTCACGGAAGAGTAATAATTGAAAACCTTTGTTTAGAGGAGGATGCCGCACGTCGCATGGGTCAAAGGAAGGGGAAGATGGAATTCCGTTTGGATCGTCTGGGAATACCTCTCCTAGAAATAACTACCGATCCTTCTATGAAACATCCTGAGCAGGCACGAGACGTGGCTCATCAAATTGGCCAGTTACTGCGCAGCACTCGGGTTAAGAGAGGATTGGGAACTATTCGTCAAGATCTTAACATATCAATTAAGGATGGTGCCAGAGTCGAGGTGAAAGGAGTCCAGGACCTTGATTCTATGGCAAAACTCGTTGAAAACGAAGTTAAAAGACAAATAAACCTGATTAAAATAAAAAATGAGCTTCAGAGCAGAAAAGCACAAGTCTATGAGGAGTTGCACGACGTTAAGGAAATTTTCAGTGATACAAAATCTAAGATTATCTCAAAAGCAGTTTCTACTGGTGGGGTAGTTCTCACCATCAAACTCGAGGGTTTCAAGGGACTTATTGGCATGGAAGTCCAGCCGGGTAGGAGATTTGGAACTGAACTGGCAGGATATGCCAAGAAGATGGGAGTGGCTGGTATATTCCACACCGACGAGTTGCCTGCATATGGTATTAGCCAGGAAGAAGTAGAAGCGGTTAATAAATTTCTCGAAATAGATAAAGAAGATGCATTCATTTTGGTAGCAGATATGGAAGAAAAGTCCAGAAAAGCCCTTCTGGAGGTAATTAGGAGGGCTAAAACAGCTCTTGAGGCGGTTCCTGAAGAGACGCGCAGGGCTCTGGAAGATGCTAACACAGAATATTTAAGACCCCTACCTACAGCCAGTAGGATGTACGTTGAAACTGACATCCCTGCTCAAACCATATCCCGAGCGTTACTGGAAGATATAAGAGCTAATTTACCAGAACTTCCTTCAGAGAAAAAGGCTAGGATTATGGAGCAATATGGTCTCAGTGAGGACCTGGCAAATCAACTGGTCCGTAGAGATAAGGTTGAACAGTTTGAGGATATAATGGTAAATTCTAAAGTTGATGCGACTTTAGTAGCATCAACCATATCATACACTCTTAAAGAGATAGAAAGAGATGGATACTTAGTGGATAAGCTTTTTGCTAATAACCAACTCGAAGAAACTTTCCAGCTCCTTATAGATGAGAAGGTATCTAAAGATGCTGTTCCTCAGGTTTTAATGGGAGTTTTAAGGGATAATATCAGTGCTGAAGATGCCGCGAAGAAATTGAATCTGATGATGATCTCTGAAGAACAAGTTTTAGACATTATAAAAAAAATAGTATCTACAAATGGTAAATTGCTCCATGAGAGGGGTCAAGGGGCAATGGGGTCTCTAATGGGTATGGCAATGAAGGAACTCAAAGCAAAAGCCGATGGACAACTGGTGAATAAACTTTTGAGGGAAGAAATACAAAAATATCTGCATCAAAATGAGTGAGGATGATCAGTAATGGAAGAATATGACATCATAATAATCGGCGCAGGTCCAGCTGGCCTAACAGCCGCCATTTATTCAGGTAGACAGAATTTCAGGACTTTGATATTGGAAAAAATGATTACTGGGGGTGTAGGCGCAGAAGTACCAATGATGGGGAACTATCCAGGATTTGAAATCATCGCAGGCAAACAATTGATTGAAATAATGAAAAAACAGGCACTAAAACATTCTGAAATCCGTGAAAAGGAAGAGGTCAAAAAGGTAGAACTGGTAGGAGACAAGATGAAGATATCTGCCGATGGTAAAGAATATCTTACCAGAGCCATAATCATATCTACAGGCTGTAAGCATCGTCAATTGGAGGTACCTGGTGAATTAGAGTTCTTGGGTCGAGGTGTTTGTTACTGCGCCACTTGTGATGGACCACTTTATCAGGGAAGAAAGGTTCTAGTCATTGGTGGGGGTAACGGTGCGGCTCAGGAAGCCATCTATCTCGATAATATTGGTGCAAACGTAGCCTTGGTTCATCGTAGGGATGAATTAAGGGCCGAAAATTACTTGCAGGACATGTTGAAAGAAAAAGACATACCGATCTTTTGGGATTCAATTGTAAAGGAAATTAAGGGGGATGTGGGGGTTAAAAGTGCCGTACTTCATAACCGCAAGACCAATGAGAATCAAGAGGTCGAAATTGAAGGTTTGTTTGTCTCAATCGGTGAAATTCCTTCTAATCAATTGGCAGTAAGTATGGGGGTTGAATTGGACAGCAATGGTTATATAATCACAGAAAAGGACCAGAGAACAAATCTGCCGAGAGTCTATGCTGCTGGTGATATTACTGGCGGAGTGCAACAGTGGGTGGTGGCCTGTTCTGAAGGAGCAATATCTGCTTTATCTGCTTATGAAGACTTAATTAAGTGATTATGTTCCTTTCTTAATTAATCCATGAGGTTATTAATTTTCGGAGAGAGTTGATTATAAAAGAATATTTAATCAAATATTCGAAAATTGGCCATAAAAACAAAAAAATGTAAATTGATTTTAGAAACTTTTTTGGGTCGAATGAATAGATTAAATGAAAAAAACCTATAATTACTATTCTACCATAAAACGTTCTATGTGTCCATGAAATCAGAATCTCATGTTAAATTGGATTTTTTAGGGGTGGAAAGCTGATCAAGGTGGGTTATCATTGGATGAACAGGAAAAATATCAGCCAATTTAGATCTATGAATGGCCGAATTGACTCTTAAATCCTCTTTAATCTGTTAAACAGGCGGTTGGATTATTATTCCTGATCATATAAATCCAAGAGTACGTTTCGGACCAGCTGGTAACCCTATACAATTTCGGGGTCAAACTGTAGAGGTTGGTGACTATATCCGAAGAATTGGGCTGGATGCCTACGAGTACCAGGCTACCTATGGCGTCCGTATTCAAAAACAATCTGCTCTGAAACTAGGAGAAAATGCATCAAAAAACGATGTGAGGGTTTCTATGCACGCTCCGTATTATATAAATCTCTCATCCCCAAAGGAGGACGTTCTGCAGAGATCAATACAGCGCTTGGTTCAGGCTGCCCGGGCCTCAGAATGGATGGGAGCATATCGAATAGTATTTCACCCTGGCTTTTATACCACATACACACCACAAGAGGCTCTTGAAAGGTGTAAAGGTTCTATTAAGAAACTTTTAGAAAATCTAGAGTACAAAGAAGTTAAAAATTTCACTTTCTCCCCGGAAACCACTGGTAAGAAGTCTCAACTGGGCAGTTTGGATGAAATTATCGATATCTGTCATTCTTTCGACCATTTTGCCCCTACAGTGGATTTTGCACACCTACATGCCAGGAGTGGTGGATTTATAAAGGGTAAAGACCAGTATCATGATATACTGACGCATTTGGAAAACGAAATTGAATCAGAACCCCTGCACTGCCACTTTACCCGGATCGAGTACTCAGATGCCGGAGAAAGGAGACACCATGTTCTAAGGGAGGAAGAATATGGACCTCCTCTAAATCCTCTACTACAGGTTCTCATAGAGGGTGGCTGGGAGGCTACCATAATCTGTGAAACGCCTTATTTGGAGAAAGACGCATTGTTGATAAAGGAAATTTATCAAAGCATATTTGAGAGAGAAAGTAAAAAATGAGTTTAATGGCTTAAACTTATAAATAAGTGCATCAAATGAATATTAATTCAAATATTGAATTTTCATCCTATAATAAAACGGCAATGTTTATCACCAAGTGCATAACATTTAGTTTCCATAACCCTGGTTTTTTGGTGATAATAGGTAGTGAAAAGGGCTTCTAGTATCCCGCTGTCGAAGGCACAGGCTGGTCTGCCTAGATAGGGTAGTCCACTGCATTCGAAACAGTCTTGCACATTTATGGTTAAAGGTTTTAGGGTTTTTATTTCTACTGTTCCTAAACTGTGGGTTTCCCAGAACTGAGCGATGTTTTTCAGGAAAGTTTCAATATTAGGATCTTTAACTATAACGTAAAGTGTCTCTCCAACTTTTAAACCCGCATCGTGGAGTATAGGATCGATATCCACGCCTTGAGTGAGCAGTGAAACCCTAAGCGTGTGAAAGATCAGCCGGAAGAACTCGAAGGGATCGTTTTCACTGGAAATGTACCTCTGGATATAGGTAGACATATTTTCCTGAAGCGTTTCACGGTGTAATCTGCCTATGTATTCTGATTGGATAAAAAATATCTTTTTCCTGGCATCATGGGGGTCGATGCTGGAGTTGATTATTCCTTCCTTGACCATGGCTTTGAGGTGACTGGACACGGTGGATTTTGCTTTGTTTGAGAGTTTTACAATATCATCGAAGCTTAACTCACCTTTCCGAAGCATGGAAAGTATTTTCACTTTCACTGGGCTTTTTATTACTCTGATTCCATGTGTAGTGGCGAAAAGCTCGATCTGAGCATTTTCAAGAGATTCATCTTCTTTATGACTAAGTTTAATTTGATCCATTATTTTGTACCTAATATATTAAGAGCTACAATTTCTTCTATTTACAATGAAAGCATAATTCGGTATCGCTGTTAGTCTTAAATGTCTTGCCGCATTTTCTGCATGTGACTTCTCGAAGGCTGGATTTTTTATCCACAATTTCCAGGGCACAAGAGCACTTCCAGCCCATTTTACCCTTGAGTTTCTGTTCAAATGCTTTATCCTCATCGAATTCTTTTTTCATGATACTCTCCAAAAGAATAAATAATAGGTTTTAGGATCCTATTATCTCTTTTATATCCTCCTCAGGTTCACCTATGGGTCTGAGACCATAGTTCTCTACCAGAACATTTAAGATATCTTCGTTAACCCAGCCAGGGATGATAGGTCCCAAGTAGATATTTTTTAAGTTCAAGGCTAGGAGACTCCATAATATGGCTGCGGCCTTCTGTTCCATCCAACTGACTACGATAGATAAAGGAAGCTCATCTAACTCTACTCCGAAAAGTTCAGTCAGAGCAAGAGCGATGTCTACAGCCACGATTGCGTCGTTACATTGGCCTAGATCGATGAGACGGGGTACTCCTTCGATATCTCCCAAGTCCAAGTCGTTAAATCTGTATTTACCACAGGCCAAAGTTAAAACTATCACGTCTTCTGGCAGTTTTTTAACGAATTCAGTGTAATATGTGGCTTGCGGTTTGGGTGAGTCGCAACCTCCAACTAGGATGAACCTTTTAATCTTACCAGCCTCGACTAATTCTTTAATCTTGCCTGCAAGGGAAAGAATTGTTGAAGCTCCGAATCCAGTGGTTAACACGGTTTCTCGGGGTTCATCTTCCATTTCTGGAAGTTCTAGGGCCTTTTTAATAACGGGGCTGAAGTCATAGTCTTCTATGTGCCGTACTCCTGGTAATTGGGCCACTCCGCTGGTGAAAATTCGGTCCTTGTAACTGTCTTGGGGTAGTAAAACACAGTTTGATGTTCCCAATATGGCTACAGGATACTTGGAGAAAGTCTGTCTCTGGTCGAACCAGGGTCCTCCCAGTTGCCCTACTAATTGTTTGTATTTTTTCAGTCCGGGATATCCGTGGGCAGGAAGTAGTTCGGAGTGTGTGTAAACGTTTATTTCCTTGCCTTCGGTTTGTTTTAACAGTTCTTCTAGTGCTTTGAGGCTGTGGCCAGTGGCTACGATTCCGTGACCATTGACAGCTCCTACTGGTACTTCTGTAGGCACAGGTTCGCCGTAAGTCTCGATGTGTGCTTTCTTCAGGAGTTTCATCGTCTTGATATTCATTTGTCCAGCTTCAAGGGCCAGTTTAACGAATTCATTAGCGTCAAAGTTGACATTGGTCAGGGTAGAGTAAAATCCTTTTTCCAGGAAAGCATCCACCTCTGGATCGGTGTATCCTAATTCTCTGGCGTGGTAAAGGTAAGCTGATATCCCTTTGATGGCAAATAATAAGTTATCCTGCAAACGGGCAACTGTAGGTTCTTTTCCACAAACTCCTTTAATCGTGCATCCCGTTTCTCTGGCGGTTTGGCTGCACTGGTAGCAGAACATTTCCGGACTTCCTTTATCATTTTTCACTTTCATTTTATCTTCTCCATCTATTTTTCCATGGCCAATAACAGAGACATTACTCATCTTATATTGCTCCTTACTTAGGGCTCGGATTCCTTTTGAGGGTTTTTTAATTATTCAAACATAGTTCTCTTACTACAAATGTTTTCTATATTAACGATTATGTTCGAATCACATCGAATGTTCTATATTTATCGAACAAAAGTATTTAAAGTTTATGATGGATCCCTCCCGAAGGTATTTATAAGATATAAGTGCCATAATCGATAGGAATAAACAGGATCTTGCTGATGATTATCCATTATTTACTATATTTTCAGCAGATTCGAATGTTGATTATACTCTTTATCTTGATATTCTTTTTAGAAAATTAATGAAACAAAAAAATGCCTTTATAAATCTCTAAAAGTAATTTTCAGATTCAATAGAAATAAAATTTATATTCTAAAAAACATTAAACACATAACTTTGGTTGGTATCTTATTGAAACTCAACAACAAAACTCCGGATCCCCTTGTATCTGAAAAGAAGAAATCAACAGGTCTTGAAGAACCTCTTTTGGAAACTAAACTGGTTGTTCTTCAGTCCATTGGTTATCCCTTCCTGTGCAACCTGGTTGAAAATCCCAAAATCGAAATATTTGACAAAGAACTTTTTGAACTATATGCCCGGGAGCAATGGGTTGGTTACACTGTAAAAGAAGGTTCATTCCTTTTCGATCAAAAATTATTGCCTGATTTTGCCTTTAAAATTATAAAAGCTCACCCCGACGAATCTAAAATAACTCAGAAAACCTCTATTCTCCTTATGGAGGTGGAAGAGGTTCGTGAAATTCAAAAGGTGGAGAGTAACATTAAAATGAGTGATGTCATTGGTCAAGATCGGGCCAAGACTAAGTGCAAGATAATAATTAAGTATCTGCAGGATCCTGAACTTTTCCAGGAATGGGCCCCCAGCAACGTACTATTCCACGGGACCCCTGGCACAGGGAAAACAATGCTAGCCAAATCATTATCCCAAGAACTTAAAGTACCTCTGTTCTTGGTAAAGGCCACCAGTCTCATTGGAGAACACGTGGGAGATGGGGCCCGTCAAATACATGATCTATTCGACGCCGCTGCTTCCTGCGCACCATCAGTAATATTTATTGATGAAATTGATGCCATAGGTTTGGATCGACGCTATCAATCCCTACGTGGGGACGTATCTGAAGTGGTTAATGCTCTTCTGACGGAAATGGATGGCATCCACCCTAATCTGGGAGTTGTTACCATAGGGGCCACTAACAACCCCAAACTCTTGGATTATGCCCTCAGAAGCCGTTTCGAAGAAGAAATTGAATTCTTACTTCCCGACGAAGATGAAAGACTTCAAATACTGGAATTATACATTAAATCAATGCCTTTACCAGTTGATGTTGATGTAAAGAAGCTAGCTCGCCTCACTAAGGGAATGTCAGGTAGGGATATAAAGGACCGTCTCTTAAAGGTGGCCCTGCACCTTACAATCTCTGAAGATCGAGGTAGTGTTACCTGGGAAGACTTCCAGCATGCTCTGAAACACCATGAAAAAGAGAAAAATGAACCTAAAGGCATGTTCGCCTAAATCTGATAGTTATGAAGGACTTCAGAAAGACTTCAATTAGGATCAATCCAAATTTGTGATTTGAAATTCATAATAAACTAAAAATCAATACTTTTCTCAAATAAACGCTGAGCAACCTTTAAGATCTCCGCATCCTCTTTTTCTGCAGCTTCTTTCAGATTTTGGATCAGGTCATAAAATACGCGGTCAACCACCACTTTGGTAAGGTCATCCACTATTTTTTCCCTGCCGTTAAGATTTCCAAGCTTACGATAGGCCTTTTCTGTTTCCCTGAGCCTAATTAATTCGGCCTGGGATCTTATATGAGCGATGATTGGTTCTACTTCTAAATGTTTCAGGGATTTCTCCAGAAGTTGCAACTCCTTAAATATTATCTTCTCCGCTTCTTCCGACTCTGACTCTCTCATTTTCTTGTTTTTATCGGCCATACCTCGTAGATGGTCGATGTTGTAGAGCCGGACACCTAATAAGGCCACGTCCTCCTCAATATCCCGGGGGTTAGCAATGTCCACCATAACCATCTTTTTCAAATTCTCCCGAGGCACAGATTCCTGCACCTTTTCCATAGTGAGTATGGCATGAGGTGCTCCGGTGGCGCTGATTACCACATCTGCATCATGCATGGCCTCTGCTAGCCGGTCAAAGTGTATGGCGCTTCCTCCAAGTTCTCTGGCCAGGCAAACAGCCCGATCATAGGTTCTGTTGGCCACCATAATGGCTTTGAGCTTCTTCTCCACCAGCGCCTTGGCCACTAGGGTACCCATTTTACCCGCCCCAATAACCAGCACCTTCTTGCACCTAAGGTCACCATGGACAGATTCAGCTAGATCTACAGCCGCAGACCCTATGGAAATGGAACCTTGATTTATTCGCGTTTTTTTCCTCACCAACTGCCCCACGTGGATAGCTTTGGTGAACACTGTGCTCAAAACAGGCCCGGACCAGCCATTCTTGATACTCATTTTATGGGCATTCTTTAACTGACCCAGTATCTGATCTTCTCCAATGATCATAGATTCCAATCCACAGGACAGTTTTAAAACGTGTTCCAATGCCTTATCATCTCTTTCGACCACTAAACCGTCCCAATGGTAATTCAGGGAGCATTCAGCCAGGACAAGGTAAAGTTCCGCCCGATTGCAGGTTTTTATCTGGAGGTACTCGTCTACAGAATCGTCTTCCTGTATTTTGGCGAATATTTTATCCAACTGGCGAGTAGACTCTTCAATTTTACCGATATTTGCCGTTTTGTGATCGATCCTTATGTTTAGAATCAAATTACCTCTCCTTAACTGGAAAATGTGTTGATCAGTGTATATTATCTTCAAGGAATTGGACAACATATGCCCGGGCCTGGTTTAACTCTCCTTTCTTCAAGAGTTCTTTAATATTTTTATCATTTAAGATTCGATATAAATAATTCCTACGTTTCTTCTGGTCTTCCAACTTTTCCTTAAGTAATTGTCGGGAGAAGTATTGCAATTCTAATTGAAGAACATCTTCTTCTCTTATCACATTCTGAATCCGTTTCCGCAATTCTTTTGCCATTAAAGGACTTTTTTTCTGGGTAAATATGGATATCTGCACATCACCTATAAAAAAAGCTGAAGGAACAATCAGATTACCCTCTTCGGGAAGGTCGGCACGATTTATGAGTTTTTTTTTGGAAAGAATGGCCACTTCCTGATTGAGATTAGAATCTGCACTGGCAGTTACCAACAAATCCGCCCATTCCGCCCAGTGTAACAGTTCTTTTCGGGGTGTTATAATGGCTCCCATTTCCTCAAGTTTGTCTGAAGCTCGCTCGGTGTTAATCACTACTTTGGCACCAGCTTCCAGGAAACGAAGTGCTCTTCTCTCTCCTACTTCACCTGCACCCACAATGAGGACATTTTTGTCCTTCATCTCCAGGAGTAGGGGTGTCCAGCCCATACTAAAACTCCAAGTTCTTCATTCTGAGTACTTTAATGGCCGTTTTTAAGTCATTACCGCAATCTGAAAGTACCCTGGATGCCTCCTCCAATGACACCTGGAATGTTTCTGAAAGGGCTTTAACACTCTCTTCGGAGGCTGAAGAACCTTTACCAACCAATTCATCAGATAGTTGCCTTTTAAGTTCCATGTACTCCTCGATACTCATATCAATCCTGCGCAGAACCATATCCCTAAGGGGGCAGGGTTTTGATGGTTTGCAACACCATACCATGGAGCCGAAACAGGTTCCTTCACCATTACCTAGGCGAGTTTTTTCTCCAAAGTTCTCTTTAATCTCAATATACTCTTGAGGTGTGATTCCGTCCTCTTCAAGGGCGTATATTATTGGGCAGGGTTTAACTGGAGGGCAGCACCATGTTAAGGCACGTATATCTCCTCCTCGACACACATGGGATGGTGAATTGTCCCAGACCATCTTATTCCTCCGTTAACATTTTTTCTTTCTCGGATGGGTTGAGATCTGGTACGATGTCTTGTGGTTTGCCTGTTTTTAGGATTTTCCCGCCTCTCATGAGGGATGCTCGGTCGCATACGTCTATTACGAAGTCCATGTCGTGG
>Ga0209048_10000821_pt1 | contig 33191 bp, 29 predicted proteins | sample FrelakmetCRP12CR_FD_187146 | JGI IMG/M metagenome (GOLD analysis project Ga0209048, IMG submission 187146) | Freshwater lake sediment microbial communities from the University of Notre Dame, USA, for methane emissions studies - CRP12 CR (SPAdes)... | ecosystem: Environmental > Aquatic >...
CGGCGCGTACGAGGAGCCGAAGCGGCTCACGGCCTGCTGGAGCGACATGAGGCTGACGACGCACGTGGCCATGCCCGAGGTGATCGCGGCGGCCGCGAGGCCGACCGAACCCGCAGCACCTCCCCCGCCGCCGGTGAGCATCGCCGTGAAGCGCACCTCGGGGATTCCCATCACCTGGGCGAACAGGGAGGTGTCGCCGCCGAGCCCGAACGAGTAGAGGGCGAGCCCGTCGACGTCGTGGACGGACAGCCCGGCGTCGTCGAGCGCGCCGAGCATCGCCTTGCCCGCCATCTCGAACGGAGTCTGGGGGAGCGAACGTCCCCGCTTGAAATACGGCGTCGAACCGACGCCGACGATCGCAGCCTGGTCGCGCAGGGTCATCGAGGGGGCATCATGGCACGGTGGACGACGCCCCGGTCTGGACCAAGCGCGACGCCGACGTGGTCTGGCACGGGTTCACCCAGATGTCGGCGTACACCGAGAGCTCGCCGATCCTCGTGGAGCGTGCCGAGGGGCACGAGCTGATCGACGTCGACGGGAATCGCTACCTCGATGCCATCTCGTCGCTCTGGGTGAACACGATCGGTCACCACGTGCCCGAGCTCGACGAGGCCGTGCGCGACCAGCTCGAGCGCGGAGCGCACTCGACGATGCTCGGCAACGGCAACCGCGTCGTCGTCGAGCTCGCGGAAGCACTCGCCGCGCGGGTGCCGGTCGACGATCCCCACTTCCTCTTCGCGTCCGACGGGGCGTCGGCGGTCGAGCAGGCGCTCAAGATCGCGTTTCAGTTCTGGGTCAACCGAGGCATCGTCGGGCGAAGGACGTTCCTCGCGTTCGGTGGCGCCTACCACGGTGACACCGTGGGAGCACTGTCGGTGGGCGACGGAGGATTCGGCACCGACCTCTTCGACCCCTTGCGGTTCCCCGTGCTGCGCGCGCCCGGCTTCGCCGATCCGGCCTGCTTCGAGACTGCGGGGGCGATGGTCGCCGAGCATGCCGACGAGCTCGCCGCGGTCATCGTCGAGCCGTTGGTGCAGGGCGCGGCCGGTATGCAGCTCGCGCCCGCGAACGGGTTCGCCGTGCTCGCGCACGCGTGTCGTCGCCATGACGTGCTCCTGATCTGCGACGAGGTCGCGACCGGGTTCGGGCGTACCGGCACCCTGTTCGCGTCCGAGCAGTGCGGGGTGCGCCCGGATCTCCTCGTGCTCGGAAAAGGTCTGACCGCCGGGTACTTGGCCCAGTCGGTGACCGTGGCCAGCGGTCGCGTGTTCGACGCGTTCCTCGGCCCCGACCTCTCCGAGAAGACGCTGTTCCACGGCCATTCCTACGGCGGGAACGCGCTCGCATGCGCGGTCGCGCTCCGTCACCTCGAGCTGCTCGACGAGTGGCGCGTGCTCGACAACGTGCGGGCACGCTCCGACGAGCTGCGTTCACTGCTGGACACGCGTATCGCCCCCCGCCCCGAGGTGCGCGAGGTGCGCCTGCAGGGCCTGATGGTCGGCGTCGAGCTCGCGCCGCCCGCGGGTGCCTCGCGCTGGGCGCGCCGTGTGTGTGGTGCCGCAGTGCAGCGCGGCGTCTTGCTGCGGTCCCTCGGCGACGTCGTCGTGCTCATGCCGCCGCTGACCATCACCACCGCCGAGCTCGAGCGCATCGTCGACGTGCTGGGAGACGCGATCGCCGCGACTGCCCTGGTGTCAGGAACGGCTCGTCCTGACTCCCCGAGCGACTCCACCACGCCATGACCTGGCACGAGTGGGCCGAGCGGGAGGCCACGGCCATCCGCTCGGCCGGGCGTTGGCGAGTGCCACGCGACCTCGATGCCGCCGGGCCGCAGGGGACGCTCTCCCCCGACGGTCGGCCTGTCGTGTCGTTCGCGTCGAACGACTACCTCGGGCTCACCCAGCACCCGGCCGTCGTCGCGGCCGCCGGCGCGGCACTCGAGCGCTGGGGTGCAGGCTCGGGGTCGGCCCGCCTCATCGTCGGCTCGCGTCCGGTGCACTCCGAGCTCGAGCACGCGCTCGCCGACTGGAAGGGCGAGGAGCGGTCGGTGCTGTTCCCGACCGGGTTTGCCGCCAACCTGGGTGTCCTGACGACGTTCGGTGGGCCGGACGTGCTGATCGTGTCCGACGAGCTCAATCACGCGTCGATCATCGACGGGTGCCGCCTCGCCCGCGCCGAGACCGCCGTGGCCCGCCACGCGGATCCCGAGCACGTCGATGCGCTCCTGGCCGGGGTCGGTTCCCGGCGGGGAATCGTCGTGTCCGACACGGTCTTCTCGATGGACGGCGACCTGGCCCCGGTCGATGATCTGGTCGGGGTCTGCGCCCGGCGCGGCGCGCTCCTGGTGCTGGACGAAGCCCACGCCGTGCTCGGCCCGGACCCCGACCTCGACGGGGTGGACGCGATTCGCGTCGGCACGCTCTCGAAGACCCTGGGGTCACTGGGCGGCTTCGCCGCCGGCCCTGCCGTGTTCACCGACCTCCTGGTCAACCACGCCCGCCCGTACATCTTCACGACCGCGTCCACCCCCGCCGACGCGGCCGCCGCGCTCGCCGCGCTCGCGGTCGTCTGCTCGGGCGAGGGCGACGCCTTGCGCGCCCGGCTGCGCGGCCACGTCGAACGCCTGCGCCCCGGCCATCGCTCGCCCATCGTCGCGGTCGTGTTCGGCGACGAGCACGCGACACTCGACGCGTCGGCGGCGCTGCTCGAGCAGGGGATGCTCGTACCCGCGATCCGACCACCAACCGTCCCCGAGGCCACGTCCCGCCTGCGCATCACCCTCTCGGCTGCCCACACCGAGGAACAGGTCGACGCGTTGGCACACGCCATCGCCGCGCTCACCCGATGACCGCGAACCGGCCGCGAGCACTCGTGCTCGTCAGCGGGACCGCCACGGAGGTCGGGAAGACCTGGTGGTCAGCGGCGTTGGCGCGTGCACTGCGCTCCCGGGGACGCACGGTCGCGGCACGCAAGCCGGTCCAGTCGTTCGACCCGCACGACGTGAGCACCGACGCCGTGGTGCTCGGTGCCGCGACCGGCGAAGATGCCGCGGTCGTGTGCGCGCCGCACCGCGGGTACGAGATGGCCATGGCTCCGCCGATGGCCGCGGCGACACTCGGTCGCCCGGGCTTCTCCATCGCCGACCTCGTCACCGAGCTGAGCTGGCCGGCCGACGTCGACGTCGGGTTCGTGGAGAGCGCGGGCGGGCCACGATCGCCTCTCGCCGACGACGGCGACACGATCACGCTCACCCGGGCGCTCGCCCCCGACCTCGTGGTGCTGGTGGCCGATGCCGGGCTCGGAACCATCAACTCGGTGCGGCTCGCGCACGACGCGTTCGGCGCGCTCGCGCCGGTCGTGGTCGCGCTCAACCGCTACGACAGCTCCCGCGTCCTGCACCGGGCCAACCGTGATTGGCTCGAAGCGACCTCGGGGTTCTCCGTCGTGACCGATCCGAACGTCCTCGCCGAGCGACTCGCGCGGCTGCGCTAACGCCCGAACCGGTCGCGCGCCCGCAACCACCAGCCCAGCGCGGGCAGGTAGCGCTCGCGCCAGGCGTGCAGCGGGACCTTCGGGAACGAGAGCTGTGCGAACGGCGGCGGCGGCTCCTCGCCGCTGAGCCACGACGCGGCCCGGAACCCGAACCAGGACGCGAGCGCGATGCCGGTGCCGTTGCAGCCGGTCGCGAACGCGATGCTGGCGCCCCCCGGGATCGCCATCCGGCCGCAATGGGGAAGACGGTCCATCGTGATCGCGACGTTCCCGCCCCAGGCGTACTCCAGCGCGACTCCGCGCAGCTGGGGGTGCACCCGGAGCAGCTCTCGGTACAGCACCTCACGGGCACTCGCGACGGTCGTCGCCGCGAGGCTCGTCCGGCCGCCGAAGACCATGCGACCGTCGGGTGAGAGTCGCCAGTAGAAGAGGAAGTTCTTGGAGTCATAGACCATTCGTCGGTGCGGGATGCACGCGCGCGCGAGATCGGGATCGAGTGGCTCCGTCGCGATGATGAAGCTGCCGATCGGTACCACGCGCTCGGCCAGCCCCGGCACGAGGCGGTCGGCGTAGGCGTTCGTCGCGACGAAGACCTCTCCCGCATCCACGGCGCCACGCGTCGTCATCACGTGAAAGCCACCCCCGGCGCGTCGTTCGATCGCGCTGGCGCGGGTTCGTTCGTGCAGGTCGACACCCGCCTCGAGCGCTCGACGGACGAGGCCCGCGTGGTACTTCGCCGGCTGCAGCCCGCCGGTCCGTTCCACGAGCAGGCCCCCGTGGTACTCGTCGGTCCCGATCTCGGTGTGGAGCTCGTCGCGCGAGAGCAACCGAGCGTCCTCGCCGAGGTCGTCGCGCCACTCGTGCAGCTCCTCGACGAGCCCCGGGACCTGGGCCTCGTGGTGTGCGAGCACCAGGCCGCCGGTGCGCTCGTAGTCACAGTCGATCGACCAGTCGTCCACGAGGCGTTCCACCAGCGCGAACGCGTCGAAGACCGCTTCCACCAGCTCGCCGCCGAGCGGTCCGTAGCGGCGGGCGAGCCGGCGGGGTCCGTGCTTGAGCTCGGGGATCACCATGCCCCCGTTGCGCGTGCTGGCGCCGGTCCCGAGCGCGTCGGCCTCGACCAGCACCACGCGACGACCGCGCCGGGCGAGCTCGGCGGCCGCCACGATCCCGCAGTACCCCCCGCCGACGACGACCACGTCGGCGTCGCTCGGGACGGCCCTCGGCTCCCGGACCGCGTCGGGCAGGGCCACCCCCGTGTGCCACAGCGGCGCCTCGGCGAAGCCGGGCGCGACCGGAGCGGCGGACGGGGCGGGCACGATCCCCCATCCTACGGTTGGCGGTCGAGGAGACGATCGGCCCGGCTGATCGTCTCCTGCCGTCCCGGCAGTGCCCGCCGGACCGCCCGGCGCGACGCGATCCGTGGTCTGGGGCGATCTCTGCTCCGGATTCCGTGATCTGGATCCCTTCGGACGACGGATTCCTTGCGCCGGTCGAGAGCCCCGTGCCATCGTCGTGGTCATGGCGAAGCCGCCGGCCGAGATGGCCGTGGTCATCGACGACACCGACAAGGCGCTCATCGAGGCCCTCCAGCACGACGGGCGCCTCCCGTACACCAAGCTCGCCGAACGGGTGGGGCTGTCCGAGGCCGCGGTTCGTCAGCGGGTGCAACGGCTCATCGAGTCGGGGGTCACCCAGATCGTCGCGGTCACCGACCCGATGACGCTGGGGTTCCGGCGGATCGCCATGATCGGGCTCAACGTCGAGGGCGACACCCGAGCCGTCGCCGACGCCATCGCCCGGATCCCCGACGTCGACTACGTCGTGCTCGTGAGCGGTTCCTTCGACGTGCTCGTCGAAGTCGTCTGCGAGGACGACGATCATCTCCTGAAGCTCTTGAACGACGAGATCCGCGCCATCCCGGGTGTGCGCAGCACCGAGAGCTTCACCTACCTCCGCCTCTACAAGCAGACGTACGCCTGGGGCACGCGATGAATCCCGGGGGCAATCGAGGACCGGGGGTCTTTCGATGAGCGGGCACACCACCGCCGAGCTCGAAGAGCTCGCCCGGCGCCACCTCTGGATGCACTTCAGTCGCCTCGGTTCCTATGACGACCACGCGGTCCCGATCATCACGCGCGGCGAGGGATGCTTCGTGTGGGACGCGCACGGCAAGCAGTACCTCGACGGCCTGTCCGGTCTCTTCACCGTGCAGCTCGGCCACGGACGCCACGACCTCGCCGCGGCCGCGGCGACCCAAGCGGAGACCCTGGAGTACTTCCCGATCTGGACGTACGCACACCCGCCCGCAATCGAGCTCGCAGCCAAGATCGCCGAGCTCGCGCCCGGTGACCTCAACCGGGTGTTCTTCACCACGGGCGGCTCCGAAGCGGTCGAGTCGGCGTGGAAGCTCGCCCGCCAGTACCACCGCGCCCGCGGCGAGGGACAGCGCTACAAGGTGATCGCCCGTCAGATCGCGTATCACGGCACCACGCTCGGCGCGCTCGCGATCACCGGCTTGCCCGGGCTGAAGACGCCGTTCGAGCCGCTCACTCCCGGCGCGAGTCACGTGGTGAACACAAACCGGTACCGCCATCGCCTCGCGGACGACGAGAAGGCGTTCATGCTCTCCGTCACCGACGCGATCGAAGCGGCGATCATCTGGGAAGGGCCCGAGACCGTCGCCGCGGTGTACCTCGAGCCGGTGCAGAACGCCGGGGGCTGCTTCGTCCCGCCCGAGGGGTACTTCCAGCGGGTACGCGAGATCTGCGACACCTACGGCGTGCTGCTCGTGTCCGACGAGGTGATCTGCGCCTTTGGACGCCTCGGCGAGTGGTTCGGGGCCGAGCGCTTCGACTACCTGCCCGACATGATCACCTGCGCCAAGGGCCTCACGAGCGGCTACTCACCGCTCGGCGCGGTGATCTGTCGCGACCACCTCGCCGAACCGTTCCTCGAGGGCAACGCGTCGTTCCTGCACGGCATCACGTTCGGGGGCCATCCGGTCAGCTGCGCGGTCGGCCTCGCCAACATCGCGGCGATGGAGCACGAGGACACGCTCGACAACGTCCGCCACCACGCTCCCGGCTTCCGCGAGCGCCTCGAGGGCCTCCGCGACATCCCGATCGTCGGCGACGTACGCGGCGACGGGTACTTCCTCGCCCTCGAGCTCGTGCGCGATCAGCCCACGGCCCAGTCCTTCACCCGCGCCGAGGCCGAAGACCTCTTGCGCGGCTTCCTCGCGCCCCGCCTCTACGAGCTCGGACTGATCTGTCGGGCCGACGACCGCGGCGATCCGGTGGTCCAGCTCGCGCCACCGCTCATCGCGGGCGACGCCGAGCTCGACATCATCGAATCGACCCTGCGCAGGGCGCTCACCGAAGCATGGCAACGCTTCGGCCCGTGACGACCCCGACCGAGGAGTCCCCATGCCGCCAACCCGTACCGTGAGCACGCTCACCGTGGGCGTCCCCCGCGAGGTCAAGGAAGGCGAGCACCGGGTCGCGATCACGCCCGACGGCGTGCACGAGCTCGCCGCCAGTGGGGTGCCCGTCCTCGTCGAGGTCGGCGCGGGAGCCGACTCCTCGATCACCGACGACGACTACCACCGCGCGGGCGCCGAGATCGTCGCGAGCGCCGAGGACGTCTGGAGCCGCGCCGACCTCGTCATGAAGGTCAAGGAGCCCCAGGAGGAGGAGTTCCCGAGGATGCGCGCCGGGCTGGTGCTCTTCACCTACCTGCACCTCGCCGCGTATCCGAGCGTCGCCGACGCGCTCCTCGAGCGCGGCGTCACCGGAGTCGCCTACGAGACCGTCCAGCTCGCGTCGGGGGCGCTCCCCCTGCTCGCGCCCATGAGTGAGGTCGCGGGGCGCATGGCCACCCAGGTCGGCGCCCACTTCCTGGAGCGCGAGAACGGTGGCCGCGGTGTCCTGCTCGGTGGCGTTCCCGGCGTCCGGCCCGCCCGCGTCGTCGTGCTCGGCGCCGGCAACGTCGGGTGGAACGCCGCCTGGATCGCGCAGGGCATGGAAGCCGAGGTGCTGCTCCTCGACAAGAACCTCGACCGGCTGCGCTGGGTCGACCAGATCCACCAGGGTCGCATCGTGACGTTGGCGAGCAACGTCGGTGCGGTCGAGCGCGCCTGCGCCGACGCCGATCTCGTGATCGGGGCGGTCCTCGTGCCCGGCGGCCGGGCTCCGGTGATCGTCACCGACGCGATGGTCCGGGGGATGAAGCCCGGCTCGGTGATCGTCGACTGCGCGGTCGATCAGGGGGGCTGCATCGCGTCGATCCGCGAGACCACCCACGCCGATCCGGTGTACGAGGCCCACGGCGTCCTGCACTACGCGGTGGGAAACATCCCCGGTGCCGTGCCGCACACGTCGACGTACGCGCTCACCAACGCGACCCTGCCGTACGCGCGCGAGCTCGCGACGAAGGGTGTCGCCGGGGCTGCCGCCGCGGATCCCGAGCTGGCCATCGGCGTGAACACCGTCGCCGGCAAGATCACGAACGCAGCCGTCGCCCAGGCGCTCGGTCGCGAGCTCGCACCCCTGGACCTCGCGCTCGGCGCCTGACGTCACCGACTCCCCGCGGTGCGCGCCGTCCGTGCACGCTCCGTGGGCCGCCAGGGGATCGAACCCTGAACCTACGGGTTAAAAGCCCGTTGCTCTGCCAGTTGAGCTAGCGACCCGACTCCATGACGGTAGTGTCCGACGCCGACGACCCGGGAGAGGGACACCGATGACGACGCACGCAGACGGCTCCGCGTCATCGGACACGCGCCCAGCGGTCACGGTCCGGTCTCGCGGGAACGGGCACGGCGCTGTGCCCGCGGCGACCCTCCTGCGGGCCTGCCCGTCCACTTGAGCGAGCCGCCCGCCGTGGACGTGGACGCGCTGCGCGCCGAGGTCGCACAGATCGAGTGGTGGCACACGATCGACCTCGGGCACGGCGTCGTGACGCCCGGCCGCGACGAGACCCCGGCGCGACTCCCCCTCCTGGGGCTCCCCGCCTCCCTCGAGGGCGTCACCGTTCTCGACATCGGTGCGTGGGACGGCTTCTACTCGTTCGCGTGTGAGCAACGACGTGCCGCTCGCGTCGTCGCCGCCGATCAGTTCGCCTGGCAGCAGCTCGGCACCGGGCGGCGCGGGTTCGACTGCGCCCATCGGGCACTCGGTTCTTCGGTCGAGTCGCTCGAGCTCGACGTGCTCGACCTCTCACCCGACGCCGCGGGTGGGCCCTATGACCTCGTGCTCTTCCTCGGCGTGCTCTACCACGTGCCCAATCCGCTGCTCGCGCTCGAGCACGTCGCGAGCGTCACCGGCTCGACCCTCGTCCTCGAGACCCACGTCGATTGCCTCACGACACGACGGCCGACGGCAGCGTTCTACCCCGGCGACGAGCTCTACGGTGACGCGACGAACTGGTGGGGCCCGAACCTCCCCGCGCTGGTGGGCATGCTGCACACCGTCGGCTTCGAGCGCTGTGACGTCGTGCACGTGACACCGCGGGTCCAGCGGCTCCGCAATGCCCTCGGCTCACGTGTCCGGTCGGGCCGGTCCCAGCATTCGTTGCGCCACGGTCGTGCGATCGTGCACGCTCGCCGCTGATCGCATCCGGCGAACCCGACGCCCCGGATCGCGCTGTCCCGGGAGGGCGGTTGGGAGGTTAGTGGGTTATCAACCGCCCTTTGACTGATTATAATCAGCCATATAGGCGGATGATATAGGAGTTACGACGATGTTATTCACAAGCGCAGAGCTCGGCCCAGAAGAGCACGCCGTGCTCGCCCAGGTCGACGACCTCAAGGCCAAACTGCGCTTCCAACTCCACCAGCCGCCGCGGTGGTTCGGATCGCTGCGTCGCGTTTCGTTTGCGCGGGCCGTACAGGGCTCGAACAGCATCGAGGGATACAACGCCGAGTTGGACGATGCCGCCGCCGTGGACCTCGGCCAGGAACCGCTGGACGCGACGGAGGAGACCCGCCTGGCCCTCAAGGGATACCGGGACGCGATGACGTTCGTGATTCAACTCGCGAACGAACCCGACTTTGAATACAGCGAGCAACTTCTCAAGAGCCTGCATTTCATGATGACGAACTATGACCTGAAGCGCCGGCCCGGCCTCTGGCGCGCGGGTGCGATCTTCGTCCGAGATGATGACACCGGCGAGATCGTGTACGAGGGAGCCGACATCGACGAGGTGCCCTCCTTGATGCACGAACTCGTTGTTCAGCTCAACGCCGAGGACAACACCGACTCCCCGGCGATGGTTCGCGCGGCCATGGCTCACCTGAACCTCGTGCTCGTGCACCCGTTCAGGGACGGGAACGGCCGCATGGCCCGCTGCCTCCAGACACTCGTTCTTGCCCGAGAACGAATCCTCGAACCCGTGTTCTGCTCGATCGAGGAGTACCTGGGGAGGAACACGATCCCCTACTACGACATTCTCGCTGACGTTGCGGCCGGCAGTTGGCAGCCGGAACGAGACGCGTTGGCCTGGGTCAGGTTTTCTCTGAGTGCACACCTTCGTCAAGCGCGGACCCTGTTACGGCGAATCAAGGAAGCTGAGCGTCTTTGGGAGGAGCTGGAACGACTCACCGAGCTGCGCGCCCTGCCGGAACGGACGATCCCGGTCCTCTATGACGCGGCCATCGGGCTACGAGTGCGCAACTCGACCTACCGCGCAATCTGGGAGGACAACATCAGCGAGCACACGGCCAGCCGCGATCTGCGCCATCTCGTAGACGCGGACCTGCTTGTCCCGCATGGGGAGAAGCGTGGACGTTTCTATCGGGCAAGCAGGGAGTTGCGCGCTGTGTTCCAGGCGATCATCGACGCGAGGGACCCTCGCGACGATTCCGACCCCTTCGCTGGCGGTGGCCCCGGCCCGCCCGCGCCGCGGCCTCCGCTCTTTCGGACCGGCGCTGCAGGGTGAGACTCTCGGCGCCGACCTTCCCGCCCTTCGCACCCCCCAACCGGCCCAGCTCGACCGCGGCAGGGTTCTTGGCCTCGTAGGGGTCGGCGGTTCGTGGTCTGTCGCCGTTGTTCTTCACGGGCATCTTCCAGCGCTTCTTCGCCATGAGCCAAGCCTGCGTCTGCTCCGGGCGAACCGGGACCTCGAACTGACCCTTACCGGGAGGGCCGCCCGGCGAACCTGCTTGCTACGATGAGGCGCTCCCCCACGGGGAAACACCGGCCCCCATCGTCCAGTGGCCCAGGACGCCGCCCTTTCAAGGCGGTAACGGGGATTCGAATTCCCCTGGGGGCACCGACGGCATGCCGTCGAACCATCAGCGGCGAAGCCGTTGCACAAATCAGCGGCGAAGCCGTTGCATCTAGGTCCTGTGGTGCAGTTTGGAGTGCACGCCGCCCTGTCAAGGCGGAGGCCGCGGGTTCAAATCCCGTCAGGACCGCTCGGGCGACGTACTCGCCGCCCACTGCCCGGCCGGGTAGCTCAGTTGGCAGAGCGCGCGCCTGAAAAGCGCGAGGTCACCGGATCGACGCCGGTCCCGGCCACCGAGCTCACGGGTCCGCGCGCTCGCCGCTCTCGTCGAGCAGGCGTCGGATCTCGCTCTCGTAATACCGGCGGTGCCCACCGAGCGTGCGGATCGCCGAGATCTTCCCGGCCCGGTGCCATCGGGTCACGGTCTTCGGGTCGACGCGGAACAGCTTGGCGACCTCTGCGGGCGTGAGGAGCCCGTCCGGCTCGAGCGGCTCGCCGTCCGCCGAGCTCACGACCGTTCGACGCGCACACGCCCGTGGCCACCGACGAGCTCGCCGATCTGCCACGCCTCGTGACCAGCCGCGCGGATCCCGTCGAGCGCGCGGTGCGCGTCACCAGGAGGGATGATCGCGACCATCCCGATTCCCAGGTTGAACACGCTCTCCATCTCTTCGTCGCTCACGTCGCCGGCGGCCTGGATCGCCGAGAAGATGCGCGGTTCCTCCCAGCGGGCCCGCTGCACGATCGCGTCGCAGTCGTGCGGCAACGCTCGCACGAGGTTCCCCGGGATGCCCCCTCCGGTGACATGGGCGAAGGCGTGCACCTCGACGTGCTTGCGCAGCTGCGCGAGCGCCGGCGCATAGATGACGCTCGGACGTAGGAGCTCGGCCCCGAGCGAGTGGCGGGCACCCCGCCATGCCGGGGCGTCGAGCGATCGCCCGGCGCGACCGAACGCGTTCCGCGCCAACGAGTAGCCGTTGGATCGCAGCCCGGGGCTCGCGAGGCCGATCAGGCGGTCACCGGCCTGCACTCCGTTGGGCAGGATCTCGGACTGTTCGACGACGCCGACCGCGAAGCCGACGAGATCGAACTCGCCCTCGGCCATCAGCCCTGGGTGCTCGGACATCTCACCGCCCAGCAGTGCGCAGCCGGCCTCGCGACAACCCGCCGCGACGCCCGAGACGATCTGGTCGATGTGCTCGGGGACCAGCTTGCCCACGGAGATGTAGTCGAGAAAGAAGAGGGGCTCGGCGCCGCAGGTCGCGATGTCGTCGACGCACATCGCGACGACATCGAGCCCGATGGTCTCGAAGCGCCCGAGCGCGCCCGCGATCAGCGACTTCGTGCCCACACCGTCGGTCGACGCGACCAGCAGGGGCTCGCGGTAGCCGAGCCGACCGAGCGAGAAGAGACCGCCGAAGCCACCGATGTCGCCGACCACCTCGGGTCGGAACGTCGAGCGGACGTGCGCCTTGATGAGCTCGACCGCCTTCTCGCCCGCGGCGATGTCGACGCCCGCGTCGGCGTAGGTCAGGCGCGGCGTCTCGGTCCCACGATCCGAATCCTTCCGGCGCTGCGAATCCCTCCGGCGACCCGAATCCCGCCCTCGACTCACGTGCGATCCGGGTCGGCCGCCGTCATTGCGGAAGTGGTCGCATCCTCGCCATCGGCCTGTTCGAGCACGAGCTTCGCGTCGGCGAGCTCGGGGACCGGGACGGGGTAGCGCCCCGAGAGGCACGCGGTGCAGAACGAGCCGCTCGCGACGCCGGTCGCGGCCGTGAGCCGGTCGAGCTCGAGGTAGCCGAGCGAATCGACCTTGAGGAAGTCTGCGATCTCGCCGACCGAGAGATCGGCCGCGAGCAGCTCGGATCGCCTCCCGGTGTCCATGCCGTAGTAGCAGGGCCACCGGTACGGCGGTGACGACACCCGGAAGTGCACCTCGGCCGCACCCGCTTCGCGCAGCATCGCGACGACCTGGCGGGTTGTCGTGCCGCGCACGATCGAGTCGTCGACGACGACCAGACGCTTGCCGCGGATGTTCTCGGGCAAGGGGTTCAGCTTGAGCCGCACGCCACCCGCCCGAAGCTGCTGGTTGGGTTGGATGAAGGTGCGCCCGACGTAGCGGTTCTTCACGAGACCGTCGCCGTAGGGGATACCGGCGATGCGCGCGTAGCCCTGCGCGGCCGGGATGCCCGACTCGGGTACCGGCATCACCATGTCGGCGGCGACGGGCGCCTGACGAGCGAGCTCCTCCCCCATGCGCTGGCGGGCGGCATGCACGCTGCGCCCGAAGAGGTAGGTGTCGGGCCGAGCGAAGTAGACGAACTCGAACAAGCACAGCTTCGGATCAGGTTCGGCGAACCGATGCTCGCGCATGCCGGTCGCGTCGATGACGATCATCTCGCCCGGCTCGACCTCGCGCACGAAGTGCGCCCCGACGATGTCGAGCGCGGCGGTCTCGCTCGCGAGCACCCAACCGCCCTCGACGCGGCCGAGCACGAGCGGCCAGAACCCGTGACGGTCGCGCACACCGATCAAGCGGGCATCGTCCATGAGCACGAGGGAGAACCCACCCGCCAAACGTGGGAGGACGCGCTCGAGCGCGACCTCGAGGTCCCGCCCGTCCGAGCGCGGCTCGGGCGGGTACTCGTTCGCGACCAACTCTGCGATGAGCGCGGAGTCGGTGGTCGAGTCGACGTCGGTCGCCGGCACCGCCAGGCCCGGGAGCATCCCGAGCGACGCCGCGAGCTCCACCGTGTTGGTGAGGTTGCCGTTGTGTCCGAGCGCGAAGCCGGAGTCGCCGCCCACCGATCGATAGACCGGCTGCGCGTTGCGCCACGTGCTCGAACCGGTCGTGGAGTAGCGGTTGTGGCCGATCGCGAGGTGCCCGGTGAGGGGGGCGAGCCGACGCTCGTCGAACACCTGGGTGACGAGGCCCATGTCCTTGACGACGGTGATCGTCTCGCCGTCACTCACCGCGATCCCGGCGGACTCCTGGCCACGATGCTGGAGCGCGTACAACCCAAGGTACGAAAGGTTCGCCACCGGCTGCCCGGGGGCGTAGGCGCCGAAGACGCCGCACGCATGGCCGATCTGGGGCTCCATCGCCCCACCAGTATCCCACCTCTGGTCGCGTCCGTTGCGTACGGGGATCCCGCGCCCACCGCCACTCGGCTGCTCCGCTCTCCGGTCGCGCCCGCTGCGTCCGGCGAATAGGTTCGGGAGGTGACGACGACTGCGTGCGTATGGCTCACGGGCCGCGCCGGTGCCGGCAAGCGCACGATCGCCACGGCGATCGTTGCGGAGCTTCGCCGACGCGGGGTTCCCGTGGCCCTGCTCGACGAGGCGGGGGTCACCGGGCGCCTCGCGGAGGGACCCGACGCACTCGCGTGGTGCTGCACCCTCCTCACCACCAATGGGGTCCTCGCGGTCGTCGCCGTGGCCGTCCCCTCACGCGACGACCGCGAGCTGCTCCGGGGTGCGGTCCCCGACTTCGTGGAGGTGTTCCTCGACGCACCACCCGAGGTGTGCACCGAACGCGCGGGGCGCCCCGACGACGACTACGAGGCGCCGTACGCGCCCGAGCTCCGGGTACCGACACACGGACGCGACGCCGCCGCGTCCGCGGCGCAGGTGCTCTCGTTCCTCGAGGACCGGGGCGTCGCCCCCCACGATCCGCTGCACCCTTCGGATCCCTGATCGGACGACGACGCGTGCAACTCCCGGGGATCCGCTGCCGGGAGATCCGCTGCCGGGAGATCCGCTGCCGGGAGGTCAGCTGCCGGGGGAGAGGTCGGCGCCGACGCGCGACGGGATCGCGTCGCGCCAGGCGGTCGTCGCGGCGTCCAGTGCCAGGTCGCACCCGCCGTCGATCACCACCCGGGAGCCCCCCGTCATCCCGCAGTCCCGGGCGGGGACCCCGGCGTCGCGTGCACGCAGCAGCAGCTCGTCGAGCCGTTGCGGTTCGACACCGACCACGACGCGCGACGTCGACTCACCGAAGCACCACGCGGCGATCGGGATCCCGGGCTCGGGGGTGACCGCGAACCCACAGCTCCCGGCGATCGCCATCTCGGCCAAAGTGACGGCCAGTCCTCCGTCGGACGCGTCGTGCACCGACGCTACGAGGCGATCATTGACGACGTCGCGCACGAGTCCATGGAGGAATCGCGCGGCTTGCAGGTCCGCGCTCGGTGCGGGTCCGCCGTCGAGACCGTGCACCGTGAACGCCCACTCCGAGCCGGCCAGCTCGATGCGGGTGGCTCCGAGCGTCACGACGTGGTGGCCGGGCGTGAACGCGACGCCGGGCGGCACCGCGGTCAGCTCGTCGATCACCCCCACGACACCCACCACGGGGGTCGGATCGATGTCCGAGCCGCGAGACTCGTTGTAGAAGCTGACGTTCCCACCGACGACGGGGATGCCGAGCGCGCGACACGCCTCGCTCATGCCTTCGACCGTCTCCGAGAACTGCCACATCACCTCCGGATGCTCCGGATTCCCGAAGTTCAGGCAGTTCACGAGCGCGCGGGACTCGGCACCGGCGCAGGCGACGTTGCGTGCGGCCTCGAGTACCACGAGCCGGGCACCGGTTCGCGGATCGAGACGGCAAAAGCGCGCCTTGCCGTCGGTCGCGAGGGCCAGGCCGCGCGCCGTCCCCGGCAACCGCAGCACTGTTGCGTCGCCGCCCGGCCCGACGACGGTGTTCAGGAACAGCTGGTGGTCGTACTGACGCCACACCCACGACTTGTCCGCGATCGTCGGCGTTGCGAGCAACGTGAGCAGCTCGTCGGAGAGGTCCACGCCGTCGGGGAACCGTGCCAGCAGCAGTGGTGCCGGGTCGTCGGCGACCAGCGCGTCCTGGGTCGCCGGTCGGGCGGACGGTCGCCGGTACACGGGCCCGTCGCCGAGTGAGTCACACGGGATGTCGGCCTCCGGCGCGCGATCCGACGACGACGCGCTGGGCTCCTCCCCGGGGGGAGGAGCCGGATTCGACCCGGGAACACCCACGGCATCGAAGAGGCCGTCGAACACGCGGAAGCGTCCGGTGTCGGTGACCCGCCCGACCACCGTCGCCCGCACCTCCCACCGGGCGGCGAGCGCGAGGACCGCGTCGAGGTCGGCGGGCTCGACGATCGCGAGCATCCGCTCCTGGCTCTCCGAGGTGAGCACCTCGACCGCGTTCATCCCCGGCTCGCGTTTGGCGACCCGGGCCACGTCGACGTCCATCCCCGCGCCCGTCTTCGCCGCGGTCTCGGATGCGGCGCACGAGAGCCCGGCCGCGCCGAGGTCCTGCACACCGATCGCGAGCTTCGCGTCGAGGAGCTCGAGACAGGCCTCGATGAGGCGCTTCTCCTCGAACGGGTCGCCGACCTGGACCGACGGCCGCTTCGTCTGCGAACCGTCCTCGAAACCCGCCGACGCGAGCACGCTCGCACCGCCGATCCCGTCGCGACCGGTGGCCGACCCGAGCAGCACCGCGAGGTTGTCGACGCCTTCGGCGCGGGCGAGGACGAGGCGTTCGGTGGGGAGCAGCCCCAGGCACAGGACGTTCACCAGGGGGTTGTCGCGGTAGCAGTCGTCGAAGACGACCTCGCCCCCGACCGTCGGGACGCCGACCGAGTTGCCGTAGCCGCTGATGCCCGAGACGACACCCTCGAAGAGGTACCGGGTTCGCGCGTCGTCGAGGGAGCCGAAGCGCAGCGGGTCCATGAGCGCGATGGGTCGCGCACCCATGGAGAAGATGTCGCGGATGATGCCGCCGACGCCGGTCGCGGCCCCCTGGTAGGGCTCCACCGCGGAGGGGTGGTTGTGGCTCTCGATGCGGAGCGCGATCGCGAGGCCGTCGCCGATGTCGATGACCCCGGCGCCCTCGCCGGGACCCACCAGCACCCAGGGCGCCTCCGTCGGGAAGCGACCGAGGTAGACCTTCGACGACTTGTACGAGCAGTGCTCCGACCACATGACCGCGTACATCGCGAGCTCGAGCTCGGACGGCTCCCGCCCGAGCAGCGCCACGATCTCGGCGAGCTCGTCGTCGGTGAGGCCCAGCAGTCGGTGCTGGGGGGTCGCAGGCAGGGCCACCGCCCGAGCCTATCGACGGGTTGATTTCGCCAAATGGATCGGGTTCGATATCCTGAAATGGCTCGTGGACCATTTCCCCATATCAGGCACCTTCCGAAGTTCAGGTGAGGTTTCCAATGGCACCCAAGACGATGACCGCCGAGCACAAGGCCGCCATGAAGGCGGGCCGGGACCAGGGCCGGGCCGTGAAGGCGTACCTCGACGCGCTCGAGCAGCACCGACCCCGGCGCGGTCGCCAACGCACCCCGGACACCATCCGCCGTCGCCTCGCCGCGATCGAGCAGGCGCTCCCCGACGCATCGTCGCTGCGGCGCCTGCAGCTCACCCAGGAACGGCGCGACCTCCAGACCGAGCTCGAGTCGAAGGCCGCGCCGAGCGTCGACCTCTCGGCGCTCGAAGCCGGTTTCGCTCGGTCGGCCCAGGCCTACGGGCAGAGCAAGGGCATCGCGTACGCGACGTGGCGCGAGCTCGGGGTGCCGGCCGAGGTGCTCAAACGGGCCGGGATCACCCGGGGAGCCTGACGCCCCGGGTCGCGGCGTCGAGCAGCGACCGGAGCAGCACCACACCGTCGGCCGAGCCCAGGATCGCCTCGGACGCCCGTTCGGGATGGGGCATCAGCCCGACCACGTTGCCCGCCTCGTTGCAGATCCCCGCGATGTCGTCGAGCGACCCGTTGGGGTTCTCGACGTAGCGCAGCACCACCCGGTCGTGCGCCTGGAGTCGCTCGAGCGTCGCTGGGTCACAGGTGTAGTTGCCCTCGAAGTGGTTGATCGGGATGCGCAGCAGCGCATCGCGCTCCGCCGAGCCCGTGAGCACCGAGCGGGTGCTCACGACGCGGACCTCCACCGTGTCGCAGAGGAACCTGAGGTCCGCGTTCTTCTGCAACGCGCCGGGAAGGAGACCTGCTTCGGTCAGGATCTGAAAGCCGTTGCAGATGCCCACCACCGGGCCGCCGGCTCGGGCGTGGGCGGCCACGGCTTCCATGACCGGCGAGAAGCGGGCGATCGCGCCGGTGCGCAGGTAGTCGCCGTGCGCGAAGCCGCCGGGGATCACGACGGCGTCCGCGCCGTGCAGGTCGGTCTCGGTGTGGAAGACGATCTCGGCCGTGGCGCCGAGGTGCTCGATCGATCGCGCCACATCGAGCTCGCAGTTCGACCCCGGGAACAGCACGATCGCGATGCGAGCGCTCATCCGCCGATCTCGATCTCGTAGGCCTCGATCACGGGATTGGCGAGAAGACGCTCGCACATCTCCTCGACCTGGGCCCGCGCCGCGGCTTCGTCGGTCGCGTCGATGATGAGCCGGATCGACTTCCCGATGCGGATCTCCGAGACGTTGCGGTACCCGAGGGCGGGGAGCGCGCGGGCCACGGTGGCACCCTGGGGATCGAGGACACCGGGCAGATGAGTGACTTCGACGCGTGCCTCGAACTTCACGACGTGATCGTAGGCGAGGTCCCGCGTGTCACTCGTCGACCCCGTACCACTCGTCGAAGCTGCGATCCGTGAGCATCTCGTACGCCTCGACGTAGCGGGCCCGGGTCCCGTCGATGACAGCTTCGGGAAGCGGGGGTGCCGGTGGTGCCTGGTCCCACCCGATGCGCAGGTAGTGGTCGCGGACGAACTGCTTGTCGAACGACGGCGGTGAGCCACCGACGCGGTACTCGTCGGCCAGCCAGTACCGCGACGAGTCCGACGTGCACATCTCGTCGATGACCAGGACCGTGTCGTCGATCGTGCCGAACTCGAGCTTGGTGTCGGCCAGGATCAGGCCACAGCTCGAGGCGTGGGCGGCGGCGTGCCGGTAGATCGCGAGCGTGGCCTGGCGCACCTGGTCATAGACGTCGGCGCCCACCAACGCGGCGGCCTCGACCTCGGTCAAGAGCTCGTCGTGACCGGATTCTGGCTTCGTCGTCGTGGTGAAGACGGGCTCGGCCAGCACCTCGGCTTCTCGCAGCCCCACGGGCATCGGGTGCCCGCCCACGGTGCCCGCGCCCTGGTACTCCGACCAGGCCGAACCGAAGAGGTATCCGCGCGCGATGCACTCGAGTCGGATCGGACGAGCCGCGCGCACCAGCATCGCCCGACCGGACACCTCCGGGCCCGCGGTCTCCGGGAAGTCCGTCGGGTCCGACGACACGAGATGGTTCGGCCAGATCGCCGCCGTCCGTTCGAGCCAGAACGTCGACAGCGCGGTCAGGGCGCGTCCCTTGTCGGGGATCTCGTCGCCGAGCACGACGTCGAAGACCGAGAGGCGATCCGACGCCACGATGAGCATCCGGTCGTGATCCACCTCGTAGAGGTCGCGGACCTTCCCGGTGCAGTGGTGCGGGAGGCCGATGCGCGTCACGTGGTCGACGGATCGTCGAGCAGGTCGATCGCGCGACCGGCGTTGGCGAGCGCACGATCCAGGTCGAAGCACGCGACGAGGACGTCGTCGTCGAGGACGTCGACGACGTCGGGATCGGATCGGAGCACGTCGAGGAACGCACGACGCTCCTCCCAGGTCCGCATGGCGTTGCGCTGCACGAGGCGGTACGCGTCGTCGCGGGTGAGGCCCGCCTCGACCAGGGCGAGCAGGACCGGCTGGCTGAACACGAGCCCGTGCGACGCGTCGAGGTTCTCGCGCATGCGCTCGGGATCGGCGACCATCCCCGCGACGACCGCGGTGAACGTGACGGCCATGTAGTAGGCGAGCTGGAGCGAGTCGGGCAGGATGATGCGTTCGACCGACGAGTGCGAGATGTCGCGCTCGTGCCACAGGGCGACGTTCTCGAGTCCGGCCTGCACATTGGCTCGAAGGACGCGAGCGAGCCCGCAGAGCTGCTCGCACTTCACCGGATTGCGCTTGTGGGGCATCGCGCTGGAGCCCTTCTGAGCGCCGGCACGGAACGGCTCTTGGGCCTCGCGAACCTCGGTTCGCTGGAGGTGACGGATCTCGAGGGCGCACGACTCGATGGTGGCGCCGAGCGAGGCGCACGCGTAGAGCAGCTCGGCGTGGCGGTCGCGAGCCAGCACCTGCGTGGCGGGAACCGGGCTCAGGCCGAGCTGGTCGCACACGAACGCCTCGACCGCAGGATCGACGTTGGAGTAGGTGCCGACCGCGCCCGAGAGCTTCCCCACCGCGATCGCGGCGCGGGCACGTCCGAGACGGACGCGGTCGCGCCGCACGGCCAGCGCCCAGAGCGCCAGCTTCGCCCCGAAGGTCGTGGGCTCCGCGTGGATGCCGTGGGTACGGCCGACCATCGGCGTCGAGCGGAACTCGTGCGCGCGGGCCGAGATCGTCTCGGCCAGCGCATCGACCGCGGGAAGGAGGAGGTCACACGCCCGCACGAGCGTGACCGAGAGGGCCGTGTCGACGACATCGCTCGACGTGAGCCCATGGTGCACCCAGGCGCCGTGCGGGGTCCCGACGTGCTCTTGCACCACGTCGACGAAGGCGGCGACGTCGTGCTCGGTGACCCGCTCCCGTTCCTCGATCTCGGCCACGTCGAAGCCGGCTCGCTCACGAATCGCGACGGCGGCCGCACTCGGCACCACACCCAGCTTCGCCTGGGCCTCCACGGCGAGGATCTCGACCTCGAGCCAGGTGCCGTACCGAGCCTCGTCGGCGAACAGGCCGGCCATGGGCGACAATGCGTATCGGGGGATCAAGCGCGGTTCCCTCCCTGCCGACACTCTATGGGCGTCGAGCACCGGCGGGAGCGCTGCGGCTCGACGGGAGACCGTACGACTGTCTGCACGGGAGGCGTGGGAGCCGTGACCGCCCAGCCGGATGCCTTCGGGGGCGTCTGCATCAAGCACTACACCGAACGAGCCACGGGTCGTTGCCACGACTGCCTCGGGCTGTTCTGTCCGGAGTGCCTCGTGCCGCCCCTCCGCAAGCACATGCCCACACGGTGTGTGGGCTGCGCGCTCGTCGCCGCGGGCGTGCGCGCACCGGGCTCACGCCGGCGCGGGATCGAGGGGATGAACCGCACGACGAGCCACTGGTAGCCGGTCGAGCCGCACCCAGGATCAGCCCGCGGCCGCCTCGCGGGCGATGTCGCGGCGGTACTGCATCCCGGGCCAGCTGATGACGCCCGCCGCGTCGTATGCCGCGGCGCGGGCGTCATCGATCGTGGCACCGGCACCGGTCACGGCCAGTACCCGCCCACCGGCGGTGACGATCGATCCGTCGGGCGCACGTGCGGTGCCCGCGTGGAACACCAGGACATCCTCGCGCCGCTCGGCCACGTCGAGCCCCGAGATCACATCACCGGTGCGCGGGGGCGCCGGATAGTGCTCGCTCGCCAACACGACGGTGACCCGTGCCTCGTCGGAGAACCCGATGGCGGGGAGCGCTTCGCCCGACGCCGAAGCGCGGCACAGCTCGCCGAGGTCGCTCGAGAGCCGAGGGACGACGACCTCACACTCGGGATCACCGAAGCGCACGTTGTACTCGATCACCTTGGGACCGTCAGGGGTGAGCATGAGCCCCGCGTAGAGCACGCCGCGGTAGGAGACCCCTTCGCGTTCGAGCGCGTGCAACGTCGGATAGACCGACGTCACCATCACCTGCTCGATCAGATGCGGACCGGCCGCGGGGACGGGCGAGTACGCACCCATCCCCCCCGTGTTCGGGCCGGTGTCACCGTCGCCGATGCGCTTGAAGTCCTGGGCGGGAGCGAGCGGCACCGCCGCGTCGGTGACACCGTTGCAGACGACCAGGAGCGAGAGCTCGGGGCCGCGCAACCCCTCCTCGACCACGACAGTGCGACCCGCGTCGCCGAATGCCTCGCCCGAGAGGTACGCGCGCACGCCGTCAGCCGCCTCGTCGATCGACTCGGTGACGATGACACCCTTACCCGCCGCGAGCCCGTCCGTCTTGATCACGTAGAACCGGTCGAGCGTCTCGAGAAACGCGAGGGCCGCGTCCTCGTCGCCGACGCCGAAGCTGGCGTGGGCCGCGGTGGGGACACCCGCACCCGCGAGCAGCTCCTTCATCCAACGCTTCGAACCCTCCAGCTGAGCACCCGATGCGGTGGGCCCGAAGGCGAGTCGACCCCGAGCGGTGAGCGCGTCGACGGCCCCCCGGACCAGCGGCTCCTCCGGGCCGACGACGACGAGGTCGGCATCGACGGCGTCGGCGGCGTCGGCGATCGCGGCGGGATCCTTCACATCGACCGCGAGACAACGCGCCAGCGACTCGATCCCCGGGTTCCCGGGCGCGGCGAAGACCTCCGTGACCGAAGCGCTGTGCACGAAACCCCAGACGAGCGCATGTTCACGACCGCCGCCGCCGATGACCAGAACCTTCATCCTCGGCTCGCTCCCTGCGAGCGGATCATCCTCGGCTCGCTCCCTGCGAGCGGATCATCCTCGGCTCGCTCCCTGCGAGCGGATCATCCTCGGCTCGCGCTTTGGGTGACCGTCATGTCGCACGAGGCAGGACGACCGTCTGCTCACGACCGGGTCCGACCCCGAGGAAGGTGATCGGCACTCCCGCGAGCTCCTCGACGAAGCGGACGAAGTCCCGCGCGTGGGCGGGGAGATCATCGAAGCGCTCCACCTGGTCGATCTCGCACTTCCAACCCGGAAGCGTCTCGTAGACGGGCTTCACCTTGTGCAGGACCGACTGGTGATACGGGACGTGCTCGTAACGGGTGCCGTCTTCACCCACGTAGGCGACGCACACCTTGATCTCCGGGAGCGGTGCGAGCACGTCGAGCTTGGTCATCGCGATCTCGGTGCAGGTGTTGAGCCGGACCGCGTGTCGCAGCATCACGGCGTCGAGCCAACCGGGACGGCGCCTGCGCCCCGTGTTCGTCCCGAACTCAGCGCCGCGCTCGACGAGGAGCTCACCCACGTCGTCGCCGTCGAAGAGCTCCGTCGGGAACGGTCCGCTCCCGACGCGCGTGACGTAGGCCTTGGCGACGCCGATCACTCGGTCGATGGCGAGCGGGCCGACCCCGGCACCCGTACCGACGCCCCCCGCAACCGGATTCGACGATGTGACGAACGGGTAGGTGCCGTGGTCGAGGTCGAGATACGTCGCCTGGGCGCCCTCGAAGAGCACATGCTGGCCCGCGTCGAGCGCGTCGTGCACGAGGTGCACCGTGTCGGCGATGAGTGGCTCGAGGCGCGGCACCATCGCGAGGTACGCGTCGCAGATCTCGTCGGCGTCGAGGGGGAGGCGGTTGTAGACCTTGGCGAGCACACCGTTCTTCTCACGCAACGCGAGGTCGAGCTTCTCCCGGAAGATCTTGGGGTCGAGCAGGTCCTGGACGCGGATCCCGACACGCAACGCCTTGTCGGCGTACGCGGGGCCGATCCCGCGCTTGGTGGTCCCGAGCTTGTTCTTCCCGAGGAAGCGCTCGGTCACCCGGTCGAGCTCCTGGTGGTACGGCATGATCAGGTGCGCGTTGCCCGAGACCCGCAGGTTCGAGGTGTCGATGTGCTTCGCCTCGAGCATGTCGATCTCGGCCAGGAGCACGGCGGGATCGACCACGACGCCGTTGCCGATCACCGGCGTGACGTGCGGGTAGAGCACCCCGCTCGGCACCAGCTGCAACGCGAAGACCTCGCCGTCGACGACCAGGGTGTGGCCGGCGTTGTGGCCGCCCTGGTAGCGCACGCAGAGCATGCTCTCCTTGGCCAAGTAGTCGGTGAACCGACCCTTGCCCTCGTCACCCCACTGGGTGCCCACGATCACCGTGCCGGGCACGGGTCCCCCAGAGCGGCGCGAGTGCGGACCACGCAGGCCGCGAGTGCAGTCACGTTGGAGGCAGGGTAGTCGGGTCCTGCCCAGAAGGGCGGGGGACATCGATCAGTCGGGTCGCGTGAGCGCCACGACCCCCGTAATCCCGGTTCGCCATCTCACCACGCGGTACTCGGCTGAGATCCTCGCGCTCGACGATCTCGCCTTCACGGTGGATGCCGGCGCCGTGCGCGCAGGCGCTCGGCCCCGACAGCCCCGACGGCGCCGGGAAGACGACGGCGCGGCGAATGCTGCTCGGGCTGATGCGCCCGAGCTCCGGTGACGCGTCGCGGTTCGACACCACGATACGACCCGGCTGGGTGTCGTGACCGGCCTAGACGTCCTGACCGCGGACGCCGACCGGCTCCTTGCGGTTGAAGGTGAGGGTGCCGTCGGCCGTGGCGTCGACCAGCACGGTGTCGCCGTCCTGGTAGTCGCCCTTGAGCAGCGCGAGCGCGATCGGGTCGGCGACCTCCCGTTGGAGCACCCGCTTGAGTGGGCGGGCGCCGAAGTCGGGGTCGTAGCCGACCGTGGCGACATGCGCGAGGGCGCCATCCGTGAGCTCGAGCCCGAGGTTCCGATCGCCGAGGCGTGCGCGCAGGTGCTCGACCTGGATCTCGACGATGCGCTCGATGTGGCGCTCGTCAAGACGGTGGAAGAACACGATCTCGTCGATGCGGTTGAGGAACTCGGGCTTGAAGTGGCTGCGCACCGCGGTCATCACAACCGCCTCGTCGGCACCGCCACCGAGGTTGCTCGTCATGATGAGGACGGTGTTGGTGAAGTCGACCGTGCGCCCCTGCCCGTCGGTGAGCCGGCCGTCGTCGAGGAGCTGGAGCAGCACGTTGAACACGTCGGGGTGCGCCTTCTCGACCTCGTCGAGCAGGACGACCGAGTACGGCCGACGACGCACCGCCTCGGTCAGCTGCCCGCCCTCGTCGTATCCGACGTATCCGGGGGGGGCGCCGACGAGCCGCGACACCGAGTGCTTCTCCATGTACTCACTCATGTCGATGCGGACCATCGCCTTGGCGTCGTCGAAGAGGAAGTCGGCGAGGGTGCGGGCCAGCTCCGTCTTGCCGACACCGGTCGGGCCGAGGAACAAGAACGAGCCGATGGGCTGATCGGGGTCCGACAGACCGGCACGCGACCGTCGGATCGCGTTCGCGACGGCACTCACGGCCTGGTCCTGGCCGATCACCCGCGCGTGCAGCACGTCTTCCATGCGGACGAGCTTGGCCATCTCCCCCTCGAGGAGCCGGCTGACCGGGACGCCGGTCCACTTGGCCACGATCTCCGCGACGTCCTCCTCGTCGACCTCTTCCTTGAGCATGTGCTCGTCGCCCTGGAGCTCGTTCAGCCGGCGGGTCTTGTCCTCGATCTCGGTCTCGAGCTCACGCATCGTGGCGTAGCGAAGCTGCGCCGCCTGCTCGAGGTCCCCTTCGCGCTCGGCCTTCTCGGCGTCGGTGCGGGCGGCCTCGAGGCGGCCCTTGAGCGCACGGATCTCGGCGATCGCGTCCTTCTCGTTCTGCCAGCGCGCGACCATGCCGTCGCGCTCCTCGCTGAGCTCGGCCAGCTCCGCCTCGAGCGTCGCGAGACGGCCCTTGGAGGCGTCGTCGGTCTCCTTGGCGAGCGCGGCCTTCTCGATCTCGAGCTGACGGATGCGCCGCTCGACGACGTCGATCTCCATCGGCATCGAGTCGATCTCGATCCGCAGACGCGCCGCGGACTCGTCGATCAGGTCGATCGCCTTGTCGGGCAGCTGGCGCCCCGTGATGTAGCGGTGCGAGAGGACTGCCGCGGCGACGAGCGCGGCGTCCTTGATGCGAACCCCGTGGTGCACCTCGTATCGCTCCTTGAGGCCGCGCAAGATCGCCACGGTGTCCTCCACCGACGGCTCGCCGACGTAGACCTGCTGGAAGCGGCGCTCGAGTGCGGGGTCCTTCTCGACGTACTTGCGGAACTCGTCGAGCGTCGTCGCACCGATCATCCGCAGCTCGCCGCGCGCCAGCATGGGCTTGATCATGTTGCTCGCGTCGACGGCACCTTCTGCGCCGCCGGCGCCGACGATGGTGTGCAGCTCGTCGACGAACGTGATCACCTGGCCGTCGGAGTCGGTGATCTCCTTGAGGACGGCCTTGAGTCGGTCCTCGAACTCGCCGCGGTACTTCGCGCCGGCGACCATCGCGCCGATGTCGAGCGAGATGAGGCGCTTGTCGCGCAGGCCCTCGGGTACGTCACCCTCGACGATGCGCCGGGCCAGCCCTTCGGCGATCGCGGTCTTGCCGACGCCGGGCTCACCGATGAGCACCGGGTTGTTCTTGGTGCGGCGTGACAGGACCTGGATGACCCGGCGGATCTCCTCGTCGCGTCCGATGACCGGGTCGAGCTTGCCTTTGCGGGCATCCTCGGTGAGGTCGCGGCCGAAGCGCTCCAGCGCCTGGTACTGCTCCTCGGGGTTCTCGCTCGTCACCCGGTGGCTCCCCCGCACCTGCTGGAGCGCGCCGAGGAGCGCCTCGTGGGTGACGCCGAGACCGCGCAGCATGTCACCGACGCCGCCGGCAACCTCGCTCATCGCGAGGAGGATGTGCTCGGTCGAGAGGTAGTCGTCGCCGAGGTCGCCGCGCTGTCGATCGGCTGCTTCGAGGGCCTGGTAGGCGTCCTGGGAGAGCTGGGCGGTCTGGGTCGTCGGGCCGTAGACCTTGGGGAGGCGTTCGATCGCCTCTTCGACGCGATCCAGGAGCGTCTTGGGTGCGACACCGAGGCGCTCGAGCACCGGCAGGACCACGCTCTCCGGCTGGGAGACGAGCGCCGTGAGCAGGTGCTCGGGCGTCACCTGTGACTGGTTGCGCTCGCGGGCGAGCGCCTGGGCGGCCTGGACGGCCTCACCGGTCTTGCGGGTGAACTTGTTGGGATCGAGTGCCATGGGCTCCCCTTGCATCGATGAGTTGGATGCATCGGCGCAGTGGCTTTGCGCCGCCTGCCCGTGGTGATGTCAAAGTTGATAACACCAGTATCAACTCCGATCTTCCCCGGTTGCCGGGGTGGAGCCGATGAGGTCGGGGCCGGACGTCGCCCCCGCCGACCCGGGGGTGAACGCGCGATCCGGGGACGTCCGGTAACGTCAGTGGTTCACGTGACCAGTGGGGAGTATGAGGTCTTGGTAGGCGGGCAGCCCGCGGGGTGGTACCCCGACCCCCTCGCGCCCGCCTCGGACCCGACGCGGCGCCGGTGGTTCACCGGCGCCGGGTGGGTCTCCCGGGTGTGTTCGCCCATCGAGGCCGGGGGTCCGAGCGCCGACCGGGGCGTGGCGGGCGATTCTCCGGGTCCCGCCGGGTCCCCGGCCCAACGGCCCGAGGGCATCGCCTGGATCTCGGGGCTGGAGCGCCTCGCGCCCCCACCGGTCGTCGCTCCGGTCGCCCCGGTTGCCCGGGTCGCCCCGGTTGCCCCGGTCGCTCCGGTCGCGCTGCTGTTCGACGCCGACCCGATGGTCGTCGCGTTCGGCCGACCCGAGCCGACGGCGGCGAGCGGAGCGCACGAGGAGTCGCCCCGAAATCTCGGGGGTGACGTCGTCGGGGCGGACGTCGCCAACCTTGGGAGTCGAGCCCGTCGGCATCGCCGGCGGGTCGGAGCACTGGCGTTCACCGTGGCGTTGGTGCTCCTGGTGGGTGGCGCGATCGCGGGTGCCGACATCGTGAGCGGCGGGGGCGCCCAGCGCCCGACCCTCGACGGCGCCATCACCTACCGCGACGCCGACGCCGGCTTCGCGCTGCGCTACCCGAGCGACTGGCGCGTGATCCAACGCGAGCACGGGACCGGCATCCGCTTCGCGATCGGCGCTCTCGGGGCGCCGACGACCGAGACGAACACCGTCTCGGTCACCGTCGGGACCACGGCCGCGGAGCTCCCCGAGCTGCACACGCTGGCCGATCAGCTCACCCAGCGTCTCCGCGACGAGCTCCCCGACATCCGCCTCGAGGAAGCAGGCCGGGCCCCGCTCGCCGGCGCGCCGGGCCTGCGGTTCACCTTCGTCGAACCCGGCGTTCCCCGGACCCGCATCGAGCAGTTTGTCGGGCGCACGACCGCCGGACGCCCGCTCACGATCACCGTCACGGTGCGTGAGCCGCGCACGGCACCAACGGCGACGGAGCTCCGGGGACTCCTCGCGTCGCTCACCGCGATCTGAGCCGGACGCGACACGGCGGACTTGCGTCCTTCGACGATCGCTGTGTACAAGTGGCGGGCGATGACGAACCCGGACCTCGCGGCAGACTTCGACGCACTCGGCCCCTGGGTCACGAAGTTCGTGGTCGACGGCGAGCCGTTCGGCGGTGAGTTCGAGGTCGCGAACGACACCCGCCCCGGACAGTTCCACGCGGCGTTCCCGCACGCGAAGACGATCCTCGAGCTCGGGAGCTTCGAGGGTGGGCACACGGCATGGCTCGCCCGCCTCGACGCCACCACGCACGTGATCGGTCTCGAGGGTCGCCCGGAGAACATCGCGCGGGCCCGGTTCGTGCTGGAGCTGCTCGGCGTGACGAATGCGGAGGTCCGCCAGGCCAACCTCGAGGAGCTCGACCTCACGACGCTCGGCCGTTTCGACGCGGTGTTCAACTCCGGGCTCCTGTACCACCTCCCGCGGCCGTGGGAGCTCCTCGAGCGGATCGCTCGCGTCACCGACTCGATGTTCCTCTCGACGCACTACTGCACCGAGGACTCGGTCGACGCCACCGAGCACGGCTACCGCGGGTTCTCCTACCACGAGCACGGCTACGAGGACCCGCTCTCGGGCCTGGCCCCGACATCGTTCTGGCCGACCCGCGACGCACTGCTCGCGATGGTGGCCGCGGCCGGCTTCACCCTGATCGACGTGACCTGGGACGAGGTCGACCATCCGCACGGGCCGCTGATCTGTCTCAACGCCCGGGCCCCGAAGCGCCGCTGGCTCCCGCGCCGTCGTCGCCCGCAGGTCCGGATGAGCGGCGCAGCCGCTCCGGGGGTGTCTCCGGCGACGCCGCGCTAGCTGACCCACGTCTCGGGTGGCCGAAAGACCACCCAGTCGGCCCGGAGCTGGTCGAGGTTCGGGTTGAAGTAGGGATCGCGTAGCAGCACCCGGGCCCAACGTCGATCGATGAACCCCACCTCGGACGCCTTCACGTCGTCGATGCGGGTCAAGGACTCGAAGTGGTAGAGGACCGCGTGCGGTGTCCACACCACCCGCAGGCCCCGATGGCGGATCTTGAGGCTGAAGTCGACGTCGTTGAAGTTGCCGGGCAGCTGCTCGCAGAAGCCGCCGACCTGCTCCCACACCTCGCGCCGCACCGCGGCGCACGCGGCGGTCACACCCGAGCACTCGCGCTCGAGCTGGAGCAGGTTCGCCATCCCCGGCTCGTCCCCCGGGTAGCCGAGGTAGGCGTGCGTCATGTTCCCGCCGCGGTAGACGTGCCCGGCGTGCTGCAAGGTGCCGTCGGCGAAGAGGAGCTTGCAGCCGACCAGGCCGCAGTCGGGCTCCTGGGCGAGGGCGACCATCGTCTCGATCCAGTCGGGGGTGAGGACCTCGATGTCGTCGTTGAGGAGCACCACGACGTCGCCCGCGGACGACGCCACGCCCGCGTTGACCTTGGCCGAGAAGTTGAACGCTGCGTCGAACCACACGACGCGGAGGCGGTCGCCGCAGAGGCGCTCGAGCTCGACGATCACCGCGTCGGGCGTCTCCCGGTCGGCGACGACGACGAGCTCGTAGTTGGCGTAGGTGGAGCGCTCCAGCACCGACGTCACCGCGTGGAGGACATGCACCCGGGGCACGCCCTGCACCCGAGCCGATGACCCCCGCGTCGGGATCACGATCGAGACGATCGGCTCGCCTCGGACACGGCGCCGGACCCGGTAGGAGCCGGGCTGGGCCAGCATCTCGACGACCGCGTCGATCCCGACCCGGTCGCAATGCTCCTGCACGGCGCGGCGCCCGGCGTCGAACGCCCAGGGCTTGGCCTGCGCGTCACCCGCGGCGGACCCGACGAGCATCCGCCACAGGTAGAGCACCTCGGCGATGTGGTGGATGCGGTCGGTCCGCTCGCTGACCCGCAGCACCAGGTCGTAGTCCTGGGAGCCGTCGAGCTCGGGACGGAACCCGCCGAGCTCGGCCACGAGGGTCCTGCGCATGACGCCCAGGTGCGCGGTGTACATCTGGGACCGCATGCGCTCGGGTGACCAGTCGGGCTTGTAGAAGGGCCCCCCGATGCTCCCGTCGGCCAACAGCTTGGCTTCGTCGCTGTAGGCGAAGTCGAAAGGCCCGTGCTCGACGAGCTCGCGGTCCACGGTCGCGAGCGCTTCCTGCACCAGCACGTCGTCGTGATCGAGGAACACGACGAACTCGCCGGTCGCGAGTGCGAGGGCGTCGTTCGACGCCCGTGAGATCCCGCCGTTCTCGTCCCGGCGGGCGGCCTTGATGCGACTGTCGGCCGCCGCGTACTTCGCCAGCATCGGCCAGACCTCGGCCGACGGTGACGCGTCGTCGACGATGCAGAGCTCCCAGTGCGGGTAGCTCTGCGCGAGCACCGATTCGATCGTCTCGGCCAGCACGTCGGCGGGCGGGTCATAGACCGGGGTGATGATCGAGTAGGTCCTCGCCACGGACACGCCGCTCAGTGTCCGCGGAGCATCCGCTTGACCCGCCGGAACGGGCCGACGATGAGCCGGCCGATCTTCCACTGCCTCGACGCCAACATGTCGTCGCGTTCGCGGCGGGCCTCGGCCCAGGCTTCGGCCTCGTGCTGGGCTGTGCGCCACGCCGCCACGGTGCGCAGCAGCTCGACCCGCAGCTCGACGCGCTCGGTCTCCATCCCGAGCAGCTCGTCACGCAGGCGCCAGATCTCCCGGCGGAGCTCGAGGTAGTCCGCGGGGTCGGGGCCGACGATCTCCCGGACGCGCCGCTCGGCGCCGGCCTGGGCCTCCTCGGCGCGCACCTGCGCCTCGTCGGTCGCGATCCACGCTTGCACGGCCTCGGCGGCCGAACGGTGCGCGGCCCGATGCCCGGCCAGGACCGCCGCGGACCAGGGCCCGATCGCGAGCCCGGCGGGCGGCTGCCAGCGGGTGTGGGTGCCCGAGACCGACCGCAGGGCGCTCTCGTGGCGGGCGAGCACCTGCTCGACCCCGTCGACGCGCCGGGGGCCTGGCGCGGGCTGGTCCTTCCCGAGGATCTCGGCCATCCGCTCGGCCGCGTCGGCGGGCACGTTGACCCCGAGGCCGGCGACGAAGCGGGCCAGCTCGCTCGCCCCGCCCGTCGATCCGCTCAGGAGCGCGTCGACGTCGACCCCGAGCACGGGCAGGCCGGCGGTGTTCTTCAGCGCCAACACCGTGTACGCCTCCCACAGGGCCAGGGCGTGCACGCCGGTGAGCCCCTCGGAGACGAGTGCGGCCACGGTGGCCTCCGGGCGGCGCCAGGCGACCACCGCGGCGCGGGGCACGTCCAGGTGACGCGCCCAGAAGGCGAACGCCGGGGCGACGGCCGGCTCGAACCACGCGACCGTGCCCCCGGACCCGGCGTCGACGCCGGCCCGACCGAGCCCGTGCTCCAGGGCCTCGGTCGCGGCGGGAACGAGCGCCACCACCTCGGGCAGGTCCTCCCAGCCCGGGTCCAGCTCGGGCAACGCGAAGCGGGTGCCCTCGAGGCTCGAGAGCACCTGGTCGGCGACGCCGGCGAGGGACGCCCCGGAAGCCTGCGTCGCGTCCGGGTCGCCGACGGTGTCGAGGCCCGCCGCGCCCAGGAGGCGGGCCACGAGCTCTCCGCCGCATCCGGGCGCGCCGAGGATCGCCACCACCCGGGCACGGGGTGCACGGGCGCCCCGGTCGCTCCGCGTCCGCTGCTCCGCGGTCGGCTCCATCGCTCAGCTACCTCATCGCCGCGTGCTTGCGCCGGAACGGTAGTGGACGGGCCGAGGGGAGCGCGGCGGGGACGCTGCCCCGCATCTGGGCGAGGAGATCGTCATAGATCGCGGCGAGCTCGTCGGCTTCGTCCTCGAGGGAGCGGACCCGGGTCGTCACCGCGCCCTGCGTGAGGCGATCGAGGAGCGCCCCGTCGTCGAGCACCCGGGTGATTGCGCGAGCCAGGGCGCCCGGGTCCGCCTGGTCGACGAGGAGTCCGTTGATCCCGTCCCGGATCACATCGAGGATGCCGAACGCGCGGGCGCCGATGACCGGCAGGCCGGCCAGGAGGTACTCGCGGGTCACCCGGTGGAAGGTCTCGAAGTTCGAGGGTGCGAGGCCGACGTCGACGTCGCCCAGCAGGCCAGGAAGGTCCTCGGGCCGGTAGGCGCCCCGCAGCTCCACGTTCGGGTTGGCCAGCAGCGGGGCGACGAAGTGCTGCTGGCCGCCACCGAGACACAGGAGCCGGTAGTCGCTACGGTCGCGCAGGGGGGCCGTGGTGAACGCCTCCACGAGGCCCGCGCCCACCTTCACCGGGTCCCAAGCACCGGCGAGGCACAGCACCACCGGCTCGTGCTCGACCCGGCGCCGACGCGGCGGCACCGACGCGCCCAGGGCGGGTCGCCAGGGTCCGTGGTCCATGCCCATCTCGACGACTCGCACCCGGGCCGGGTCGAGCGGAAGGGTCTGCTCGAAGTAGTGGCGAAACGCCGGGCTGGGGAAGATCACCCGGTCGAACACCCGGTGGTACTGGGTGGCGGCGCGGGCCCGCTTGCGGACCAGGCGGGCCACGAGGCGACCGTGCGCCCCCTCGGGGGCGTCGGCGGGCTCGGGGACCATCTCCTCCACACAGCGGGCGCAGTGCTCGGGCGTGATCGGTGCGCTGCAGTAGCCGGCGGGACCCGAGCGGGACGAGACGGGGGCGACGAGGGCGCAGAGGTCCTCGGCGCAGGTGACGGACCGGACCACCGCCACGCCCTCGGCCTTGGCCACCTCGGGGAGGTCGAGCGGGAGATGCACGTTGTTCACCACGTGGACGAGGTCGGGGGCACGGTCGCGCAGGATCCGTCGGAACGCGGCGGCACCCTGGGACCAGCCGCCGGCGTCGTGGGTGGGAGCGTCGATCGACCAGTGGGCGCCGAGGTGGGGGGTCGGGGGCACCTCGATGCGGGTGAACGCCTCACCGGCCCGTCGGAACGGGGCGGCCGTCCACGAGACGGCTGCGGCGCTCGGGGAGACGACGGTGACTTCCCAGCCCCGTGCGGCCATCGAGCGGGCGTACCCGTGCGTGGTCAGCGGGGTCCCAGTGTACTCCTCGGGCGGCAGGCTGTGGGCGAGATAGAGGACACGGGCCATAGCGGGCTCGCCGATCGTGCTCGAAGGACGGGTGGCGCGCGCTCGCGCCGGGACGCCGCTCGGCTGTCCCGCTACTCCACCACGACCCGCTGGCTGGCCGCCAGGTTCAACCTGCGGTCTCGGCTCCGAGCGCGGAACTCGAGCGCACGTCACGCTACCGGCGCATCGGACCGGCCGACAACTTCTCCGATGCGTGGCGAGCCAGTGCCTCGACGCCGCGGCCGCCCTTGGCCAGCGCCTTGGTATCGTTGCTCTCGGCTCAAGGCGTCGCCGGTTCAGGGCGATGAACATCTCCTAGAGTTCTGAGCGATAGCGAGCGAGCATCGTGGGGAGCGGATGAGTAGGTGTCGTCGGGCTCGGGGCGTGGGACTGCT
>Ga0209048_10000822_pt1 | contig 33131 bp, 28 predicted proteins | sample FrelakmetCRP12CR_FD_187146 | JGI IMG/M metagenome (GOLD analysis project Ga0209048, IMG submission 187146) | Freshwater lake sediment microbial communities from the University of Notre Dame, USA, for methane emissions studies - CRP12 CR (SPAdes)... | ecosystem: Environmental > Aquatic >...
AAAAAAAGAAATGCCACATACGGTCCTTGTCCGCGGAAACCAGCTTGCACTAGCGAGGCGCGTGATTCTTCAGCGCCAAGCCATTTTCGCAGATTCAAATGCTCCACGATTTTTTCCATATATGGCTTTGGCGCTGCGCGAAGCGCCGCGCGCTCGCCTTTCGCGAGCTTTTCGCGCTCGCGCGCGCGGATTTTATCGCGTTCGAGCGCAACGCTTTTCATGCGGCGCTCTAGATTGTCGTTTGCGAGATACGGCATCGCGGCGGTGAACACCGTCGCCATCGCGGCGATCATGGTGAAGATGGTCGTCAACATGCGCGTGTTGCTCATAAAGTCGATGATGAGATCAACCATGCCGTACCTCAGAAATCGAAATTGATCATTTTGCGCATGATTAGAACGCCGAAGCTCATCCAGATGAGGCTACAGAGCAGCATGACGCGCCCTTGCGGCGATGTCCAAAGTAACGCGATATAATCCGGACTAGTCAGATATACGAGCGTCATGACCGCCGGCGGCAATGCCGCGATGATTGCAGCCGAGGCTTTCGCCTCCATGCTCATCGCTTTGATCTTTGCTTTCATTTTTTTGCGGTCACGAAGCACACGCGAAAGATTGCCCAATGCTTCTGAAATATTGCCGCCCGCCCTTGACTGAATGGAAATCACGATGCCAAAGAAGTTCGCTTCCGGAAGGGGGACGCGCTCGTACAATTTGCTGGCGGCGTCGGGCAGCGGCATGCCGATGCTGCTTGCCTCGGCAATCGTGCGGAATTCGCTTTTCACCGGTTCCTGAGTTTCGGCGGCGATAATCCGGATGCAATCACCGACTGGAAGGCCGGACTTGACGCCGCGAACGATGACATCGACGGCGTTCGGCAGTTCATCGATGAAGCGCCTCTCACGCCGCTTCTTCATATAGTTGAGAACCCAGCGCGGTAACCCATAGCCGGCAGACACTGCGATTAGCGGCACCAGATAGATTTCTGCGCCAAGTAACATGGCCACGACTCCGGCGAAGATCCCAATGCCTATGCTGCCGACCAGAAACTGCCTCTTGCTCCATTCAAGGCCGGCCTGCTGGATGCGCACAGAAAGCGGACGGCGCTTCGCTTTTTTCTTGCGTTCTTCGAGTTGCTTCAGCGTTTCTTCGACTTGCTGCCGGCGAGAGGTCGCTACGTCGGTCACCTTTCGCGCGGAGCGAACGGCGACCGGGTCGGCCGAAATGTCGCGCATGCGCTTTTCGACGCGTTTCTCGCCCGAAAGCAGTGGGTGAATAAAAACATAGGCGACGCCGCCCACCGAAAGGGTGACGAGAAACACCATGGCTACGGTCCCTAGCATGACGTCACCGATCGTGAGGATCAGGCGCTTCGGAAGCATCGAGCGCTGCAGCGAGCCGCTGCTCTTCACCGAAATAACGAGCGCGGTCCCAAAATCGCGGTTGACCAATTCCCGTCGAGCGGTGGCGGCCGATAAGCTTACCGTTTTGGTCTTCCCCAATCAGATCGTAAACGAAAAGATCCTGCGTGATGACGGTATCGCCTTCCATACCGAGCACTTCGGTAATATGCGTAATGCGTCGCGAACCGTCGCGAAGACGGGCGGCCTGTATGATCACATCAATCGAGGACACGACCATTTCGCGAATGGTGCGCGTCGGAAGCTGGTAGCCGCCCATCGTGATCATCGATTCGAGACGCGAAAGAGCCTCGCGCGGGCTGTTCGCGTGGAGCGTCCCCATTGAACCATCATGACCCGTGTTCATCGCTTGCAATAAGTCGAATGCCTCGGGTCCGCGCACCTCGCCGACAATGATGCGTTCAGGGCGCATACGCAGACAGTTGCGGACAAGGTCGCGCATGGTGACCTGACCCTCGCCTTCCAAATTTGGTGGACGGGTTTCCAGCCGCACCACGTGCGGTTGCTGAAGTTGCAATTCCGCGGCATCCTCACAGGTGATAATGCGTTCGTCGTCGTCGATAAAGCGAGTAAGGCAGTTCAGCAGCGTCGTTTTACCCGAGCCAGTACCTCCAGAGATCAGCGTGTTTACACGGCATCGCCCAATAATTTTCAAAACCTCTGCGCCGTGTTGAGAGATGGAATTGTATTTGACGAGCTGGTCGAGCGTCAGCTTGTCCTTGCGAAACTTACGAATGGTAAGCGCAGGACCGTCGAGCGATAGCGGCGGCACAATGACATTGACGCGCGATCCATCTGGCAGGCGCGCATCGCAGATCGGGCTCGATTCATCAACACGGCGGCCAATCTGGCTCACAATACGCTGACAAATATTGCTCAGCTGCTGATTGTCGCGGAAGCGAATACCTGTCTTCTGAATTTTTCCCTGCACTTCGATGTAAACCGTGCCCGCACCATTCACCATGATATCGTTAATGTCATCACGCGCGAGCAACGGCTCGAGTGGACCATAACCAAGAACGTCATTGCAGATGTCTTCGAGAAGTTCTTCCTGCTCGGCGATCGACATCACAACGTTCTTGATGCCGATGATTTCGTTGACGATGTCGCGGATTTCCTCGCGCGCCGCCGTTGCGTCGAGCTTAGCGAGCTGCGAGAGATCGATCGCCTCGATTAAAGCGCCAAAGATTACCGCTTTGATTTCGTAAAAGTTCTCAGTCCGCTGATTGGTAATTGAAGGTGGCGTCGCGGGGACGGTTGATGGCGACGACATCGGCGTCGCCGAAAGGTTCATTTCCGATTCGGGATGAGCGGGTATCGCAGGCGTGGGTGCGGTACGAATTGGTGCGATCGGCGTCGCAACGCGCGCAGCTGCCGGCTGAGAATCAGCTCGGCTCGGCGATACAACTGTACTCCCACGCTTGCCGAACATTCATAATCCTTACGCGCCGGATCTCAGGCCGCGGAGCTTCGCCAGCAGAGGCGACAAGAGATCTTTTTTCGCAGTCTTCGCTTCCGTGCGGCCTGTCAGCGTCTTCGCGAGCGACAAAAAAGTCTCGGTAATTTTGTGGCTCGCGTTGACTTCCGCGATCATTTGGCCGTTGTTTGCGGCCGTACCAAAGAGTTGTGGATCAAAAGGAATATTCGCCGCAGGTTCGACTTCAAGTGCCTTGGCGAAATCGGAGCCGCGAACTTCTGGACGCTTCGGCATTCCGGTCTGATTGAGCAGGTAGAGTGGTGGACGATCGTTGGGGCGAGCGCCTTTGACGAAATCGAACATATTTTTGGCATTGCGCAGATTGGCGAGATCGGGCGCCGCAACAAACAAGACTTCATCGGAACTTAGAAGCGTGCGCTTTGCCCAAGCAGTCCACAAATGCGGTATATCAAGCACGATGTACGGTACCGTGCCTCGCAACGCATCGAAAATTGGTTCAAAGGCGTCGGCGTTGAAGTCATATTCACGATCGAGCGTCGCGGGTGCCGCGAGCAAGCTCAGATGATCGGTGCATTTAGACAAGAGACGGTCGATATAGGCGGCGTCGACGCGTTCTGGAGAAAACACCGCATCGGCGATTCCTTGTGACGGATCCTGATTAAAGTCGAGGCCGGCCGTTCCGAACGCGAGATCGAGATCTGCGACCACCGCGTTGAGACGAAGATCGCGTGCTACCGCGAAAGCAATGTTATGGGCGACGGTAGAAGCGCCGACGCCACCTTTTGCGCCGATAACTGCCAGAACGCGTCCTAACGGCTCTGCATCCGGAGCGCTGAAAAGACCGGAGAACGTGCGAACTAGATCGATGGGCGAAAGGGGGGCGACAACGTAATCGCTTATGCCACGGCGCACGAGTTCGCGATAGAGAACGATATCGTTCAAGCGGCCGACAACGATGACTTTGGTGCCGGCGTCGCAAACGGCGGAAAGGTTGTCGAGACCTGCAATCAGATCAACACCGCTGCCGAGGTGCTCGATTAAAATAACATTTGGAGTCGCGGAATTCTTATAGGCTTCGAGGGCGGCAATCATCCCGCCCATTTGCACCTTGACGTGCGCTTTCGACATTCGGCGATCAGTGATCACTACCTGCATGGCGTCCGCGAGTTCAGGCGTTTCGCAAAACGCTTGAATCGAGATGCGCGGAACCGGTGGGATGTGCCGCTCTACTTGGGCAGCCGCCGTAAAATTCTCAACTGGTTGTGCTGTCGCGAGCTTCATCATGGTCCGACGGTGCTCACCTTGCCATTAGTATTGGTTGTATAAACGGTCGATGGATCCGACCCCTTTGTATATTTGTCCATAACCGTCGCGCGGCGGGCCGCGTAGGCCGGCGTTTCGACGCGCGGCTGCACCAGGTCCTCGGGATTGGCGACGGACGAAGCGAGATTGCGCTGTGTCGCACAGCCAAAATTCCAGTAGGGGCGATTTTCGCTATCCGGCAAAGGTCCGGGGCCAATGCCAACCACGCCAGGACCGAGATTGTCAGGCCACTGGCCACAAGGGCCGGCTTTTGCTTCGATTCGAGTGTAACTTACGCGGATCGACCCAAGGTCCTCTCGATAAGGCTGGCCATAACTACGTACAATGGTCGCCCTCAACGGCACGCCAGCAAATTGCAGAAGGCTGCGAATCTCGCGAACAGTGTGTCTCGCGGCAATGCTGTTGACAGCGTTGGCCGGAGTTTCGATCAGAATGTAGCCCGTGGCTTCGCGTCGCCAGTCAGTGCCAAGCGAGGCAACTTGCGCTCGCTGCGTCGGGTTCAACCCGCTGCGGCCGGAGCCAACGAGAATATCCAATGAGCGCTGGCCGTCGACGAGACGGATCGGATGACGTTCACGATAATCGGCCGGGATCGATCCAGTTATTTCCGGCTCGGTATGAACACATGCGGCGACGACGAGTGACAGCCCCAGGACCGCTAAACAGCCTGTCCCAATGGAACCCTTACGAGTACTCGAGTTCATGGCTGACCCCACTCAGTCGTTGATAAAGCCGTAGTTTCCGCGAGCTCGCGCGTCGGCCGAGCCGCGCAACCCATAGGTGCGATTAAGCTGATTCATGAAAACAACTTGCGGATCCGAAGGATCAGCAAAACCGTCGTCCGGGCGAGAAAGATCTCTCGGAGCACTCGGGTTTACGATGTAAGGCGTTGCCATGATCACGAGTTCTGTCTGCCCGGTCATATAATCGCGACTCTTGAACAAGGGACCGAGAATCGGAAGATTCATCAGCGCGGGGACCCCGTTGATGCTCTGTTTGGTCTGCTCCTGCAGCAGGCCACCGAGCACGAGCGATCCGCCCGAAGGAAGCTCGATTGTTGAACTAGCGCGCCGGACCTTGAGCGCAGGAATTGTGATGCTCGCGAGCTTGATCGCGCCTTCGGCCGACAATTCACTGACTTCAGTTCCGACTTTCATGCTGATGCGCCCTTCCGAGAGAACGACCGGCGTAAACTCAAGTCCGACACCGAATTGTTTGAATTGAATCTGAATTTGACAGACGCCGCTTTGATCGCAGCTTTGTCCACCGGGCACCGGAAATTCGCCGCCGGCCAAAAATTTCGCCGTTTCTCCTGAAATGGCTGTGAGATTCGGCTCTGCAAGCGTGCGCATTACACCCGACTGCTCCATCGCGCGGAGCGTCGCGTTAATGGTGCCGCCTTTAGGCAGATTGAATGTCGGTGAAAGATTCGTCGCCGAAATCGGCTGATTTTGCGTCGAGAACGGATTGTTGGAATTGAAGTTTACGACTGCACTACCAATTGAGATGTTGGTTCCGCTTAGATCAACACCGAGCTGCTTCAGGATCTCGCGGTTAATTTCGGCAACCGTCACCTTCAAAAGAACCTGTTCCTTGCCCTTGATAATGAGACCATTGACAACTTTGTCCGCGCTGCCGACGAGACGCGTTGCGGCTTCAACGACCTTCTGAGCCTCCGCAGCGTTCGCGACCACGCCCGAAATCACGACGCTGTCGCCGACGGGCTCTACATTAATGTTCACCCCCGGCATCAGCTTGCGTATCGCATTACGAACACCGGCGCCGTCACGGCCGACCTCGATATCATAAGCCGCGATTTGACGGCCTTCGCTGTCGAAAAAGATTACGTTGGTCTGACCCGCGGCGACACCGATTAGATAAGCGCGGCGCGAAGAACGCACGACAGCATTGGCAATCCCGGGATTGGCGACGAGCACGTCCTTGGCATCCGCAGACAAATCAACCACCGCCGATTTGCCAATGCCGAGCGCCAGAAAACGCGAACCGGGATTGTTAGAGACGCCGTAGGCGTCAGCGGTGCGGCCCGGTTCGGGAAGCACGACGGAAACCAACGTGATCAGCGCGGCGGCAAGAGCCCCGAATCGAATCACGGTCGCGTGAGAACGGTACATGTTAAGACTCCCACGTTCGCGCTGTTATCTCAGGGTCTGCACAGAATTCACGCCGAAGCGCACGAAATTAATGCTGCCCGAAGCACGTGCATTTTCATCGTCGCCTTCGGGTTTGCTCGCAGGCTTGCTTTCGGCAAGCGCGCGCAAGGCAAGCGACATGGTTCCGCGCTGACGCGATAAAGCAAGTGTTTCGCTTTGGCGCGGTGACAATTCGAGCGTCGCAGTCTTGCCAACTACGACTTTTTGACCGTTTTTCTCTTCGACCGTCTGATCGATCGCAAGCACACGGACATTGCGCAAAATTGTTTCGCTAATGAAGCCGTCATTCCCACCCTGCTTCTGTTGTTCAGCATCGCGGCGGGTAAGGATCACATCAACACGGTCGTTCGGCAGGATGAATCCACCGACGCCGGTTTCTGGCGAAATGTCTGTTGAGATTGCGCGCATACCGGGCGACAAAATTGCAGACATAAACCCAGAGCCGTCAGCCTTAATCAGTTTTTGTTCGCGGATTGGTTCACCCGAAATGAAAGGAGCGCGCGCAATCGCGCCCTTAAACTCTTCGAGTGCATTGGGGCGCGCACTTTTGCGAATGAACTGCGGACCGGCAGCAACAGCCGGCCAAGCTTGCCAGGATAAATCGTCTTGCAGGAGCGCCCTGCCCAAACCAATGTCCGATTTCGCAACTAGGATATCGACCATATCCACCGGTTGAACGATTTGAATCGGTGCGGGCGGGGGCGTATCACGGCCCGAAAGCATGTAGGCGAGTCCCCCCGCGAGCAGGGCGACGCCGAGAACAACAAGACGGGCGGGTTTCATACGCTCACTTCCCAACAAATTACCGATTCGGACTGCTAGTTCGAACGCAATACCAGCAGCAAAGGGTCAACTTATGGTTAATGAGGAGTAGCTAATTGAACGCATCGCTATTTTAGAGCGCTTTCGGATCAGCTGGTGTGCGCAAGCGCCTGCATGAATTCCGTGTCCGGATAGAGGAGTAGTCCGGCGGCTGCGAGCGCGATCCCATAAGGAATCCCCGTTTCAATGGCATGCAGACGCGATATCCAGGGCCGTCGAGACAGCGCTGCCGGTAGTGGCAATTTGCGAAGCTGCAGCAAAAGAACAGTCAACCCGCCGCCAATCACCGCAGCGACCAGCAAATAATCCATGAGATGCGAAAATCCGAGCCATAGCGCCGTGGCAGCCGCGAGTTTGGCATCGCCGCCCCCAATCCAACCGCGGGCGAAAAAGCCAAATGCGACCAGCAATACAATGATGCATGCCAGCATATGTCGGCCCATTTCAACCAAGGGCATGCCGATCAGGATTGCGACGAAAAAGAAGCCGATTGCGAGTGCGATCGACACCCGATTGGAAATTGTCATCGTGATTAGATCGCTCGCCGCGGCGTAGATCATCGCGGCGGGAAAGAGACCAAGTATAATCACATCACGTGTCATTGGCTTAAAGTCTGTCAGCCAACATCTTAAGAAACTGCTTCGGTACGGCCATTTGAGCGACGAAAAATATAATTCACGGCGATGAGAACAGTCGACAAGAAGAATAACGCAATCTGATACCAGGAGCCGACTTGTTTCTGGAAACGATTGTACTGGATAGACGATTCCATCGAACTGTTCAGCGGACGACTCATTAATCAACGTAGAAATTGTTGTCGGCAGAAAACTAAAAAAGACGAAAGGCCCCAGGGTACCGGGGCCTTTCTGAGTTTAGCGGGTCGAACGCTTACTTAGAGGGCGGTCGAAACCTGCGTAAAGGTCGTGTTGAGCTTCGTGCCAACACCCTGAACAACAGCAATAATCGCTACAGAAATACAGGCGGCGATCAGGCCATATTCAATGGCGGTTGCACCAGATTCGTCCTTCACGAAACGGGTAAAGATATTCATGGTAAGGGCTCCTTGAACCACTATGGCTCTCTGCGTTTTGGTTCGGTGAACGTTCACTTGTCCATCGATGCCAAGGGCGACCATACAAATGACCGGTTGCGGCAGTCTTAAACAATGCAATGAAATCCGCGGCTATCGAGCCAAAATAGATCGCAGTTAAAAAAAGCCTAATTGAGCCATCGATCGTGTCATGTAGGCCTGTCATCGCATCAGTCGATCTTCAAATCTAATTTTGATTTCGGCGAAGAAAAATTATCGGGCGCTCGCTGTTGGTATTTCATTCACCATTTTTCGTAATAGTCGTGCTTGATCCAGCCGGCCCAGTGCAGAGTTTCGGCAGGCCAGAAGGTAGCGCGTATGAAATTCTCATTTCAAAAGTTTGTATTGCTTGCGTCCTGCTTTCTTGCCTTCGTGGGCACTTCGCTCCCCGGCAAAGCTGATCAATTCAATATCGTTTTGGATCAGGCGATGATCCTGCATCTGCCCGAGAAAGTTGCAACCATCGTCATCGGGAATCCTTCTGTCGCGGACGGAAGTTTACAGGCCGGGGGGCTTTTGGTCGTCACTGGCAAGGGCTATGGCACCACCAATCTTATTGCGCTGGACAATCGAGGTAATACGCTCACGGAACATATCTTGAATGTTTCTGCGCCAAAGGAAGGTCGGGTCACAGTCTATCGCGGCATCGATCGCGAAACTTGGAGCTGCGTACCGAAATGCGAGCGGTCCGTGGTACTTGGTGACGCTCCGGCCTATTTTGACGCTGCTATTAGTCAGACCGGCACCCGCAACGGACAATCCACCGCATCCGGTGGGGCGGCAAAATAGACTTTGCTTGCCTCGAGTTCCTTTATCGCCCGCAATTTGGTTGACAGATTGTAAACGGCACCTGTCCTAGCTCGGCAGTGCCCTCAACCCTTCGTGAAGTCACGTCGAATAGATATATGTGTATGTCCGTGGCTCATTTCGCGGTGTTACACATGGCCGATCACACTGCTTCAAATCCAAAATGGCGGCCCAACTTCTGGCCGTTCAAGACGCATTTCGAGCGCGACCAAAAGGGCGGAACAACAATCGAATTCGCGATTGTAATATTTCCTTTTCTAGCATGCTTGTTTGCAATTTTCGAAGTTGCACTCATTTTTTTCGCGGGTCAGGTTCTAGAAACTGCAGTCGGCGATGCGAACCGCTTGCTCCTCACAGGTCAGGCACAGACCGCGAACTTTTCGGCCACCGATTTCAAGAATGCGATCTGCACGAATCAACTCAAGATCCTGTTCAATTGTCAAAATATTCAAATAGACGTACGGACAGTCAGCTCATTTTCTACCGCAAATTTAACGGCACCGGTAAATACAACAACGAAGGTTGTCGACACGTCAGGCTTTACTTATCAGCCCGGCTCGGCATGCAACATTGTCGTCGTGCGAGTGATCTATGAGTGGCCGACCTTTGTCCGCTACATGGGACTAGATATGGCAACACTTGCCGATGGTAATCATCTTTTAATGTCGACAGCCGCATTCCGCAACGAGCCCTACGGCGTGGGCTTCTGCTGAGGTCACAATCATGAAAAGCGGTAAGAAAGGATTTCTAACAAAACTCGCTGAATTTCGGCGCGACCATCGTGGTATTTCTGTTGTCGAGTTTGCATTCGTCTTTCCCGTCATGGTCGCCCTATACCTGGGCGGTACGGCAGCAACGCAAGGAATCACGATCCAACGTAAACTCACAATCACCACGCGCACGGTGGGTGACCTTGTCTCGCAAGACACAAATGTTTCGAATGTAGAGATGAACTCCATTTTCAGTGCTGCCACCGTGGTGATTGATCCTTACCCCGCCCCAGTTGGGACACTGGCAGTAACCGTATCAAGCGTGAATATCGACCAGAATGGCAATGCTACCGTTTTGTGGAGCGACACCTATCAGGGTACTGCGCGCACGGTCGGCAGTGCGGTGACTCTCCCCGCCGGCGTCAATGTCCCGAGCACCACCGTGATTTTGTCAGAAGGGAGCTACGTATACGTGCCACCGGTCGGTAGCGCTTTTTTCCCTTCGCTCACACTGAAGGAGACGTTGTATTTCCGCCCCCGTCGCGTCAACAATATCACGCGCTCCGTGACCTAAGCGTCCTCAAATTTTTTGATTGTATTCACCGACTTCAGGATGCTCATGAATCGCGGCATCAACGGCGCCAAACATCTCGCGCATCCGTCTTTCCGACACGGGGCTTTCGACGACGACGACAAGTTCCGGCTTATTGGATGAGGCGCGCACCAGGCCCCAGGTGCCGTCTTCTAAGGTCACCCGCACACCATTGACGGTGACAAGATCGCGAATGTTCTGACCGGCGATCTGTTCGTTTTTTTTCCTCACGTCCTCGAAATGTTGCATGATTTTTTCGACGATTCCATATTTTATTTCGTCCGCACAATGTGGAGACATCGTCGGCGATCCCCAAGTCTTCGGCAGATCATTTTTGAGGTCCGACATCTTCTTTACGCGGTTACGGTCGAGCATGTCGCAGATCGCCAATGCGGAAACGAACCCGTCATCGTAACCGCGACCGTACGGTTTATTGAAGAAAAAATGACCTGATTTTTCGAAGCCGGCGAGAGCGCCCACTTCGTGGGTGCGACGCTTCATATAAGAATGGCCGGTTTTCCAGTACTCGACCTTTACACCGTTTTTTTGCAGCACTGGGTCTGTTACAAAAAGGCCAGTCGATTTTACATCGACGACGAACTTCGAATTAGGATGCAACGTGGACATGTCGCGCGCGAGCATGACGCCAACCTTATCTGCGAAAATCTCCTCGCCGGTATCGTCCACTATTCCGCAACGGTCGCCGTCACCATCGAAGCCTAACCCCACATCGGCCATATGTTGCAGCACCGAATCGCGCATCGCGTGCAACATCTCCATGTCTTCAGGGTTTGGATTATATTTTGGAAAAGTGTAGTCGAGCTCGCAGTCGAGTGGAATTACCTCGCAGCCGATTGCCTCCAACACGCGCGGCGCGAAAGCGCCGGCTGTGCCATTGCCACAGGCCGCCACGACCTTGAGCTTGTGCTTGAGTTTTGGCCGATTGATAAGGTCGGCAATGTAACGCGCGGGAAAATTCTGTACGAAAGCATAGGAACCGCCGTTACGAAGATCGAAGTTGCCGGCAAGCACGATCTCTTTGAGCCTTGTCATTTCATCGGGCCCGAAGGTAAGCGGGCGGTTCGCGCCCATTTTCACGCCGGTCCAGCCATTATCGTTATGGGAGGCCGTGACCATCGCGACACACGGGACGTCGAGATCGAACTGAGCGAAATATGCCATCGGCGTTATCGAGAGACCGATGTCATACACTTTGCAACCTGCGGCCATCAGGCCCGAGATGAATGCGTATTTGATCGACGCTGAATAGCTGCGGAAATCGTGACCCGTGACGATTTCTGGTTTTACGCCCATCTCACGGATCATGATGCCGAGACCCATGCCGAGCGCCTGCACGCCCATCAGATTGATTTCTTTTTCAAACAGCCAGCGCGCATCGTATTCGCGGAAGCCGGTGGCTTTCACCATCGGCTCTGATTCGTACGCGTAAGTGTTGGGAGTGAGAGCGGGCTTGGGTGGAGGAAACATTCGGTCCCCTAGAAAGGTCATGCCGGTGCGGCACATAGCATGAAATCGGGCGGAAATCAGATGAGCAAAAGGCTTATGTCAACGCTCAAGGATTAGCCTACCGTCGCGTACTTCGTAACGAGAAAGGCGTTTCATGAAACTCATCCCGAGCAAGTTGGTCTGCAAGACACCTTGCTCCATGACGAGCGCTTCAACGTCATCAAACGAGATCGAGCTGATACGCACCGAATCGAGTTTCACGCGATGCGCCATGGTGGAGCCGCTCGCGGTCTGCACGCTGACTTCGAACCGATCGCTGCCGTAGACAAGGCCAAGATCGCGCGCATCCTCGTAGCGCAAGATTACGAGCGAAGCACCGGTATCGACCATCATACTAAGTGGACGACCGTTGACGTGAACTTCGGTAAAGTAATGACCCGAGTGATCGGAGGGAATCTGAAGATGGCCGCCGCCGTAATTCGGGCTCGCATCCGGCGATGTAACAACATTCACGAAAGAATGCGCAGATGATATTGGCGGCGGTGCGGTATTGATGAAACGCGCCGTGAGTTCGGGCGTTATATAGGCCACAAATCCGCATACGCTGGCGATGAAGAGAACGGCACGAAGCACGATTGACGATCCGCCCTTGACGGATTCAAGCTAAACTGCAGTCAGCAATTCTGGGTAAATGTTGCCACTGTATTTTAAAAACCAGTGAAAGGCTCCACACTGCAAAATTTAAAATTTTAACTATTTCGCGCGTGGCTTGGCCCTGCGGGTGGGCGGCGCCTTTAGCGGGTCGTCCGGCCACGGATGCTTGGGATATTGTCCGCGCATGTCCCGTTTCACTTCTGCCCAAGAGCCACTCCAAAATGTGGGCAGATTTTTTGTAGTTTGGATCAAGCGTTTGGCAGGTGAGAGTAGATGAAAGGTCAGCGGAATGTTTCGACCGATTGTCGGGTGAACCGCGACCCCAAACAATTCTTGAACACGGACGGACACCGATGGCTCGTCCGTTTGATAGTCGATCACCAGCTGCGAGCCGGTTGGCGCAGTGAACTGTATTGGCGCTTCCTGATCCAAGCGCCGTGCGAGATCACGCGAGAGAAGCACACGTAATCCCGTAAGTAAGGTATCGGAAGAAATTTCATTAAGCGATGTTTTTCCGATGAGGAAAGGCGCGAGCCATTCGCTAATTGATGCTGCAAGCGCTTGATCGGAAACGTCGGGCCACGGCTCGCCCTCAATTCTTCGCATGAAACGCACTCGATTCGTCCACTGGCGTGCGGCTTGCGACCATGGCAGGTGATCAAGTCCAATTTTCGCGATGCCTTCGGCGAGCGCACGAGCGATTTGTTCGTCGGCCTCTATTTTTTGCGGATGTTGCTCGAGCGTGATCGCACCAACACGGCGCACGGTACGGCCGCGCACTGCCATGGCTTCGGGATCAAAGGCAACTTCGATCTTTGCTAAGATACGATCCTTGAAATGCGCTTCGAGATCGCTCTCCGAAAGGCGTGAAGCGAGCAGAATCTTTCCCGCTGTCGCTGTGCCCATAATTTCAGCGATTGCGAGATATGGTTCTCTTGCAAGCGCATTGGCGGCGTCGAGCCTCGCCCCGCGTCCGTTCGCCAGCAAAAATTCGCCGCGCTTGCCCGCTCGCGCCTTAGCGATACGATCGGGGTAAGCGAGCGCAAGCAGAGCGCCCGCACGACTAGCTGGGCTCTCACGGATTTTACCTCCCGCATCCTCTCCCCAATTGCGCGCAAGGCGTCGGGCTTCTTCCGCGCGGCGCGAGCGATCGCAGCGAAATTGCTCGATGCGATGGGAGAGATCAACATCGTCGCCGCCCAGTCCGCGCTCGGAAATTACCGCCGCCACTTCCGCTGCAAGCAGCGCCTCATCTTCTTTAGCTGCTTCAATCACCATGGCGGCAAGACGAGGATGCAGCGGAAATCGCGCGAGCCGCTTGCCATGTTCGCCGATGTTGCCCTGTTGATCGATCGCGCCGAGTTCTGTGAGCAGCGTACGTGCTTCGTTCAACGCCGGTGCAGGTGGCGCATCAAGCCACGCGAGCGACGCTGGATTCCTGATGCCCCAGACCGCAAGATCAAGCACGAGGTTGGCGAGATCGGCTGCGAGAATTTCCGGGGTTTTGAAAGGAGCAAGACTTTGTGTCTCGGTTTCAGCCCAGAGGCGATAGCAAATTCCCGGTTCGGTTCGTCCTGCTCGGCCTCGGCGCTGATCGGCGGACGCCCGCGAAACACGGACCGTTTCAAGCCTGGTAAGACCGACCGCGGGCTCAAAGCGCGGTACGCGAGAAAGACCTGAGTCAACCACGATGCGAACGCCTTCGATCGTGAGCGAAGTTTCCGCAATCGAACTTGCAAGCACGACTTTGCGTTTTCCCGCCGGCGGAGGCGCGATCGCTTCGTCCTGAACCTTGGAATCGAGCGCGCCGTAAAGCGCAACAATTTGGATCGAAGGATCGATATTGCGTTCGGATAGTTGTTCGGCTGTGCGACGGATTTCGGCAGCGCCTGGAAGAAACGCGAGTACCGAACCTTTTTCTTCGCCGAGGGCACGCAAGATCGCTTCCGTCATTTGCCGTACGATTGGCACCCGTACATCACGGCCGAGATATTTAGTTTCGACAGGAAACGCGCGGCCCTTGCTTTCGATGACAGACGCATCACCGAGCAATTCCGCAACGCGCGCGACTTCTAGTGTCGCGGACATTACGACAATCCGTAGGTCCTCTCGCAGACCTTTCTGCGCATCGAGCGCAAGTGCAAGACCAAGATCCGCATCTAGCGAGCGTTCGTGAAACTCATCAAATAACACGGCGGCAACGCCCCTTAGTTCGGGGTCGTCGAGCAATGCACGCGTGAAGACACCTTCGGTCATCACTTCGATGCGAGTCCGTGGGGAAACTTTCGTATCGAAACGAACGCGCAGCCCGACGGTCTCACCGACTTTTTCACCGAGCAACGAAGCCATGCGCGCGGCTGCTGCGCGCGCTGCTAACCGACGCGGCTCCAGGACCAGAATTTTACCGGTCTGAACCCACGGCTCGCTGAGCAGGATGAGCGGCACCCGTGTCGTCTTGCCCGCCCCTGGTGGTGCAACCAAAACAATGCTGTGTCCCGCCGAGAGTGCGGTCTTTAACCCAGGCAGGACCTCATCGATCGGGAGCGCGTCGCGAAATAGCAAAGGTTTAAAGGGATTCATCTTGGCTGGAGCCATCCGTAATGCAGGGCGGCATAGCGGCAGACCTCAGATTGGTAAAGGCACGCTCCGCTATGGCGATTGCAAGATGGCGAGCGACTCGATGGGGTCGATTACGCCAAGGGCTTCTGCGTTCTCATACTGGTAAGCATGCACTTGAAATCCCGCCACCACCTCAAGGAAGCTGGCGATCCATGCTGCAATCGGTCGAATAAATCATCCTTATTATGTAGAAGAATTCGCCTTCGGGGTTGTCGCGAACGCCCGAGCGAGGCATCGTGCGGCCATGTCTGCGAAGCAAAAGCCCGTCACCGCCAAGAAAACGCGCGACCATATCTTTTTGGTCGACGGTTCGTCATATATTTTCCGTGCCTATTTCGCCATGTTCAAAGCCGCGCAAAGCCGCGGCCGTGCTTTTGTTCGCTCAGACGGGCTGCCTGTCGGCGCGGTAATGACGTTCTCCAACATGCTTTGGAAGCTCTTGCGTGAGGGGCTTGAGGGCGTGAAGCCGACGCATATCGGCGTCGTGTTTGACTATTCCGGCACGACATTCCGCAACAAAATTTATTCGAAATATAAGGCCAATCGCGATGAACCGCCCGCTGATCTTATTCCACAATTCCCGCTAATGCGCGAGGCGGTGAAAGCGTTTGGCTTGATTCCGATCGAGGAGAAAGGCTACGAGGCCGACGATTTGATCGCGACTTATGCGCGCCAGGCGCTCGACGAAGGCGCAGATGTCACCATCGTCGCGGGCGATAAAGATCTGATGCAGCTCATCCGCCCCGGCATAACCATGTATGATCCGATGCCAGGACGTGAGCGCCGCATTGGTCCCAATGAGGTCAAGGAAAAATTCGGCGTGGGGCCGGAAAAAGTCGCTGAGGTGCAATCACTCGCTGGCGATTCAAGCGACAATGTGCCTGGCGTTCCCGGCATCGGCATCAAGACAGCGGCTGCCCTCATCCAGGAATATGGCGATCTCGAAACATTGCTGAGCCATGCAAAGGAGATCAAACAGGACAAGCGACGTGAATCATTGATCGAGTTCGCCGAGCAAGCGCGTATTTCGAAAAAGCTGGTGCTGCTCGACGACAAGGCGCCAGTACATGTTCCATTGCAAGATCTCAAAATCGAAGCACCTGATGGAAAGCAGCTTGTCGCTTTTCTAAAGGCGATGGAATTTACTGCGCTCACCAAACGAGTCGCAGAAACGACAGGAGCGGCCGCAGAAACGATCGAGCCCGATCCAAAACTTGCGCCCGGCGACAACGTTGTCGGAAAATTGATCGCGGAGGGTCAAGCAGAAACTTCCGGTGGAAAAGCCGTGAAAATCTCCGCGACCAAGGAAGCGCACGGCGAAGCTGCGAAGAGTCTGCCGGATCAGAAGGGTGCGTTGACCCCTAAGAATTTTGCTGCTGAGCGAGCAAAACAAGCCAAAACTAAGATCGATCGCTCCAAATATGAAACCGTGACCGATCTCAAAAGGCTCGATGAGTGGATCGCAAAGGCAGCGGATCAGGGGTTCGTCGCCGTCGATACGGAAACGAATTCGCTCGACGCAATGCAGTGCCACCTGTGCGGTATATCTCTAGCGCTTGCTCCGAACGAGGCCTGTTATATCCCGCTCGCGCACCGCACAGCAGACGATCTGTTATCCGGAGGTGGGCTCGTACCGGGACAGATCAACAAAAAGGGAGCGCTCGATCGTCTGAAACCGCTTTTAGAGAACCCCTCAGTTCTGAAGATCGCGCAGAACTTTAAGTTTGACTTCATTGTGCTCGCGCGGAACGGCATCGAGATGTCACCATTCGACGATACCATGCTGATGTCCTATGCGCTCGATGCCGGCCGCGGAAGACACGGCATGGACGATCTTTCCGAGCAGCATCTTGGCCATAAGCCGATCAGCTTTACGGAAGTTGCCGGCAAGGGAAAAGGTTCAGTTTGCTTCGACCAGATCGATCTCGCGCGCGCGACCGAATATGCGGCCGAGGACGCCGACGTTACACTGCGGCTCTGGCAGTATCTCAAGGTCCGCATGACCGCGGAGAGCATGAATACGGTCTATGAGACGCTAGAACGCCCACTTGTGCCAGTGCTCGTGAATATGGAGCGGCGGGGGATTTCGATCGACCGTGCTATCCTGGCAAAACTTTCGGGCGAGTTCGCACAGACGGCAGCTAAACTCGAGCAGCAAATTTCGAAGGTCGCAGGTGAAGGGTTCAATCCCGGTAGCGCAAAACAGCTCGGCGATATTCTGTTTGGAAAAATGAAATTGCCGGGTGGCACAAAAACCGCGACGGGCGCCTGGTCCACGCGCGCGAACGTACTGGAAGACCTTGCCGAGGAGGGCCACGAGCTGCCGAAAATGATCCTGGAATGGCGCTCGTTGACGAAATTGAAATCTACGTACACCGACGCGCTTCCTTCTTTCGTCAACCCCGAGACTCATCGGGTGCACACTTCTTACGCGTTAGCCTCGACGACCACAGGGCGGCTTTCATCCTCCGATCCGAATTTGCAGAATATTCCGATCCGCAACGAAGAAGGCCGCAAGATCCGACGCGCATTCGTCGCCGAAAAGGGAATGAAACTCGTATCCGCCGATTATTCGCAGATCGAGTTGCGGCTACTAGCGGAGATTGCTGATATCCCACAACTCAAGAAAGCATTCACAGATGAGCTCGACATTCATGCAATGACCGCGTCCGAAATGTTCGGTGTGCCAGTGAAAGGCATGCCAGCTGACGTGCGCCGACGTGCGAAGGCGATCAATTTTGGAATCATCTATGGAATTTCCGCGTTCGGTCTTGCGAACCAACTCGGCATCTCGCGTGAGGAGGCAGGCGCCTATATCAAGAAATACTTCGAGCGTTTCCCGGGCATCCGCGAATATATGGAAGAAACGAAAGCATTCTGTAAAAAGTACGGCTATGTAATGACGCTCTTCGGCCGAAAATGTCATTACCCCGCAATTAATGACAACAATCCTTCGACGCGCGGATTCATGGAGCGCGCTGCCATTAACGCCCGACTCCAAGGCACTGCCGCTGACATCATCCGGCGCGCGATGATCCGCATGGACGATGCGATCGCGCGTGCCAAGCTCAATGCCAAGATGCTCCTGCAGGTACATGATGAACTTGTGTTCGAAGTACCCAAAAAAGAGGTGGAGAAAACGCTACCAATTGTCACAAAAGTAATGATTGAGGCGCCCCTACCTTCAATTTCGCTCTCTGTGCCATTGCATGTGGATGCTCGAGCCGCCGACAATTGGGAAGAGGCGCACTGATTCGCCGGAGGAATTGAAATTCTCCATGAGCAAGCCATCGCCCACCGTATCTTCCCAAAGGGCGCCGCATCGCCTGGTGGCCGATCCAAAGATCGCGCGCGCGCGGCTCCGCGAAATCATCGCGAAGCGCTCCTTTGCACGCGGCGAGATCACGCTTGCATCGGGCCGAAAGAGTGACTTTTATTTCAATCTGAAGCCCACGATGCTTGACGCCGAGGGAGCCGCCCTGCTCGCGCAGTTGACGTTGGACGCACTCGCCCCCGAAGAGCTCGATTATATTGGCGGGCTCGAGATGGGCGCGGTGCCAATCGCGAGCGCAGCGGCGGCGGTCAGCGCGCTCAGCAGCTCACCGGTCCACGCATTTTTTGTCCGTAAGCAGCCCAAGGAACATGGCGCGAAACTTTTGATCGAAGGCCTCGCGAAAGGTGAGACGCTCGAGGGCAAACGCGTCGCCGTAATCGAAGATGTTACGACGACCGGCGGATCCGCGCTGAAGGCGGTTGAGGCCGCGCGCGATGCGGGTGCCGAAGTCGCGCTGGTCTTCACGATGGTAGACCGACAAGAGGGTGCTGCCGAAGCCTTCACACAGGCCGGTATAAAATTTGCGGCCCTGTTCAACGCGGAAGAGTTTCTACGCGGCTGATACATTCAAATTGCAAACTCGCGGTTGCGGGATTTCTGATTTTTTTGTTGAGCCGGCGTTCGCGGCCTAGGCGCGCACAACCTCGATGGCACAAAACTTTCCCCCTATTATTCCGCTGCTATACGAACTTCTGGTGCGGCTTGGCGGATGTCGGCATCAACGTGTTGCTCGAATTTCACGAAGTTTTCCTGGAACATCATGACGAGCTTGCGGGCCGTCGCATCGAAGTCCGCCTTGTCCCTCCAAGTCTTTCGCGGATAAAGCAAGTGCGGCTCGATACCTGGCACCGACGTCGGCACCGAAAATCCGAAATAAGGATCCGTTCGGAAACTGGCGTTCCTGAGTGATCCATCAAGCGCCGCGGTCAGCAGCGTGCGCGTGACCTTGATCGGCATACGACGCCCCATACCGTACTTGCCCCCGGTCCACCCGGTGTTAACAAGCCAGCAGTCGACGGCATGGACCGCAATCAGTTCGCGCAGGAGGTTGCCATATTCCGACGGATGGCGCGGCATGAACGGGGCACCGAAGCAGGTCGAGAAAGTTGCTTCCGGATCCTTCACGCCTTTTTCGGTGCCGGCGACCTTAGCGGTATAACCCGAAAGGAAGTGATACATGGCTTGCGCAGGCGTGAGCTTAGCAATCGGAGGCATGACGCCGAAGGCATCGGCCGTCAGCATAATGATATTTTTCGGCTGGCCGGCGCGGCCGGTTGGACTCGCATTTGGAATAAAATGAAGTGGATAGGCGCAGCGCGTATTTTCGGTCTTAGAACCATCGTCGAAATCGGGCATCCGGGTTTCCGGGTCGATTACGACGTTTTCCATGATCGTTCCGAAGCGGCGCGTGGTCGCAAAAATCTCGGGCTCGGCGTCTGCGGAAAGCTTGATGGTCTTCGCATAGCAGCCGCCTTCGAAGTTGAACACGCCCTGCTGTCCCCAACCATGCTCATCATCCCCAAGAAGCGTACGATTTGGGTCAGCGGAGAGCGTCGTTTTGCCGGTGCCAGAGAGACCAAAGAAGAGTGCAGTTTCGCCATTCTTGCCGACATTCGCCGAGCAGTGCATCGGCATCACACTTTCGACGGGAAGAAAATAATTAAGCGTCGTAAAAACTGATTTCTTCATTTCGCCCGCATAGGACGAACCGCCGATCAGAACGATCTTTTTTGAAAAGTCGATGGCGATCACGGTTTCGGAACGAACACCATGACGTTTCGGATCGGCTTTGAAAGACGGCAGATCAACGATGGTAAGATCGGCGATAAAATTCTTGAGATCGGCATGATCCGGTCGGATCAACAGCGTGCGGATGAACAATGAGTGCCATGCGAGCTCGGTGTAGACTCGCGTCTTGAGCCGGTATTTTGGATCGGCACCGCCGTAGAGATCCTGCGCGAAGAGCTGCTTGCCTTTGGCGTGAGCGATGAAATCATCATGGATCAGCTTGAACTGTTCCTGCGTGATCGCGCCATTGTTATCCCACCACACGGTCTTATCGGTGAGATTATCACGAACGATGAATTTATCTTTCGGGCTCCGACCCGTGTGGACGCCGGTTTCGGCGACGAGCGCACCACCGAAAGCGAGTTCGGCTTCACCATTTCGAATTGCATGCTCATAGAGGGCGGGTTCGGTGAGATTCCAGTGCACGGCCGCAAGACCCTGAAATCCGAATTTATCGGCGCCGAAAGCGCCGTTCCGCGTGCCTGTTTCTTTCACTGAATTCCTCCAGTATTCGCCCCGACTTTCTCAGTTCGGGATCACAACGCTACCGATCTCGCTATCCCGACTAGTGGGATGATTGTCTGTCCGAAAGGAGCGGCAACATAGTGACCGGCCTCTCATTTGTGAAGGCAGCCTGAGCTCAAATCACAAGCGCGAAGTTTCGCCATCCTGCAGCGCAGCGACGGATTCTTAGGTTCGGGCGAGGATTTTTATTCGCCAGCAACCTTAATTTCACTGGTTCGATTGTGAATTAACCTGCTGAGCCTTCGCGTGCCGTTTTTGAGAGAGCCACCATCATTTTCCGAAACTCGTCGGAAGTTGTGACTCGAGTAGGGAACTCAAGGCGGTGTATCTGTTCTCCGAGCATTAGATCGCAACCCTCGGGATCAAGCGAGACGAACCGCCAGCGGCCGGGTGCAGCACCCAAAAGCTTGGTCGCGTAAAGTTCAATCGCACGGAGATGATCCTTGTTCATGTGATCGATGATGTCGTCCTCACTCGCAAGCAGTTTTCTCGCGTCGTCACTTTCGGTGCGCACATCAGCACCCTCCAAATCGACGATGCGACCAAAGCCTGCAATCAAGTGCGCGTTCTGGATTACGATCCGCCAAAAGCTAAAATCCGCAAATTCTGCATAGGTTTTCGACGAGGGATGCCGCGCAAGAAAACGTCGCCGTGCGCACGCATCTTCGGTTTTCTCGATAATACCGGAAAAACTGACACGCGTGCCTTCCAGTGGATCGCCCGGCCTATCTTCATGCAGCAGTAGCGAAACCCGGCTATCGCGCGCGATGTTTGTCGTGTGCCGGGCAAGCTTCGAAAGCAGCAACAGCGGTGAGCCATCCGGTAGCGTCGAAACCGTCACCAGCGATACATATGGCTTACCATCGGGCATCAAACTGCCCAGCGCTGCGTTGCGCGACTCGCGGATTAGTCGTTTTGCTGCGCGTACGGGGTTAAAATCGGCGTTAATGTGCATATCTACGCTCCAGGCATCCATTTAACCCCTGTTTTTCAGGCTTTCGACTTAACGATAGCGCATGCTGCCTTAATTGGCTAAGTTGCGGACGGGGCGGGCAAATCACCCGGGGCCGTCACATTTCGGCCCCGCCGACGGTCTTGAACCGCATGAATCTCTCTTCATATGCACAAGACCCCGTAGGATTTTAAGGAGACGCCATGCCGACCATTGCTCTGGTCGACGACGACCGCAACATACTTACTTCGGTCTCGATCGCCCTCGAAGCCGAAGGTTATCGCATTATGACCTATACCGACGGCGCGTCTGCTCTGGAGGGCTTCAAGACGAGCCCCCCCGATCTCGCGATCCTCGATATTAAAATGCCACGCATGGATGGAATGGAACTCCTCCGCCGTGTACGCCAAAAAACCGATATGCCCATCATCTTCCTGACCTCCAAGGACGAGGAGATCGACGAGTTGTTCAGTCTGAAGATGGGCGCAGATGACTTTATCCGAAAGCCATTTTCGCAGCGCTTGTTGGTCGAACGCGTGAAGGCGGTCCTCCGCCGCAACGGCAGCAAGGATGGAACACCCGCCAAGGAAGTCGATGCAACTAAGGTTCTCGAGCGCGGTTTGTTGCGCATGGATCCCGAGCGCCACACCTGCACCTGGAAAGGGGATCAGGTGGTGCTCACTGTCACCGAATTTCTAATCCTACAGGCTCTCGCCACTCGCCCCGGCGTCGTGAAGAGTCGCAATGCTTTGATGGATTCCGCCTATGATGATCAGGTTTACGTCGACGATCGAACCATCGATAGCCACATCAAGCGGCTGCGCAAGAAATTCAAAGTGGTCGACGATGATTTCGATATGATCGAAACGCTTTACGGGGTCGGCTACCGATTCAAGGAGGCTTAAGCGGCTCGCCGGCCCGGCCGGCGCGCTGCTTTGCCAGCGCAAAATGAAAGCGGACGTCGACAAGGTTCAAAAAAGGTCCTTGCGCTTCGGCGTCCTCGCTCCAGCGCTTGCGCCGTTGCGCAAGTTCGGACACTTTATTGCCTATCAAAGTTTTTCCTCGATCACACGACGGATTGTTCTGCTTAATCTTGCGGGACTTGTCACGCTTGTCTCTGGGATTCTTTATCTCTCTGAATACCGCGCCGGTCTGATTGACGCGCGGATTCAAAGCTTGCTGACACAAGGTGAGATTATTTCCGGCGCCATCGCCGCGTCTGCCACCGCCGATACCAATACACTCTCGATTGATCCGGAGAAATTGCTCGAGCTACAGGCGGGCGAGAGCTTTTCGAGCGAGGACAATGCTTCCTCACTCGAATTCCCGATCAACCCAGAACGTATCGCACCGCTGCTGCGCCGACTCGTTTCGCCAACCAATACTCGCGCGCGCATCTATGATCGCGATGGGACACTGCTTCTCGATTCGCGATCACTTTATATGCGCGGCGAAATCATGCGCTTTGATCTCGGACCGGTCGCCGGGCAAGAACCGAATTATTTCGAGCGCATGTGGCGACGTCTGAAACTTTGGCTCGCGCGCGGCGAATTGCCGGTGTACCGGGAACTCGGACCTGCCAATGGCAAGGGCTATCCAGAAGTGACGCAGGCAATCGCGGGGCAAAACGGCAGCGTCGTTCGCGTCACCGATCAAGGCCAAGTGATTGTCACGGTCGCGGTTCCCATTCAGCGGTTCCGCGCCGTACTCGGCGTATTGCTGCTTTCGACACAGCCAGGCGAAATCGATGCCGCAATTGAGTCGGAACGTTTCGTCATCGTCAAAGTATTCTTGATCGCCTCCGGCGTGATGATTCTGCTTTCCTTCTTGTTGGCCGGCACCATCGGCGGCCCTTTACGCCGACTTGCAAACGCCGCGCAAGGTGTGCGCAAACGCGCACGTTCCCGCGTCGAAATTCCCGATATGACAGATCGATCGGACGAGATCGGTTATCTATCGGGTTCAATCCGCGAAATGACGGACGCCCTTTATACGCGCATCGAAGGTATCGAGAGCTTCGCTGCCGACGTTTCGCATGAGCTGAAAAATCCGCTTACTTCATTGCGTTCGGCGGTCGAAACATTGCCGCTGGCAAAAACCGAGGAATCACGCAACCGGTTGATGGGCGTCATTCAACATGACGTGAGGCGTCTCGATCGTCTTATCACTGATATTTCTGACGCGAGTCGCCTTGATGCCGAAATGCAGCGGCAAGAAACTGCGCCCGTCGATGTCGCGAAATTGCTAGCTGCTGTCGTTGCACTCGCAAACGAAGTGCCGCGCGAAGATAATGTCAGCGTCGCGCTTTCATTCGAACGCACACATGATGCCCCGGCAGGATATGTAATTCCCGGTAACGATTCACGTCTGAGCCAGGTCATCGATAACCTCCTCGAGAATGCACGCTCATTCTCGCCGAAAGGTGGTATTGTACGAATTACCTGTCGTCGTCTCCGCAACGAGGTGGAGATCATCGTCGACGATGAAGGACCGGGAATCCCGGCTGACGCGCTGAATAGGATCTTCGAGCGCTTCTATACCGACCGGCCAGAGCAAGGATTCGGCCAGAACTCAGGGCTTGGTCTTTCGATTTCGCGGCAAATCGTTGAGGGCCATGGTGGCCGTATTTGGGCCGAAAATCGAATGACTTCGGTCGAACCGGGCGCGCCTCCACTCGTGGCGGGCGCACGTTTTATTGTCAGGCTGCCTGCCGCTTAAAGAATGTCATCACCCGGAGAAACGATTCATGCGAGCGCAATACTCACCGGTGAACGCGCGGTGTTGATCCGCGGCGGATCTGGAACCGGAAAGTCGCAGCTTGCAGCTGCATTGCTGAACGCGGCGCGCGGAGGCTTGCTGCGCTATGCTCGTCTCATCGCCGACGATCGCGTAAAAATCTTCGTGGCGAACGGCCGTTTGCTCGCAGCTGCTCCTGAACCGATTCAAGGCATGATGGAAGTGCGCGGGCTTGGAATCCGATGTACCGACTATGAACCACTCGCCGTCATCGGCTTGGTCGTTGATCTTGCCGCGAGTGACGGAGCCCGCATGCCAGGAGAGAGGGCGGAGGAGACCGAAATTCTCGGCATTAAAATTCCGCGTTTACCCGTGGCCGCAGGGCAAGACGCTTTTCCTGTGGTGCTGGCGGCGCTTACCACGAAGACAAAGGTCTGATCCAGCCTCTCTTGCGTTCGAAGAGGACCTAAGGAATATGACGCCCCCGTGCATCATTCTATGGCGGCCGGAGGCATGATCCATCCGGCGAGGTCACTATGATTGGCATTGTTCTTGTTACTCATGGTCGGCTTGCCAACGAGTTCCGCTCGGCGCTTGAACATGTGATCGGCCCGCAGCAGCAGATTGAGACGATCACTATCGATCCCAAGGATAATATTGATAGCCGCCGCAAGGAAATTATCGAAGCAGTGAAGCGCGTCGACTCCGGCAAAGGTGTCGCCATTCTCACTGACATGTTCGGCGGAACCCCTTCGAATCTTGCGATTTCCGTGATGAACTCGCCAAATATCGAAGTGCTGGCGGGGATCAATCTTCCTATGTTGGTAAAGCTTGCGACCGTGCGCGAAGAATGTCCGCTTGCAGAGGCTGTCAATCAAGCACAACTCGCCGGCCGCAAATACATCAACATCGCGAGCCGCGTGCTCGCGGGCGAATGATGGCTAAGAATGATGGCTAAGGAATTTCTTCCCGAAGAGGACTGCCCGCCCGATCCGGCACTTCCCAATGGTGTGCTCGTACGCGAGTTGAGACTCACTAACAAGAAAGGCTTGCATGCCCGGGCGTCGGCACGCTTCGTGCAAACCGTTCAGCAATTCAACGCCGCGGTGAACGTAGCGCGTTGCGGCGAAACGGCGGGCGGAGATTCGATCATGAGCCTGCTGATGCTCGCGGCACCGTTTGGTTCCACGATTAGGGTTTCCGCTACCGGCGAAGACGCCGAAGCGGCGCTCGATGCACTCGAGAAGTTGCTCGCCGAGCGCTTCGGTGAGGAAGAATAAGCGCTGAAAGCATTTACCGAACATATAAAGAAATCTTTATATCATTATTGCATGGGATTGGCGCGGCTGCTATGCAGTCGCTTGCCGCTCAAAATGCGAGCGAGTTTCACTATCCGCATTGAAATCGATCAAAGGCCGCACTCATGCACGCCATTAAAGCCATCGCCAATGATTACATCGTCAAGGATATCGGCCTCGCCGAATTCGGCCGCAAAGAAATTGCGATCGCCGAAACGGAGATGCCGGGCCTGATGGCAACGCGCGAGGAATTCGGCAAGTCTCAGCCGCTCAAAGGCGCGCGCATTGCAGGGTCGCTGCACATGACGATCCAAACGGCGGTCTTAATTGAGACGTTAGCCGTGCTCGGTGCTGAGATCCGCTGGGCTTCATGCAATATTTATTCGACACAAGATCACGCCGCCGCCGCGATCGCCGCGCGCAGCATTCCCGTCTTCGCCGTAAAGGGCGAGAGCCTGAAGGATTACTGGGATTACACCCGAAAAATCCTCGAATGGGCTGATGGTGGCACTCCGAATCTGATCCTTGATGATGGTGGCGATGCAACGCTGCTTGTGCATCTCGGCCTTCGCGCGGAAAAGGGCGATACCGCATTCCTGGCCAAGCCAAGTTCCGAGGAAGAAGAAGTTTTGTTTGCACTGATCAAACGCACGCTGAAAGACAAGCCGGGTTGGTTCGCCGAACTCGCCCAAAATATCAAAGGTGTTTCGGAAGAGACGACTACCGGCGTGCACCGGCTTTATCAGATGGAAAAAGAAGGCAAGCTTCTTTTCGCAGCGATCAATGTGAACGACTCAGTCACAAAATCAAAATTCGACAATCTCTATGGCTGCCGCGAGTCACTCGTAGATGGCATCCGCCGCGGCACCGATGTGATGATGGCTGGTAAAGTGGCGATGGTCGCGGGTTTCGGCGATGTAGGCAAAGGTTCGGCTGCTTCATTGCGTCAGGCCGGCTGTCGTGTTCTCGTGTCCGAAGTCGATCCGATATGCGCGCTACAGGCAGCTATGGAAGGTTACGAGGTCGTCACGATGGAAGACGCGGCGCCACGTGCGGATATTTTCGTGACCGCGACGGGGAATGTTGACGTCATTACGATCGACCACATGCGCAAAATGAAAGACCGCGCGATCGTCTGCAATATCGGTCATTTCGATAACGAAATTCAGGTTGCCGCGCTCAAAAACATGAAGTGGGTGAACATTAAGCCACAGGTCGATGAAATCGAGTTTCCCGACAAGAAGCGGATCATTCTTTTGTCGCAAGGCCGCCTCGTGAATCTCGGCAATGCCATGGGCCATCCGAGTTTCGTGATGTCTTCGTCGTTCACTAACCAGACGCTGGCGCAAATTGAGTTATGGAAAAACCACCAAAAATATCAAAAGAAAGTCTACACGCTGCCGAAGCATCTTGACGAAAAAGTCGCGCGGCTGCACCTCGATAAGATTGGAGTGAAGCTGACGAAGCTCTCGGACGCCCAAGCGAAATATATCGGAGTGCCGGTCGCAGGACCTTATAAAAGCGATCAATATCGATATTGATTTTTGACCATCAGATTCGACTGTCGATTGTCTCGCACCCCTGGGTGACGCTCTGTAAACCTTGTAGCTCGAGGGTGCAGGTGCTATCCCGCGCGCTATGACGGCCGGTCCGATTTCCAACATCCGAAATTTTGCGATTATCGCGCATATCGATCACGGCAAATCGACGCTTGCCGATCGGATCATTCAGCTCACCGGTGGGTTATCTGATCGCGAAATGGTCGATCAAGTGCTCGACTCTATGGACATCGAGCGCGAGCGCGGCATTACGATCAAGGCGCAGACCGTGCGACTGCATTACAAAGCGCGCGACGGTAAGGATTACATTCTCAACCTGATCGACACGCCAGGTCATGTCGACTTCGCATATGAAGTAAACCGCTCGCTCGCCGCCTGCGAGGGATCGCTCTTGGTGGTTGATGCCTCCCAAGGCGTCGAGGCGCAGACGCTCGCGAACGTCTATCAGGCCCTCGATAATAATCACGAGATTGTGCCGGTTCTGAATAAGGTGGATCTACCCGCCGCTGAACCGGAAAAAGTGAAGCAGCAGATCGAGGATGTGATCGGGCTTGACGCCTCGAACGCAATTTTGATTTCAGCGAAGACCGGCGAAGGCGTACCCGAAGTGCTGGAGGCGATCGTCACGCGTCTGCCATCGCCAAAAGGCAACGGCGACGCGCCGCTCAAAGCGCTGTTGATTGACAGTTGGTATGACGCCTATCTCGGCGTTGTGGTGCTGTTTCGCGTCGTCGATGGCGCGCTGAAAAAAGGCCAACGCATCCGCATGATGGGAACGAAGGCAGCTTATGATGTGGACCGTGTCGGCGTGTTCACACCGAAACGATTGGAGATGGACAGCATTGGACCTGGTGAAATCGGATTTCTCACCGCTTCCATCAAAGAAGTCGCCGATACGCGTGTCGGAGACACCATCACCGACGACCGCAGGCCCGTAGCGGAGCCTCTGCCCGGCTTTCGCCCTGCGATCCCTGTCGTTTTCTGCGGATTATTTCCGGTTGATGCCGCCGATTTCGAGAATCTGCGCGCAGCCATGGGAAGGCTTAGGCTCAATGACGCGAGCTTTTCCTACGAGATGGAAACCTCGGCCGCGCTTGGTTTCGGTTTCCGCTGCGGTTTTCTTGGCCTTCTGCATCTCGAAATCATTCAGGAAAGGCTGGAACGCGAATTCAATCTGAACCTAATCGCGACGGCACCCTCGGTGATCTATAAGATAAAGCTCACCAACGGCGACGAGATCGAAATTCATAATCCGGTCGATATGCCTGATCCCGTACGCATCGAGGAAATTCAAGAGCCTTGGATCGAAGCAACCATTCTAACGCCAGACGAATATCTTGGTAGCGTCTTGAAACTTTGCCAGGATCGTCGCGGCGTGCAAAAGGAGCTGACTTATGTTGGCACGCGCGCGATGGTCAAATATGAATTGCCACTTAATGAAGTGGTGTTCGATTTCTACGATCGACTAAAATCGGTTTCCAAGGGCTATGCCTCATTCGATTATCACCTGACTGATTTCAAGATCGCCGATCTCGTGAAAATGCAGATTCTTGTAAATGGCGAACCCGTCGACGCGCTCGCCATGCTCGTGCATCGCACGCGTGCCGAAGGTCGCGGCCGCGCGATGGTGGAAAAGCTGAAAGAGCTGATCCCGCCGCATATGTTCCAGGTACCAATCCAGGCCGCGATCGGCGGCAAGGTGATCGCACGCGAAACAATCCGCGCGCTGCGCAAGGATGTAACCGCGAAATGCTACGGCGGCGACGTTACACGCAAACGAAAGCTTCTGGAGAAACAGAAGGAAGGAAAAAAGAAAATGCGCGAATTCGGTAAGGTCGAAATTCCGCAGGAAGCGTTCATCGCAGCGCTTAAGGTCGATAGCTAATCTCGATTAATTCTACGCTGCAGTGCTAGCGTTGCCTCATAAGAAATAGGAACTGCCACGATGAAGCGCCGAGATCTTATAAAGGGAACCGCAACGCTCCCGCTTATGTTCGTCGCGCAGAAAGTCTTCGCGCAAGCCTATCCAGCTCGTAATGTGACGGTGATCGTGCCGTTTCCACCCGGCGGACAGGCTGATCTCGCCGCGCGCCCTGTCGCGCAAAAATTGCAGGAAATTCTCGGCAAGCCATTCATCGTCGACAACCGAAGCGGTGCCGGCGGCGCGATCGGCAACGCTGCTGCCGCGAAGGCCGAACCGGATGGCTACACGCTCTTGATGACGCTTTCCTCCCTTGCGGTTTTGCCCGAAGCCGACCGGCTATTCGACCGACCGGCACAATATGAGATCTCGCAACTGAAGCCGATCGCGCGCGTGCTCGCTGATCCGACGCTGCTCGCCGTCAATGCACAAGCGCCTTGGACGTCAGTACAGGAACTCGTAGAAGACGCCAAAAAGCATCCTGGCCTGATCCCTTACGGCTCATCCGGTTCCTACGGCACCCTGCATGTTTCGATGGAAATGTTCACAGCGAGCGCCGGCATCAAGCTCGCCCATATTCCCTATCGGGGAGCGGCGCCGGCACTCACGGATTTGCTGAGCGGCCAAGTCAAGGCGCTAGCCTCTGCACCGGGCGTGCTGAAAGCACATGTCGATTCGGGCGCGATTCGTGTGCTCGCGAATTGGGGCGCCGAGCGCATTGCGAGTTTTCCGAACCTGCCGACGTTCAAGGAACTCGGATATAAAGATGTGGAATTTTATATCTGGGCCGGATTGTTCGTTCCTGCCAAAACTCCAGAGTCAATCACAACGCAGCTGCGAGAGGCGGTGCGCAAGGTGATGGCTGATCCGCAAACGACAAAGATTTTCGAATCGGCCGGAAGTCCCCCTGCTTATCAGGACGCGCCCGAATTCGCTCGATTCGTTGAAGCTGACAGTGCGCGTCTGATCGCTGCAGTTAAGAAAATCGGAAAGGTAGATTAGCTGTCAGCCAGTAACGACAATTCGCGAATTCGCGAGGCCGTGCCGAAGAATGAGATCGAACAATTCGCGCGCGGCGGAGGTCGGCAGGCGAACGCAACCGTGCGAAACAGGTCGGCCAAGCGCCGCGGTTTCATTTGTGCCGTGAACGGCGAAGCCGTAGTAGAAGAAGATCGCGTATGGCATGGGCGCACCCTGATAGATCGTTGAGTACCAGGTACGCTCCATGCGGATCGGCCTGAAACTGCCGATCGGTGTTGCATAGCCCCGGCGCGCGGTCGAAACCGGCCAGACATAGCGCACCTCGCCGTCAACCATAACTGTCATGCGCTGAGTCGAAATGTCGACCTGAGCTATGACGTCGGCGGACGCTCGGTTCAATCCGATAAGAGCGCCGAACATCAAGGCCGCCGTAAACAGAAACTTACGCATCCCAAACTCCCCTGCGTACACTCGGATTGAAATGGGGACCACTTGAAGGCAAGCGAACTCTTAGGTTTTAGCTAATAATGCGGCGAAATAGGCGCGGCAATTTGCAGCAATGAATGTTCGCGGCGTTCACTTCCTTTAAATCCCGCTTGCTTAAGGTCGAGAGGAGTTCAGACGGAGCTTAACCTTGTCAGTCCTTGAAGCCTCTTCGCGCGCCAGCCCCCTGCCCGTCCTCGAATCGCATTTTCGATTAGCGCCCCTCGTGCTGGTCGCCTGGACCGCGGTCGCCTGCGCTTCGCTTTTCAGCGGCACACGCGTTTTCGATGCGATGTCAATGGATGACTTCATGCGGCTCGCAGAGGTCCGCGATTGGCTTGCTGGCCAGGGTTGGTTCGATCTCACGCAGTATCGCCTTAACCCACCTGTTGGTGTCGAGATGCATTGGTCGCGTATCGTCGATTTGCCGATCGCGACTTTAATCCTCGGACTCACGCCGATCCTGGGCCGCGCGACCGCTGAGGTCGTCGCTTCTGCGCTATGGCCGCTGCTTCTGTTGATCCCTACGCTTATGCTCGCTGGCTTGCTCGCACGCCGGCTTTCGAATTCGGTGGCGATCCTGCCGGCAATTTTGCTCGTTGCCATTTCCGCGCCGTCGCTCGTGCACTTCCGACCGGGCGCGCTCGATCATCATGGCTATCAACTCATGCTCATGCTCGCGACGATCTACGGCGCGTCAGAAAAGGGTGATGCATATTTCGTTCCAGCCTTGGGGGGATTTGCGGCAGCAATCTCGATTGCGATCGGACTCGAAATGACGCCAGCGCTCGCGGCAATTCTTGCCGCGGTCGGTTTGCGCTGGGTAATTGAAGGTAAGCGAGTCACCAATCTGACATCCAGTTTCGGCCTCGCTTTTGGCGCGGGCACTATAATTCTGTTCGTCGCGACAGTGCCAGTGTCTTCCTGGAATGTTCCGGTATGCGACATGATTTCGCTGCCTTGTGTCGCAGCGGCCGGACTCGCGGGTGGCGCGCTCGCACTACTCGCCTCGGCAAGTGACCGATTGAATACATTTTTCCCACGGCTCATGTCCGGTGGGATTGCGGGATTGATTGTCATCGGAATCGTGTTCACGGCTTTTAACGCGTGCCTGGGCGATCCCTATGGTGCGATAGACGCTCGGGTCGTTGCCTCGTGGCTCGCCAATGTAGCCGAAGTGCAAAATATTTTCGAGATCACCCGTAACGAACCGAGCGAGGCGCTGCCGATTTATGGGCCGCCGTTTGTGGCAATCGTGTTAAGTGCTCTTGCAATCTGGCGCATGCGAAAGGAAAGCCGCGCGATCTGGATCGTGCCATTCCTGGCGCTGGTTGCACTCAACGCGGAAGCCGCGTGGCAGGTCCGCGGCGCTGCAAGCGCTAATATGGTCGCGCAGCCGATGCTCGCGGCATCACTGATTAGCCTATTCGATGTGCGTTCGAGTCTGCTCGCGCGCAGAGGGGCGATTGTCGCGTTGCTCCTGATCTCGAGCCCGATCCTCGTCCTTGCGGGCCAGGGGATCGGGAAGATCGTGCGTTTTGTCGATCCGGCGCGGCCGGTCTATTATGAATCCGGCCCGCTCGCCTGCCGCGGCGCCGATGACGTAGCGCCGCTCGCACGGCTCAAGCCCGGCATTGTCATTTCCTACGTCGATCTCGGTCCGGCGATTCTCGTCGGCACGAAACATTCGATTTTCGCAGCCCCCTATCATCGCAATGTCGAAGGTCTCTTAATCGCATTCAATGTGATGCTCGGCGACGACGCGACGGCTCGGCACGTGCTTGCGGAACATCATGTGGACTACATTGCGATCTGTCCTGGCTCGCCGGAGCGCATCAATCAACGGCTAGCGGCGCCCAATGGTCTAACTGAGCGGCTTGCACGGGGCGAAGTGCCCGATTATCTCGAGCCCGTTCTAAGCGCGACGAGCGAGGTTTTGAAGGTGTTCCGCGTCCGCTGACCGCATTTCGCAAACGGCGAAGGCGCGCTAGATTACCAATATGCGAATTCGACTCATCTCAGCAATGCTTCTCATTTGCGCGACAGGAACGGTCGCCCAAACGCCGCCGGCTGCCGTTCCAAACACGATTCCGGCGACAAAGCCGGCGAAAGAATTGTTCGGTAATAAAGTCCAGCCGGCACCGATGGCCGCGCGCTCGATCGGCTTCTACGCCCATGGCTGTCTCGCGGGCGCGACCGCATTGCCGGTCGACGGCAAGACCTGGCAAGTGATGCGACTCACGCGCAACCGGAACTGGGGGCATCCCGATCTGATCGGGTTTCTAGAAAGATTTTCCGCGAAATTGCCAAAAATCGCGGGTTGGCCCGGTATTCTTGTCGGCGATCTCTCGCAGCCGCGCGGCGGACCGATGCTCACCGGTCATGCTTCGCATCAGGTCGGGCTCGATGCCGATATCTGGCTAACGCCGATGCCCACCCGC
>Ga0209048_10000823_pt1 | contig 33094 bp, 33 predicted proteins | sample FrelakmetCRP12CR_FD_187146 | JGI IMG/M metagenome (GOLD analysis project Ga0209048, IMG submission 187146) | Freshwater lake sediment microbial communities from the University of Notre Dame, USA, for methane emissions studies - CRP12 CR (SPAdes)... | ecosystem: Environmental > Aquatic >...
GCTGCACCATCCGCGGCCGCGACGCACCACCCCAATGGTGCGACGCCCACCACGTCGTCCCCGTCTCCCACGGCGGCCCCACCGACATCGACCACCTCGCCCTCCAATGCCGACCCCACCACAACCAAGCCCACGAACCCGGCGCAACCCTGCAACGAGGACCCGACCGCAAATGGGAGATCATCCCGCCCTGATCGCGTTCCGTACACTCGGGCGCGTGACGTGGTTCGGTGTGTTCGTCCCGCAGCTCCGCATGTCGTATCCGACGATCGAAGCCCGTGTGCTCGCGGCGGAGGACGCCGGCTTCGACTCGGTCTGGTTCATGGACCACCTCTGGGCGCCGGCTGCGAACGACGCCGACACGCTCGAAGGATGGGTGCTCGCCTCGGCGATCGCCGCGCGCACGACGACCATCCGGCTCGGTCACCTCGTCAATTGCGATCCCTTCCGTCATCCCGCGGTGCTCGCCAAGATGGCCGCGACTCTCGACGTGATCAGCGGCGGCCGCCTCGAGCTCGGTCTCGGGTGGGGCTCTGTCGCCGCCGAGCTGCATGCCTTCGGGATCACCGAGGCCCCGGCCGCCGAACGGTCGGCCCGTCTTCGTGAGACGTTGCTCGTCCTCGGAAAGATGTTCCGAGGGGAGCCGTTCGATTTCGACGGCCGGTTCGTCTCCTTGCGCGGCGCCATCGGCCGTCCCGTCCCGATCCAACAACCGATCCCGATCCACATCGGAGGCGGAGGCGTTCGCCTCACGATGCCGCTGGTTCGCGAGTTCGCGCAGTTCTGGAACTGCCCGAGCTACGCGGTGGATCGCTTCGAGGAGCTCCGCACCCTCGCCGCTCCGGCCCGCATCACCATGCAGCGCCCGATCGGCCTCGCCCCGACCGCCGCGGCTCGCGAGGAGGTCGACGAGTTGGCGCGGCGCCGGTTCGGCGCCTGGGGCGGCCTCGTCACCGGCACCGCGGAGGAGGTCGCCGCGGTGCTGCGGGCCGATGTCGCCCGCGGTGTCGAGGGATTCGTCGTGCAGTTCCACGACTTCGCCACTCCCGAGACGCTTCGGCACTTCATGCGCGAGGTCGCACCGGCCGTCTGACACTCCTCGCGCACCCATGCCGGCCGCCGAGTGCCCGTTGACGGCACGCGATAAGGATTTGCCCGCTTTTTGCCGATAAAGAGGTCGTTGCGCATCCGATGAGAACCAGCCGCCGACGAGAGCCATCGTGAGGGGGACGGACAGCCAGGTGAGGGCTTCACGACGAACCGAAGCGTTGTCAGGCTCGCAACGGGCGGCGATCGTCCTGCGGGCGGTCCCCGCGACCACGTCCGGCTTGGTTCGGGCCCGGCTCACCTTCACCGAGCGACGTCTGATCGATTTCGCCGGCCAGCAGATCGACGAGCTCCCCGACGAGATCCGCGTCGAGGTCATGAACCAGCTCGGCGTCGCGCTCTCCCCCCACCCACCGAAGTTCCCTACGGTCGGCCATCACCGTCAGGAGTCGTGCCCGTTCCGCTTCACCCGGGACCTCGTCACCGACGAGCTGGTGCAACTGCTCGAGCTCGAGGATCCCCTCGCGGCCGCGGTGGCCCTGAGCCACGTGGGGCCGGCGACGAGCCAGGCCACGTGGAAGGCACTCTCGACGCCCCGTCGTGACACGATCGTGCGGGCGTTGACGACCGTGCCGACAGTCGGCATGGGCAAGACCGCGCTCTTCGCGGAGCGCATGGAGAGCCGCTACCGCCGCTGGCCGGCTCGTGTCGTCAGCGCCCGCTGACGTCCTCCGACTCCTCGACCGATCACCCGACTGCCGTGGCCCGGCGTGAGCTCGGCCTGCGAAACAGCTTCTTGATCGACGGTCCGGCGAGCAGCAACACACTGACCAGCATGATCGCGGTGGAGATCACCTGCACCTGCGGCCGCACTTCGGTCCTCGAGGCCTGGAACACCTGGATCGGGAAGGTGTTCGCGTCACCGGTGACGAACAGCGTGATGAGGAAGTCGTCGAGCGAGAGAGCGAACGACAGAAGTGCCGCGGCGAGGATGCCCGGCATGATGAGCGGCAGCGTGATCCGGAAGAACGTGCGGCCCGGTGGCGAACCCAAGTCGGATGCCGCGTCTTCGAGCGTCCAGTCGAAGCCCCGGATGCGCGCCTTGATGGTCAACGCGACGAAGCTCACGCAGAACATCACGTGCGCCACGAGAATCGTCGAGAAGCCGAACGTCGCGTGGAACGGAAGGAACGGGGAGAACTTCCCGTCGAGGAAGAGCGTGTACAGCGACGCGCCCATCACGATCTCCGGCGTGGTGAGCGGGACGATGAGGAGGAGGCCGACGAGCATCCCGCCCCGGAACCGGTAACGCACGAGTGCGATCGCCATGAGCGCACCCAGGATCGTGGCGATGATCGTGGCGAACAGGGCGACCTTGAGGCTCAACCCGATCGCGTCGACCAGCTCCGGGTACTTGCCGGGGTGCCGCCAGTTGTCGAACGTGAACCCCTGCCAGACGAAGTTGAACTTCGACTTCGGCTTGTTGAAGCTGAACGCGACGATCAGAAAGATCGGCACGAAGAGATACACGAGCGCGGCCGCCGCGGAGAAGTTGACCAATCGGCGCATGAAGCGGCCACCACTCGACGTCACGCCGCCTTCGCGCGCGGAATCCCCGGAGCCCGCGGTCGCGTTCGCGGCACCGATGCTCGCGGTCACACCAGGTCCTCCGTTCCGAAGGATCGCGCGTAGATCAACACGGCGATGGTGACGATCACCATGAAGATGAACGAGATGGCGGCCGCGAGTGGATAGTCGTTCTGGTTCAGGTACTGGTTCTGCACCACCGAACCGATCACCTGCGTCGAACGGTTGTTCAGACCGAGGTAGTACGCGTTGACGTAGTCCCCCGCGGCCGGGATGAACGTGAGCAGGCTGCCCGCGAACACGCCCGGGATGGACAGCGGGAAGATGACCTTCCGGAATGCCTGCCAGCCGTTGTTGTACAGGTCCTTCGCGGCGTCCACCAACGACAGGTCGATCTTCTCGATGGCCACGTAGATCGGGAGCACCATGAATGGCAGGAGGTTGTAGGTGAGACCGCCGATGACCGCCGCGGGCGTCGCGAGGATGCGATCGGGGCTCGGCAGCAACCAGTGGCCCAGCAGCGGAACGGCACGCACGAGGTCGATGAGGTGCGCCCACCGGACGAAGGAGACGAACGGGCCGTCGTCAGCGAGGATCGTCTTCCAGGCGAACGTGCGGATGAGGTAGGTCGTGAAGAAGGGCACCACCACGAGGCCGAGGAGCAGGTTCTTGAATCTCCCACCCCTCGTTGCGATGACGTACGCGAGCGGATAGCCGATCGCCAGGGCGAACAGCGTGGCGAAGAACGCGAACTCGAAGGACCGGTAGAACTGCGGGCCGAACCGGTTGAACGCGTCGCTGATGTTCGACCAGTGCCAGTCGAACGTCGGATCGGCGAACCGCGAGGGTTTCGAGGACAACGCCATCCGCGCCAGCGTCCAGAGCGGAACGACGAAGAAGAGGATCAGCCACAGCGATCCCGGGCTCAGCAGCAGGTACGGCGCGAAGCGGGCGCGCTTCTTGCCGTCGTCACCGCGTTCGGCCATCGACTCGTGCCTGCTACTGACCCAGTGCCTTGGCCCAGCGGGCGTCGAACTTCGCCTCGTCGCTCTCGCTGAGCGAGTTGAAGATGTGCAGCTTCTGTTTCATCTCCGGTGTGGGGACGACCAACGGATCGTCGACGAGCTTGGCGGCGTCACCGCCCATCTTCGTCAACTGGTCGGCGACTCCGTTGACCGGAGAGATGTACTGGATCGACGCGGTGAGGCGGGCCGCGTTCTTCGGGTCGTACCAGTAGTTGATCCACTTGCTGGCCAGCTTCGCCTGCTTGCTCGTCTTCGGGATCGTGAAGTTGTCGGCCCACAACATGCCGCCCGAGTCGGGGATCACGAACTTGATGTCCGGATTCTCGCGCGCGATCTGCGCGACGTCGCCCGACCACGCGAGGCACGCGGCCAGATGACCCTGTGAGAGATCGTTGACGTATTCGTTGCCGTTGACGCCGCGGATGATTCCGTCGGCCGAGAGCTGCTCGAGCTTCTGGAACGCCTTCTCCGTTCCGGCGTAGTCGGTGGTGGACGGGTCTTGTCCGAGGCTCAACATGATGAGGCCGATCGTGTCGCGCTTCTCGTCGAGGACGGTGATCTGGCCCTTGAGATCCTTCGAGAAGAAGTCGTCCATGGTCGTGATGGGCTTCGTCACGGTCTTGGCGTTGTAGGCGACGCCGGTGATGCCGGTCTGCCACGGCACGGAGTACACCCGGCCCTTGTCGAACGATGGCGATCGCAGCGCCGACAGGAGGTTCTTCTTGTTCGGGAAGGACTTGGCGTCGAGCTTCTGCATGTAGCGCAGCTGGAGCACCCGGCTGATCATCCAGTCCGTCAGCACCACGCCGTCGCGATCGATGCTCTGGTTTCGGCGCAGCTTCGGGTCGGCTTTCGCGAACCACTCCTCGTTCGAGTTGATGTCCTCGACGTACTTGACGGTCGCGCCGATCTTGTCACCCGACGGCTTGAGGAGCTTCTTGTCCATGTAGGCCGTCCAGCTCGACACCTTGATCGTGGGCTTCGACGCGCCGAACGCCCGCCCCGCGAACGGGCCGAGCTGCGTGGCCGCGACCGCACCCAAGCCAAGGACCGCGGACGCCTCGAAGAACTCGCGACGGGTCAGGCCGCTCTCGTGCAGCTCGTCACCATTCCGCTTCATGTCGTTGCTCCTTCGTCGATCTCGAGTTCGGACAACACCGGCACTTCACCGGCCGGCAGCAACCGACCGGCGTCGGCATCCCACACCGCCCAGAGCGCGCCACCGGGTTCGATCGGCGGCAGCGCCGTGCCGTGCAGATGGGCGATCACGTCGGACCCCGCGTTCGTTCTTCCCGCCACGCGAACGACGGGTCCCTGGAAGACCAGGTCGGTGAGCTCGATGGCCACGCCCGGGGTCCCGTCGTCGGGCGGGGTCGTCGAGATGCGCACCCGCTCGGGGCGCACCATCACCTTCGCTCCGGCGGCAGCTTCGACTCCGGGGGCCTCCGAGCCGACCCGGACGAGACGACCGTCTTCGAGCCGGGCACTCGAACCGTCGACCACTTGGGCGTCGAAGAGGTTCGCACTGCCGATGAACCCGGCGACGAACACGGTTGCCGGCTCGTGGTAGATCGCTTGGGGCGTCCCGATCTGTTCGACGGTCCCTTCGTTCATGACCGCGATGCGGTCGCTCATGGTGAGCGCCTCTTCCTGATCGTGGGTGACGAAGATGAAAGTGATCCCCACCTCGCGCTGGATCCGCTTCAGCTCGAGCTGCATGGCCTGCCGGAGCTTGAGGTCGAGAGCGCCGAGCGGTTCGTCGAGCAGCAACGCGCTCGGGTAGTTCACGAGCGCGCGGGCCAGGGCCACTCGCTGCTGCTGCCCGCCCGAGAGCTGTGACGGACGGCGCTCGGACAGGTGCTCGAGCCGCACCGTCTCGAGCATTCGCATCGCGGCGGCCCGCGAGTCCTCTTTGCTCACCTTCTTGGTCCGCGGTCCGAACGCGACGTTGTCGAGCACGTTCATGTGCGGGAAGAGCGCGTACTGCTGGAACACGGTGTTGACGTTGCGCTTGTACGGCGGCGTGCGCGAGACGTCTCGGCCCTCGAGGCGGATCCGGCCGCCGGTCGGACCTTCGAAACCGGCGATCATCTTGAGCGTGGTGGTCTTGCCGCACCCGGACGGTCCGAGCATCGAGAAGAACTCGCCCCGGCGGATCCCGAAGTCGGCGTCCTGCACGGCCACGAACTCGCCGTAGCGCTTCGTGACGTGTTCGAGCGCGATGACGACCTCGTCCTCGGCGGGGTCGTCCTCGCCCGGCGAGTCCATCCGATCCCGACGTCCGTCCAGCGATCCGCTCCCTCGTGCGCTCCATCCGGTTCCGGCAGAGCGCAGAATCACAGGCTTGCTACGGTCTTGACAAGGGAATCCGCAGAATTCTTCGATCTGGCCACGGAATCCCTTGCCAATTCGGCGTTCGGCGACGCAACATCGCGTCACACGCCGGCCAATGCCGCGTCAGACGCCATCGCGGAGGAACTTCCATGCCCCATGACAACTTCATCGGCGGAGAGTGGATCCCGGCGACGGGAGGCGGGACCGACACGGTCGTCGACCCGTCGACGGGCGAGGCGATCGCGGAGGTCGCGTCGAGCGGTCCCGTCGACGTCGACGCGGCTGTGACCGCGGCGGCCGACGCCTTCCCGGAATGGGCCGGCACGACTCCCCAGCAGCGCGCCGAGATGCTGCTCGCGTTCGCCGACGCGCTCGAGGAGCACGGCGACGAGCTCGGCGCCGTCGAATCGCGCAACGTCGGAAAGCCGATCGCGGCCATGGGCGACGAGGTCTGGTTCGCGGCCGACAACCTCCGCTTCTTCGCCGGCGCCGCGCGGTGCCTCGAAGGCAAGGCCGCGGGCGAGTACCTCCAGGGTTACACCTCGATGATCCGGCGCGATCCCCTCGGTGTCGTCGCGTCGATCGCGCCGTGGAACTACCCCTTCATGATGGCGGTCTGGAAGGTCGGTCCCGCGCTCGCGGCGGGCAATACCGTGGTGCTCAAGCCGTCGGAGCTCACGCCGCTGTCGTCGTTGTTGATGGCCGAGTGGGCGGCCGAGATCTTCCCCCCGGGCGTGTTCAATGTCATCTGCGGACAGGGCGAATCGGCCGGCGCCCCCCTCGTCGCCGATCCCCGTGTCGCGTTGGTGTCGCTCACCGGCGACGTCGCCACCGGCAAGCTCATCGCCCGGGCCGCGGCCGATTCACTGAAGCGCGTGCACCTCGAGCTCGGCGGGAAGGCCCCGGTCGTCGTGTTCGACGACGCCGACCTCGAAGCGGTGATCCAGGGCGTGAAGGTCGCCGGCTACGTGAACGCGGGCCAGGACTGCACCGCGGCGTGTCGCATCCTCGCCGGTCCGTCGATCCACGACGACCTCGTCGCCGGGCTCGCCGATGCCGCCAAGAGCCTGGTGATGGGGGCGCCGTCGGACGAGAACACCGAGCTCGGTCCCGTCGTCTCCGCCGAGCAACGCGACCGCGTGACCGGGCTCGTGGAAGGCGCACGCGCCGCGGGCGCCGAGATCGTCACCGGCGGCAGGGCGCCCGGCGGACCGGGCTTCTTCTACGAGCCGTCGGTGATCGCCGGCGTGGGTCAGAGCGCCGAGATCATCCAGCGTGAGGTGTTCGGACCGGTCGTCACGGTGCAACGGTTCGCCGACGAGGAGCAGGCCCTGGCGTGGGCGAACGGCGTCCCCTACGGGCTGTCGGCCAGCGTGTGGACACGCGACGTCGGTCGCGCCATGCGGATGGCCAAAGGACTCCAGTTCGGCACGGTGTGGGTCAACGACCACATCCCGATCGTGTCCGAGATGCCGCACGGCGGGTTCAAACAGTCGGGCTACGGCAAGGATATGAGCATGTACGCGATCGAGCACTACACCGAGGTCAAGCACGTGATGGTGAAGCACTGATGGACCGCATCGCGCAACGCTCATCGGAGATCGCCGCGGTCGAGAAGCAACGCCTCCTCGACCGCACGCCGCAGTCGGCCGCGCTGTACCAGCGGGCGATCCGTTCCCTGCCCGAGGGCGTCGGCTCGTCGTTCCAGGCGAACGAGCCGTACCCCATCTATCTCCGGGAAGGAAAGGGCGCGAAGGTCTGGGACGTCGACGGTCACGAATACGTCGACTTCCACAACGGCTTCGGCTGCATGATCGTCGGCCACGCGCACCCCAAGGTCACCGAGGCGATCGAGCGCGCCGCGCGGACCGGCACGCACTTCGCGGCACCGACCGAGGCGACGGTCCTGTTCGCCGAAGAGCTCTGCCGCCGGTTCCAGGCCGAGCAGATCCGCTTCGCCAACTCGGGTACCGAGGCCACGATGGGTGCGATCCGCATCGCGCGTGCGGCGACGGGTCGCGAGCACATCGTGAAGATCGAGGGCTCGTATCACGGACATCACGACGCGGTGATGTTCTCCGTCGTCCCGAACGCGGATGCGATGGGCGGGCGCGACATGCCGCACACCGCGCCGAAGTCGAAGGGAATCCCGAAGATCACCGCCGACTACACGCACGTCGTGCCGTTCAACGACCTCGACGTGCTGCGCGCGCTGCTCGACGAGCGCGGCCCGGAGATCGCGTGCCTCATCCTCGAGCCCGTGATGATGAACATTGGGATCTGCCAGCCGGAGCCGGGTTACCTCCAGGGGCTGAAGGATCTTCTCCATCAACACGGCGCACTCCTCATCTTCGACGAGGTGAAATCCGGCGCGACGGTGGCCCCCGGCGGCGCCGCGGAGCGCTACGGCGTGGTGCCCGACCTCGCGTGCTGGGCCAAGGCCATCTGCGGCGGGACACCCGGTGCCGCGTTCGGCGGACGGGCCGACGTCATGAACGCCATCAGCTCCGGGGCCGCGCAGCAGGGAACCTTCAACGGCAATCCGTTGGTCGCGGCGGCCGGCCTCGCCACGCTGACCGAGGTGATGACACCTGACGCGTACGCGTTCTTGAACGGCCTGGGCACACGCCTCGCCGAGGGTTGCGCGAAAGCGCTCGCCGACAACGGCATCCCCGGCCACGCCGTCGACCTCGGCGCCAAGGGGTGTGTGTCGTACCGCCCCGAACCCTTGCGCAACTACCGGGATTTCCTCGAGGCCCGCACCGATCTGTACGACGCGTCGTTCCCGTGGGCGGTGAACCGCGGCATCTTCATGACTCCGGGCGACGAGGAGCAGTGGACGATCTCGGTGCAGCACACCGACGCCGACATCGACCGCTACGTCGAGCAGTTCGCGGAGTTCTGCGCCGCGATCGGCACATAGCACGGCGTCCGGCCCACCGAACCGAGGGGCCGCATCCGTCACGCGGCCCCTAGCATCGAGCCTCATGGCCGAGAGCGACGACTGGGCGGCGCGCGACACGAGCGTCGTGTGGCACGGATTCACCCAGATGTCGACCTATGCCGACAACGCTCCGATCATCGTGGACCGCGCCGAGGGCCACGAACTCATCGACGTCGACGGCAATCGGTACCTCGACGCGATCTCGTCGTTGTGGGTCAACACGATGGGCCACCGGGTGCCCGAGCTCGACGACGCGATCCGCGCGCAACTCGATCTCGTGGCGCACACCACGATGTTGGGCAACGGTAACCGCGTCGTCATCGAATTGGCCGAGGCACTCGCCCGCGTCGTGCCGGTCGAGGAGCCCCATTTCCTGTTCGCGGCCGACGGCGCGGCCGCGGTGGAACAGGCCCTGAAGATCGCGTTCCAGTTTTGGACGAACCAGGGAATCGGCGAGCGCAGTGCCTACCTCGCGTTCGGTGGCGCCTACCACGGCGACACGGTCGGATCGCTCTCGGTCGGCGCGGGCGGCTTCGGCACCGACGTGTTCGACCCACTGCGCTTCCCCGTGCTGCGCGCGCCGGGCTTCGAGGATCCGCGCTGCTTCGAGGTGGCCGACGAGCTTCTCGAGCACTTCGGCCGGCACGTCGCCGCGGTCATCGTCGAACCGTTGGTGCAAGGGGCGGCGGGCATACACGTCGCCGACCCCGCACGCTTCGCGGTCCTCGCGGAATCGTGCCGTCGCCACGACGTGCTGTTGATCTGCGACGAGGTGGCGACTGGGTTCGGTCGCACCGGCACGCTGTTCGCATCGGAGCAGTGCGGGCTGCGCCCCGATCTGCTGTGTCTCGGAAAAGGAATCACCGGGGGTTACCTGCCGATGTCGGCGACGGCCGCGAACCGCCGCGTCTTCGACGCCTTTCTCGGACCGGACCTTTCCGAGCAGACCTTGTACCACGGGCATTCCTACGGCGGGAACGCGCTCGCCGCCGCGGTCGCCCTCCGTCACCTCCAACTCCTCGCCGAGCGCGACGTGCTGGCCAATGTCCGAGATCGAGCGGGAGAGCTCCGCCGGTGGCTGGATCAACGCATCGCACCGCTTCGGGAAGTGCACGAGATCCGGCAGCAGGGATTGATGGTCGGTGTGGAGCTGGCCCCACCGTCCGACGGCCTCCGGTGGGGACGACGCGTGTGCGCGGCGGCCGTGCGGCGCGGGATCCTGCTGCGCCCCCTCGGCGACGTCGTCGTGCTCATGCCGCCGCTCACCATCACGACCGACGAGATTCACCGCATCATCGACGTGCTGCACGAGTCCATCGCAGAAGTGGGCACCCCGTGACCTGGAGCGAATGGGCGGCGGCCGAGCTGGACGCCATTCGCGCCCGCGGACAATGGCGTGCGCCGCGAGATTTCGACGCGGCCGGCCCCGGCGGCACGCTCGCTCCCGAGGGGCGGACCGTGGTGTCGTTCGCGTCGAACGACTACCTCGGCCTCACGCAACATCCCGTCGTCGTCGCGGCCGCACACGACGCGCTCGGCCGTTGGGGTACCGGCTCCGGATCGGCCCGCCTGATCGTCGGCGGCCGGCCGATCCACTCCGAGCTCGAGGCCGAGCTCGCCGATTGGAAGCAGACGCCCCGAGCCGCGCTGTTCCCGACCGGGTTCGCCGCGAACCTCGGCGTGCTCACGAGCTTCGGCGGTCCCGACACCGTGATCGTGTCCGACGAGCTGAATCACGCTTCGATCATCGACGGCGCCCGCTTGAGCCGCGCGCGCATCACCGTGTACCCGCACCGCGACATGTCCGCGCTCGACGCAATCCTCGCCGAACACGCCCATACGAAGACGATCGTGGTGAGCGACACCGTGTTCTCGATGGACGGGGACATCGCGCCGATCGATGGTCTCGTCGAGCAGTGCCAGCGCCGCGGTGCGCTCCTCGTCCTCGACGAAGCGCACGCCGTTCTCGCTCCGGAACCGGATCTCCGCGCCGTCGACGTGTTGCGCGTCGGCACGCTCTCGAAGACCCTCGGCGCGCTCGGCGGCTTCGTCGCCGGGTCGGCGGACTTCGTCGACCTGCTGATCAATCGCGCCCGTTCCTACATCTTCACCACCGCGTCGAGTCCCGCCGACACCGCTGCGGCCCTCGCCGCGGTCCGGCTCGTGCGCAGTGAAGACGGTGAGCGCCTGCGCGCCCGGTTGCGCCGCAACATCGACCGGATCCGTCCCGGACACCCTTCGCCGATCATCCCCGTCGTCTACGGCGACGAACAGCGGGCTCTCGACGCGGCCGCAGCACTCCTCGATCGCGGGCTGCTCGTGCCGGCGATACGCCCGCCGACCGTCCCACCGGGAACGGCGCGCCTGCGCGTCGCGATCTCCGCGGCCCACACCGACACACACATCGAAATGCTCGCGGCGGCCCTCGCCGAGCTCGCGCCGTGACGCCATCTCCATCACCGCCACCACCGCCGAACCCGACCCGGCCGGGGTTGCTCGTGGTCGCGACGGGCACGGGTACCCACGTGGGAAAGACCTGGTGGGGCGCGCAGACGCTGGCGGCGCTGCGCGAGCTCGGGCTCCGGGTCGCGGCCCGCAAACCGGTGCAGTCGGGTACCGGCGAGCGGCCCACCGACGCCGACGTCCTCGCGGCAGTGACGGGCGAAGCACCGACGGCGGTGTGCCCGCCCGATCGGTGGCTCGAACCGGCCCTCGCCCCTCCGATCGCGGCTCGACAACTCGGCCGCCGGCCGTGCACGATCGCCGAGCTGGCGGCCATCGACTGGCCCCTGCCCCTCGACGTCGGGTGGGTCGAAGGCGCGGGTGGCGTGCGGTCTCCGCTCGCCGACGACGGCGACACCGTCGATCTCATCGAATGGTTGCATCCGGAACTCGTCGTCCTCGTGGCCGACGCCGGCCTCGGCGCCATCAACGCGATCCGCCTCGCCGCGACCGCGATCGGCAACCGGCGCATCGTCGTCGGGCTGAATCGATTCGATGCCGCCGACACAGCCCACGTGACGAATCGCGACTGGCTGCTCAGCACCGACGGCTTCGACGTCGTGAGCAGTCCGAGCGAGCTCGCCGACCGTCTCACGCGTCGCCGCTGACCGGGGCACCAGCGGGAGGTTTCGATATCGGACAAACGCCTCGTCGCGCCGTCACGACCGGGGCCGCTCGGTGACGGCTCGGTGACGGCGCCACCCAGGCCCACCGGCGACTCTTCCCCATCTACCCGTGGGAAAACGGCTCAAGATCGCCGCTCCCAATCCGATGGATTCAGCGGGCCAGACCCGCATTGTGTCGTGCGGGCCCATCGGGAGGTAGCTCGCGTGAGCATGCTGGAAGGTCTCGAAGAGATCGTCGAGGAGTTCCTCGTGGAGTCCAACGAAGGACTCGACCAACTCGATGCCGATCTCCTCGCGCTCGAACAGAATCCCGGCGACGCCGAGGTCATCGGCAGCATCTTCCGCACCGTCCACACGATCAAGGGGACGAGTGGCTTCCTCGGACTCTCGAAGCTCGAGTCCGTCACGCACACCGGCGAGAGCCTGCTGAGCCTGCTGCGCGACGGCTCGCTCACCGTGACGCAGGAGATCATCTCCGCGCTCCTCGTGCTGACCGACGCGGTGCGCACGATCCTCGAATGCATCGCCACACGCCAGGACGACGGCGACGACGACTACGCCGACCTCGTCGCGCTGCTCACGCGGCTGCGTGAAGGCGAGTCGCCCGGGACATCGGCCGCTCCCCTGACACCGGCCACCGCCACGTCCGACGACGCTGCCGATGCCCGCGACCCGCTCGGGCGCGTGCTCGTGGAGACCGGGCTGATCAGCTCCGCCGACCTCGACCAAGCCCTGGAGCGTCAGGGCGAGGGCGACGACCGCATGCTCGGCGAGATCCTCGTCGAGCTCGGCGCGCTGCACCCCGAACAGCTCGTCGAGGCCGACGCCGCGATCACGCCACCGACCCCGCCCGCACCGACCCCGCCCGCGACGCCACCAACATCGCCACCGGCTCCGACCGCCGCAGCCTCGCTACCTGCACCCACGGACGCGAAGAAGCAGAGCGCCAACCTCGACGCGACCGTGCGGGTCGACGTCGGCCTGCTCGACTCCATCGTCGATCTGGTCGGCGAGCTCGTGTTGGCCCGCAACCAGATCGTGCAATCCCAGGCCGACGTCCACGACCGCGCCGCGATCGCACAGACCCAGCACCTGAGCTTCATCACCTCGGAGATGCAGGAACAGGTGATGCGTACCCGTATGCAGCCGATCGACCGGGTCTGGCAGAAGATCCCTCGTGTCGTGCGCGACCTTGCGGTCACGTGCGGCAAGCAGGTGCGCGTCGAGATGGTGGGTCAGGACACCGAGCTCGACCGCACGCTCGTCGAGGCGTTGAAGGACCCGCTGACCCACCTCGTGCGCAACGCCGTGGACCACGGCATCGAGATGCCCGACGTGCGCCAGGCCAACGGCAAGCCTGCGGAAGCCGTGCTCACCATGCGCGCGTTCCACGACGGCGGCCAGGTCATCATCGAGATCGCCGACGACGGCGCGGGTGTGAATCTCGACCGCGTGAAGGCCAAGGCCCTCGAGAAGAACCTCGTGACCCACGAACAGCTCGAACGCATGCACGACCACGACGTCGTGAACCTGATCTTCCTCCCCGGCTTCTCGACGGCCGAGAAGGTGACGAACGTTTCGGGTCGCGGCGTGGGTATGGACGTGGTCAAGACCAACATCGAGAAGATCCGCGGAACGCTCGACGTGCACTCGGTGACCGGACAGGGCACCACGCTGCGCATGGCGATCCCGCTGACGCTCGCCATCGTCCCCGCGCTCATCATCTACGCGGCGGGGCAGCGCTACGCCATCCCCCAGGTCAACGTCCGTGAGCTGGTGCGCCTGAAGGGAGGCGACACCGACAGCGCGATCGAGCGCGTCCACGGCGCGCCCGTGCTGCGCCTGCGGGGGAAGCTCCTTCCCCTCGCCGACCTCGCCCACGTGCTCGACGTCGTCGATGGACCGCCGCGCGACGCCGTGACCATCGTGGTGCTCCGCAACGGCGAACGCTCCTTCGGTCTCGTGGTCGACCAGGTCGCCAGCGCCGAGGAGATCGTGGTGAAGCCGCTCGGCAAGCTGCTCGAGAAGGTCTCCGGATTCGCCGGCGCGACGATCATGGGCGACGGTCGGGTCGCGCTGATCCTCGATGTTCCCGCCATCGCAACACGCTCCCGTGTCGGATCGGAAGGCCGGGCCGAAGCGACGCAACGCGAGCTCGACGACGACCACACGAACGAGGAAACGATGACGTTCCTCACCTGTCTCATCGAAGGTCGGCGCGTCGCCGTGCCCTTCGAGCGGGTTCTGCGCCTCGAGCAGTTCGGATGGGAGACCATCGAGCGGACGGGCGGCCAGGACGTCGTCCAGTACGACGGCGGGTTGCTGCCCCTCGTCGGCCTCGGCCAGCTCACTCGGGCCGGCGATGCCCGACGCGAACGCGTGAGCGTCGTCGTCTGCGAAGACAGCGGGGCGCAGTTCGGCCTCGTCGTGGAGCAGGTGCTCGACATCGTGGAGGAAGGCGTCGAGATCCAGCACGGCCGGCGCGGCGACGACGAGTTCGAATCTGCCGTCATCCAGGCCCAGGCGACCGACCTCCTCGATCCCCACGAAGTCATCCGTTCATCCGGCGCGGCGCTGTTCGTGCACGAATCCGCCAACTGAGATTTCCCGAACAACGAAGAAAGAGACTGAGTCATGACACGTTCGAGCATCGAAGCGAAGGTCGCGGCCCTGATGGCCGTGTTCCTCATCGGCTTCGCCGTCTTCGGATTCATCGCGATGAACGCGATGAACGAGGTGAAGATCAACGGCAAGGCCTACACCGCCATCGTCGACGACAAGGACGTGGTGGCCGACATCCTGCCCCCACCCCTCTACGTCGTAGAAGCGAACCTCGTCGCCCACCAGATGCTCGACACCACGAATCCCGCCGAGATCAAGAAGCTCGCCGAGTACGCGGACGGTCTCAACGCCGGCCCGGGCGGCTACGCCGAGCGGCACACGTTCTGGGAGAAACTGCCCGAGGGCAAGATCAAGACCGAGTTGTTGGTGACGGCCGACAAGCCGGCGCAGAAGTTCTGGGCCCTTCTCGACAAGCAGTACATCCCGGCCGTGGAACGCGGCGACCTCGCGACCGCCCGGTCGTTGTTGGCCGGCCCGATGCACGACGCCTACCAAACCCACCGCGAAGCGATCAACACCGTCGTGACCGATGCCAGTGCTGAATTGCTCGCCCGGCAGAACGCCGCCAAGCAGAAGGTGTCCGACGACACCACCAAGATGCTGGTCGTCGCCGGCGCGGTTGCACTGCTCAGCCTGGCGCTCGGCGTCACCGTGATCCGCAACATAAGCCGGAGTCAGCAGTCGAAGGCCGCGGTGGAGCGCAAGGCGGAAGAGCAGTCCGAGAAGGTCCACACCATGCTCGACGCGGTCATGGAGAACTCGCAGTCGATGGCCGGCGCGTCCGAGGAGCTCACCAGCATCTCGAGCACGATGGCGTCGAGCGCCGAGGAGACCGCGGCGCAGGCCCAGATCGTCTCTGCGGCTTCCGAGCAGGTGTCCGGGTCGGTGCAGACCGTCGCGGCCGGCATCGAGGAGATGCAGGCGTCGATCTCCGAGATCGCCCGCGGCGCGACCGACGCGGCCCGCACCGCGACGTCCGCGGTCCACGTGGCCGAAGAAACGCGCAACACCGTTGCCGAGCTCGGCGAATCCTCCGCGCAGATCGGCGAGGTGGTCGAGGTCATCTCGTCGATCGCGGAAGACACCAACGTGCTGGCGCTGAACGCAACGATCGAAGCGGCCCGCGCCGGCGAAGCCGGCAAGGGCTTCGCCGTCGTCGCCAACGAGGTCAAGGACCTCGCCAACGAGACCGCGAAAGCCACCGACGACATCAAGAAGAAGATCGCGAAGATCCAGAACGACACCGAGAACGCGGTCGCGGCGATCGAACGGATCGCGACGGTGATCAACGAGATCAACTCGACCCAGGAGACCATCGCGGCATCGGTCGAGGAACAGACGGCGACGACAGCCGAGATCGCCCGGTCCGTCAATGAGGTGGCTCTCTCCAGCGGTGAGATCACCAACAACATCCAAGGGGTAGCGGAAGCGGCGCAGAGCACCGCGGCCGGCGCCACCGAGACCCAGATGGCCGCCAGCGAGCTCTCCCAGCTCGCCCAGAACCTGCAACGCGTCACCCAGGACGCGTAACCACTCGGAGGAGCCCGAACGATGAGCGACGAACGGCAGTACTGCACCTTCACCCTCGCCGACGGCTTCTTCGGTGTCGACGTCGCCGACGTGCAGGAAGTGCTGCGCGCACAGGTCATGACGCCGGTGCCGCTCGCGCACGATACCGTGCGCGGGCTCATCAATCTCCGCGGGCAGATCGTGACCGCGATCGATCTTCGCCGCCGACTGGATCTTCCGGAGAGAGAGGAAGACGTCGAGACGATGAACATCGTGGTCCGCACCCCCGACGGGCCGGTGAGCCTCCTCGTCGACAGCATCGGCGACGTGCTGCTCGTCGACACCGGAACGTTCGAATCGCCGCCCGAGACGATCGTCCCCGGCGTCCGTGCGCTGCTGACCGGCGTGTCCAAGCTCGACGACGCCCTCCTCCTCGTGCTCGACCTGGCCAAGACGGTCGAGCTCTCGGAGCCCGGCAACGGCACGCGCGAAGTCGCGCTGGCCAACTGACGACTCCACCATCCGGCTGCAGACGGAAGGACACGACATGCGAGCACTGATCGTCGACGACTCGAAGGCCATGCGCACGATCCTGAAGAAGATCGTCGCCCAATGCGGCTACGACGAGATCGTCGAGGCGGGTAACGGTGCCGAGGCCCTCGTGTATCTCCGCCGGAACGGCGCGCCCGATCTCATGCTGGTCGACTGGAACATGCCCGAGATGACGGGCATCGAGCTCATCACCCGCGTCCGCAAGGACGACACGTTCGACCCCTCGGTGATCATGATGGTGACCACCGAGACCGAGACCTCGAAGATCACCGAGGCGCTCGAGGCCGGCGCCGACGAGTACCTGATGAAGCCGTTCACGCCCGACGTCCTGCGCGAGCGCATCGAGATGCTGCGCGAAGCGCGGGCCCAGAGCTGATTTCGGCGAAGGCGGGGCTGATCCCATGCAGAAGGTACGCGTGCTCGTGGTCGACGATTCGGTCGTCATCCGCCGGATGCTCACCACGATCCTCGACGAAGACCCGCAGATCGAGGTGATCGGTCACGCCAGCAACGGTCGCCTGGGCCTCGCGCGCCTCACGCAGCTCCAACCCGACGTCGTGGTGATGGACATCGAGATGCCGGAGATGGACGGCGTCACCGCGGTTCGCGAGTTGCGCAAGACGCATCCGAACCTTCCGGTGATCATGTTCAGCACATTGACGATCAAGGGCGGGGCCTCGACGCTCGACGCACTCTCGGCCGGCGCGAGCGACTACGTCACCAAGCCCGCCAACCTCGGCAGCGCGCAGGCGTCGATGGAAGCCATCCGTACCGAGCTCGTCCCCAAGGTGAAGGTGTTCGGCGGCATCAAGGGCGGCGACGTGCTCCCCACCGCACCGGCTGCGCCCGTCGTCGCGACCGCCCCTCGTGCGCCACGCACGGCCCCGGCCACCGTCGACATCGTCGCCATCGGAGTGTCCACGGGCGGACCGAAAGCGCTCAACGACGTCATCCCGGCCCTCCCCGCGACCTTCCCGGTGCCGGTCGTGATCGTGCAGCACATGCCGCCGACGTTCACGAAGTTGCTCGCCGAACGTCTCGACGTCATCTCTCCGCTCCATGTCGTCGAGGCCGCCGACGGTGACGAGATCCGGGCCGGCACCGTCTACATCGCGCCCGGCGGCCGGCACATGGTGGTCGAGCGCGGCGCACTCGTCCCTCACGTCCGCCTGAACGAGAATCCGCCCGAGAACTCCTGCCGTCCCGCTGTCGATCCGCTCTTCCGTTCGGTCGCCGACGTCTACCAGTCGCACGTGCTCGCGGTGATCCTCACCGGCATGGGCCAGGACGGCACCCGCGGCGCCGAGGTCATCGCCCACGCGGGGGGCGCGGTGTTCGCGCAGGACGAGGCGACGAGCGTGGTGTGGGGAATGCCCGGCTTCATCGTCCGCCATGGCCTGGCCGACAAGGTCCTTCCTCTCGACCAGGTGGCGGCCGCGATCACCACGACGGTCGGCGCTCGCCGTTTGGCCGCGGGCACACCCGCAGGAGGGTCGTGACGGCCATGCCCATCACCACCGCCGACTTCGACTACGTCCGGGCGCAGGTACGTCAACGCTCCGCGATCGTGCTCGAGCCGGGGAAGGAGTACCTGGTCGAGTCGCGCCTCGGTGCGTTGGCGCGCTCGCTCGGCATGGAGTCCGTCGGTGCGCTCGTCTCCGACCTCCAACGCGGCAAGCCCGGTTTGATGGAGAAGGTCGTCGAGGCGATGACCACGAACGAGACGTCGTTCTTCCGAGATCTGCGCCCCTTCGACGCCTTGCGCACCGAGATCGTCCCGCAGCTCATCGAACGCCGGAAGGCTACGCGTACGCTCGACATCTGGAGCGCGGCGTGTTCGAGCGGTCAGGAGCCGTACACGATCGCGATGACATTGCGCGAGCACTTCCCCGAGCTCGCCTCCTGGACGATCCGCATCCTGGGCACCGATCTGTCGACGGAGATCCTGGCCCAGGCCAAGGAGGGCAACTACTCCCAGATCGAGGTGAACCGCGGACTGCCGTCGAAGCTGCTCGTGAAGTACTTCGAGCACCAGGGCACCCGGTGGGTCGTGAAGGACGAGCTGCGCAAGCAGATCGACTACCGCCCGATGAACCTCGTCGCGCCGTGGCCCGTCATGCGCCCGATGGACATCGTCTTCGTCCGCAACGTCCTCATCTACTTCGACGTGGACACCAAGCGTCAGATCCTCGACAACGTCAAGCGAGTGCTCAAGCCCGACGGCTTCCTGTTCCTCGGCGCCGCCGAAACCACCATGGGTGTGCACGACGGCTACGAACGCATTCCTCTCGAACGGGCCGGTGCCTACCGGCCGCTTGCGTGACCTGCGCCACGCGCGCTCAAGAACCGGCCACGCGTGCCGATCACCGAACCACGAAGGAGCCGACAACGATGGAGATCACGACCGACACCCTCCACGAGGTGGTCGACAGCGTGTGGGTCTCGATGCTGGGCCTCGACATGGCCCCGTCGGGCAGCGAGTACAACCCCAACGGCGACAAGCAACTCACGGGATGCGTGACCATCACCGGTACCTGGCAAGGTGCGGTGATGATCGAGCTCCCCGAGCCGCTCGCGCGCGTCGCCGCGGCGACGATGTTCGGCCTGACCGACGACGAGTTGGGCGACGAGGAAGTGCTCGACTCGCTCGGAGAGCTGGCCAACATGATCGGCGGCAACATCAAGGGGCTCATCGAGGGTGACTGCAAGCTGTCGCTGCCCACGGTCGCCGAGGGCGGCAACTTCAAGGTGAGCCTGCCCGGCGGGCACGTCGAGACCGAGCTGGTCTTCGACGCCGCGGGCAGGCAATTCCAGGTCCAGGTACTGAAGAGGAGCGAGTAGCGATGAAGATCCTCGTGGTCGACGACAGCAAGGCCATGCGCATGATCGTGAAGCGGAACCTTTCCCAGGTACCGGGCTTCGGCGACATCGAGACGATCGAAGCCGCCAGCGGCGCCGAGGCTCTCGAGCTCGTACGCGGCGGCGCGGCACCCGATCTCATCCTGTCCGATTGGAACATGCCCGAGATGACAGGGATCGAATTCCTGCGGGCACTGCGCGCCGACGGCGTGTTGATCCCCTTCGGGTTCGTCACGTCCGAGAGCCAGCCCGAGATGCGCGCGCAGGGCATCGAAGCCGGTGCCGCATTCCTGCTGGCGAAACCGTTCACGCCCGACGACTTCTCCGAGATCCTCTCCTCGATGGTCTGACCGACCTGCCGAACCGGAGCATCACGACCATGCCCACCACGTATCCCATGCCCATCCAGGAGGCCGTCCGCGACATGCTCGGGGACCTGGTGGGTCGCGGCATCGCGGTCGACAAGACCTCACCGTTGGAGCTGGAGGACGACACCGTCGGCGCCGTGTCGGATCTCATCACCGACGACGGCAACCTCGCGGTCGTGCTCGTGGCCGACCTCGCACTCGTCGCCGCGCTGGGTGCGTCGCTCACGATGGTGCCGGCGGTGATCGTGCAGGAGTCCGTGCGGAAGAACCGATTCGAGGAAGAGGCGCTCGTCGAGAACTACGGCGAGATCGTCAACATCATCTCGCGGTTGTTCAACAGCGCGTCGACGCCGCACCTGCGATACCACACCACGTACCTCCTCCCGGGCGAGGTCCCACCGGAGGTCTCGAAGCTGCGGGAGAACCACGCGGCGCGCCGGACGTTCGCCGTGACGGTCGAAGGGTACGGCGACGGGAAGCTCGAGCTCAGCGTCGGCTGAGTTCCGGTACCCGAACCCCACCGAAGGCGATCACCGGCCGAGCTCGTCGAGCACCCGGTACCACGTTCCCGCGAGTGGGAGCGTGACGTTGCGGAGGCGGTGCAACGGCACCGACGGAAACGGCAACTCGGTGAAGACCGGCGCATCCGCGGCGCCGGCCAACCACTGCGCCATCCGCTGCCCGAACCATGTGGCGAGCGCGATACCGGTGCCGTTGCAGCCCGTCGCGAACGCGACACCGTCGAGCCGCCCCGCGTGCGGGAGGCGATCGCGGGTGATGGCGACCTCGCCACCCCAGGCGTATTCGATCGCGGCACCGCGCAACTGCGGATGGACGCGCACCATGGACTCGTACAGACGATCTCGAGCGCGCGTCACCGACGTCGGCGCGAGACTCGTCCGCCCGCCGAAGACCATGCGGTCGTCCGGCGAGAGCCGCCAGTAATACAAGAAGTTCTTCGTGTCGTAGAACATCCGCCGGCGCGGACTCAGCTCGTTTGCGAGCCCGGGGTCCAACGGCTCGGTCGCGATGATGAAGGAGCCCACGGGGAGCACTCGGCGTTGCAGGTCGGGCACCAGGCCGTCGGCGTACGCGTTGGTCAGCACGAGCACGTCGCCCGAGTCGATGTCACCCCGCTCGCACCGCACGAGGAAACGTCGGCCCCGCCGCTCGATCGCCAGCACGCGGTTGTGTTCGGTGAAGACCGCACCGGCCGCGACCGCGGCGTGGAGCAGGCCGGCGTGATATCGCGCCGGTTGCAGGCTCGCGACCGACTCGACCAAGAGTCCCCCGTGATACGCGCTCGATCCGATCTCCTCGGCCAGCGCATCGCGCGGGACGAACCGAGCCGGTTCGCCGAGCTCCTCGGAGAGCTCGCGCGCCGCGGTCTCGAGCGAACCCACGACTCGCGGATGGTGGGCCAGCAGCAACCCGCCGCATCGCCGGTAGTCACAGTCGATCGGGGTCTCCCGCACCAACTCGTCGACCAGTGCGCACGCATCTCGCACGGCGCCGGCCAACGGCCGGGCCAACGCGCCGTACCGGCGTTCGAGGAACGCGAGATCGTGCTTGAGCTCGGGGATGACCATGCCGCCGTTGCGCGTGCTGGAGCCATTGCCGAGCTCGTTCGTCTCGCACACGACGACCTCGCGGCCGCGCCGGGCCAGCTCCCGTGCTGCGACGACTCCGGCGTATCCCGAACCCACCACGACGACATCGGCCGTCGGGGGAACGACTTCGGTGGCGATCGCCACCTCGACCCCCTCCCGCCACAACGGGGTCTCGCGATAGGTGGGGACGAGCGGGGCGACACGTGTCCGGCGCACCGGCGGATCGTACCGGCCACCCATCGATGGCCGGCGGGGGATCCGCAGCATTCCCTCCCCTCGGCACCGGAATCCGTCACACGAGAGCGCGTCGGCAACGGATTCCCTTGCGTTTCGATTCCGAACGGGGAATGCTCACGGGCACACTGGAGGAAGGATCGGAACCTCGTGGTCGGAACCAGACGCGACACCGACGGGGGGCGCACGCCGTCGATCGACGAGGTCGACAAGGCCATCATCGAGGCGCTCCAGGAGGACGGGCGGCTGCCGTACACAAAGCTGGCCGGAGTGGTCGGCCTCTCGGAAGCCGCCGTCCGTCACCGCGTCCAGCGACTGATCGACGCCGGTGTGGTCCAGATCGTGGCGGTCACGGACCCGCTCATGCTCGGGTTCCGCCGGGAGGCGATGATCGGGCTCAAGGTGGAAGGCGACCTCCGGGAGGTCGCCGACACCATCGCCGCGATCCCCGAGGTGGACTACCTCGTGATCGTGGGTGGCTCCTTCGACATCCTTCTGGAGATCGTCTGCGAGGACGACGAGCACCTGCTCTCGCTGCTCAACGACAAGATCCGCTCGATCCCCGGCGTGCGCAGCACCGAGACGTTCACCTACCTCCGCCTCTACAAGCAGACCTATGCATGGGGCACCCGATGACCACCGACGACCTCCAGACCGCAGCGCGAAGGCACCTGTGGATGCACTTCAGTCGTCTCGGGTCGTACGGCGACGGCCACGACGTACCGATCATCACGCGGGGCGAGGGCTGCTACGTCTACGACGATCACGGCAACCGCTATCTCGACGGACTCGCGGGATTGTTCACCGTGCAGGTGGGTCATGGGCGCAAAGAGCTCGCCGCGGCCGCGGCCACACAGGCCGAGCAACTCGGGTACTTCCCGATCTGGAGCTATGCCCATCCGCCCGCGATCGAGCTGGCGGCGCGTCTCGCCGACCTCGCGCCCGGCGACCTCAACCGTGTGTTCTTCACCTCCGGCGGCTCCGAGGCGGTCGAATCCGCATGGAAGCTGGCGCGCCAGTACTTCAAGCTGATCGGACAGGGCCGGCGGTACAAGGTGATCAGCCGCAACATCGCGTACCACGGCACCACGCTCGGCGCCCTCGCGATCACCGGCGTGCCCGCGCTGCGCGCGCCGTTCGAACCGCTGCCCCACGGCGCGATCCATGTGCCGAACACCAACCGGTACCGCTGCTCGATGTGCGCGCACGCGCCGTCGTGCACACTCGCGTGCGCGGACGCCATCGAAGACGCGATCCTCTTCCAGGGTCCCGAGACCGTCGCCGCCGTGTTCCTCGAGCCGGTGCAGAACGCGGGTGGGTGCTTTCCGCCGCCACCCGGTTACTTCGCACGGGTCCGCGAGATCTGCGACCGCTACGGCGTGCTCCTCGTCTCCGACGAGGTGATCTGCGCGTTCGGCCGCCTCGGCTACATGTTCGGGTGTGAACGTTACGACTACCAGCCCGACATCATCACGACGGCCAAAGGGCTCACCAGTGGATACTCGCCGCTGGGCGCCGTGATCGTGAGTGACCGGATCGCCGAGCCGTTCCTCGCCGACAAGCAATCGTTCTTGCACGGCATCACGTTCGGGGGTCACCCGGTGAGCTGCGCCGTCGGTCTCGCCAACCTCGACATCTTCGACCGCGAAGACCTGCTCGGACACGTTCGCACCCACGAAGCCGAGTTCCGAGCCCGGCTCGACTCGCTGCTGGATCTGCCGATCGTCGGCGAGGTGCGCGGCGCGGGGTACTTTCACGCCATCGAGTTGGTGAAGGACCGCGACACGCGCGAACAGTTCTCGAGCCCGGAATCCGAAGAGCTGCTGCGGGGATTCCTTGCCCCCCGGCTCTTCGAGGAAGGGTTGATCTGTCGCGTCGACGACCGCGGTGATCCCATCATCCAGTTCTCCCCCGCGCTCGTCGCCGGGCCCGAGGAGTTCGAACGGATCGAGCGCACGGTTCGCCTCGTGCTCACCGAAGCCTGGAAGCGGGTGCGGCATTGAGCACGCCGCTCGTCGTCGGTGTTCCCCGTGAGGTGAAGCCCGGCGAGCACCGCGTCGCGGCCACCCCCGACGGTGTGCACGAGTTGGTGACCCACGGCGTCGCCGTCCTCGTCGAGCACGACGCCGGAAGCGACTCGGCGATCCCCGACGAGGAATACCGTGCCGCGGGTGCCGAGATCGTGGCCGACGCGGCATCCCTGTGGGCGCGCGCCGGTCTCGTCGTCAAGGTCAAGGAACCGCAGGAGTCGGAGTTCGGGCACCTCCGCCCCGGGCTCGTCCTCTTCACCTACCTCCACCTCGCGGCCTACCCCCGGGTCGCCGCGGCCCTGCTCGACGCCGAGGTCACCGGAATCGCCTACGAGACCGTGCAACTCGCGTCCGGCTCGCTGCCGCTCCTCGCGCCGATGAGCGAAGTGGCCGGTCGCATGGCACCGCAGGTCGGATCGCACTTCCTCGAGCGTCAGCACGGCGGGCGCGGTGTGCTGCTCGGCGGCGCGCCCGGCGTCCGGCCGGCCCGGGTGGTCGTGCTCGGTGCCGGCAACGTCGGCTGGAACGCGGCGTGGATCGCCCAGGGCATGGAGGCCGAGGTGCTGCTCCTCGACCGCAACCTCGATCGGCTCCGGTGGGTGGACCAGATCCACAAGGGTCGGATCATGACGCTGGCCAGCAACCGCGGCGCGGTGGTGCGGGCGGTCGCCGACGCCGACCTGGTGATCGGCGCGGTGCTCGTCCCCGGCGGCCGCGCGCCGGTCGTGGTCACCGACGCCATGATCCAAACGATGAAGCCCGGCGCGGTGATCGTCGACTGCGCCATCGACCAGGGTGGCTGCATCGAAGGGATCCACGAGACGTCCCACGCCGACCCGGTGTACGAACGTCACGGCGTGCTCCACTACGCGGTGGGCAACATCCCCGGGGCGGTGCCGAGCACCTCCACATACGCCCTCACCAACGCGACGCTCCCCTACGTGCTGGAGCTCGCGACGCGCGGTGTGGTCGAGGCGGTCACGAACGATCCCGAGCTCGCGCTCGGCGTCAACACCATGCACGGCTCCGTGACGAACGTCGCCGTCGCCGACGCGTTGGCACGACCCTACGAAGCGCTCGACGACGCGACGCGCGCGTCGCGCTTTCGCTGAGCAAACGCCTGTCGCGCTAGCTGCGGCCGTCCTTCGGTGCGGCCGGTGCCGGAGGACGCAACTTCTCGAGCGACTTCATCGCGTCGCCCGATGGCGATGCCGCCGAGCGGTTCGCGTTCTGGAGCGCGGCGAAGACTTCCTCGCGGTGTACGTCGACTTCCCGAGGCGCACGGATACCGAGGCGAACCTGATCGCCCCGCACTTCGAGAACCGTCACGACAACGTCGTGACCGATCATGATGCTCTGATTCGCGCGTCGCGTGAGCACCAGCATCCTTGCGTCCTCCCGAGGTCGCGGTACCGACCTTCACGGGCCGATTCCGTCAGCATACGACGCGGCACCGCGCGACGCGCGGTGTTCCCGCTCCGGGTCTCCTATGCACTCACCCCGGCGACCAACGCGAAGAAGTCGGGGCGGTGCTCGCGCAACCACGCCAAACCTTCTTCGAGGAGCACGCCGGAGCTCCTTCCCTGTGCCGTCGCTCGCTGGCCCACATGGTGCACATACGCGCGACTCACGAAATGGCGATACCCGCGTTGGCCGAGATCCCAACACATCAGGTCGTCACCGAACCAGTTGGTCGGTGGGAACCCTCCCACCGAATCGAAGGTCTCGTGCTCGATCCACGCCGCGACCGGAACCACCATGCTCGTGGGCTTGATCAGCCCTTCGCTGTCGTAGAACATGCTGCTCGGATCGAGAGCGCCGTCGTTGGGATTGCGGATGTTCTGGGGGCCCTTCACATAGTTGGAACGCGCCCCCACCATGCCGAGCTGCACTTCCGGCGCTTCGCGACGGATGACGTCGACGTCCGCGAGCATGAGTCCGACCGTGTCCGGGTGGAGCACCACGTCGTCGCCGAGGATCAACAACTCGTCGGCGTCGGTCTGCGTGGCACACCAGTTCCACGCTTCGCTCGCCGTCGCGATTCCTTCGGCTTGGCGAACGACGCGTACGGCCGGGTTCGGCGGAAGATCTCGCGGCTCCTCCCACCCGTTCCAGCCGAGCACGACGTCGACGCCGGGCGCATACGCCGCGATCGAGGCCAGCGCGACCCGGACGTCACCCCACACCGTCTGAGCATCTTCGGGGCTGCTCCGGCGCGCCGCCGGCAACAGGATCGAGAGCACGGTCACGCCCCTCGGGCACCGACGGGATCGGTTCGGACGCCCCCACTTCGCACTGTTCCACTTCGCATGGACCAGACATCGGCGCGAGCACCGTCGAGCCTGACGGCCAATCGTTCGGCGGCGGCGCGCAGGACCGGTTGGCCGCCGAAGTGGCACCACAGGGCCTCGCAGACGACGTCGGCGGCGGGGTCGGGGAGGGCGAGCACCCGTCCGACCGTGGCCAGGAGTTGCTCGGGATCGGTCGCCCGGGCCGCCATCTCGGTCGCCGCCACATATCCGGATTCGTGGGCGAGGGCGATCGCCATCCAGGCTTCGGCCAGGTCCGGCTGCCGGGCGATCGACCGCGCCGCCTCGCCCGCACCGCGCTCGGCGTCGCCCGACTCCACCAAAGCGAGCGCGAGCCATGTCGAGATGTTCGCGGGCGTCGTTCCGGTGTAGTTCTCGTCGTACTCGGTCACACCGTCGAGCAACTCGACGGCGCGCTCGGGCCGGCGATCGGCGAGGGCCACCAGGGCCTCGAAGACGTCCGCGACGCCCTGGGGCGCGCCGACCTTGCGGAGCGAGGGCACGGCCCGACGGGCGGCATCGACGTTCCCGCGATCGAGCTCGAGACGCCCGTGCAACCAGATGGCCGCGGGCGCCAGGCCGGTATCGTCGATATCGGCGGCGCGCTGCGTCTGCTCGTAGGCCTCGACCGCTTCGTCGAATCGTCCGACGTTGCCCAACGCACGGGCCCGCTCGAACCATTCCTTCGAGCCTTCGGGTTCGTCGACCAGCGCGAGCTGCAAATTCCGTTCGGCCTTGTCCCGCTCGATCCACACATCGGCGAGATAGCCGTCGTGGACGAGACGAACGTCCTGCCACAACCGGCGCTTGCCCGGCTCGGAGCCGATGACAACGGGGATCTCGTGGACGCGGCCCTTCCATCGCGACCGTTCCCGCCGGAAGATGCGCACGACCCGCGGGCCCGTCGCCGGGAGCACCGGGGCCGCCCGCGTCCCCACACGACTCACCACCGGGATCGAGACCTGCAACACGTCGTCGGGGAGTCCGAGGAGCCGCCGCCGCGCCGTCGGCGCCGATCGCTGCGGTTCGAGCAGCCACTCGTCGGCGTCGATGCTGAGGATCCAGGTGCCGCGACACGCGTCGAGTGCGGCGTTGCGAGCGCGCGAGAAATCGTCGTTCCATGTTCCCTCGATGACTCGGGCGCCGAGTGCACGAGCGAGCTCGACGGTCCGATCGCGCGATCCGGTGTCATAGACGACGATCTCGTCCGCGACGGTCGCAACGCTCGCGAGACAACGCTCGATCCAGCTCTCTTCGTCTCGCGTGATCAACGCGACACTCAACAAGATGTCCGAATGCCCCTGCGATGCCACGGGTACCGCCGTGCTACTTGTTGAGCGGTGTGCACACGTCGTAGCGCGTGTCGTAGAGCACCGCCTGGATCGCGTCGTTCGTCTGGCGATTCACCACGATGGGACCGAGCAGATTCGCCGACGCGTCGGCCGGCGACGCGCCCAGCGTGAGGATGACCAACACGATCGCGTCCTCACTGCGCTCGAGCCCGATCTTCGCCGCGGTCTCGTCGTCGATCTCCGGCGAGTAGTCGGGGAAGAAGAGCAGCGGATGGGTCACGACGAACGCCAGCTCGGGATCGTCGAGGCAGCGCAGCATCGAGAACGGGCTGTCGTCGTCGCCCCAACGCACGATTGCGAAGCGGTGCGCATCGGGAAAAGCCGGGAGCCCGGAGTTGAACGTGATCTCGGGGATCACTTCGACAGGTGCTGTAGCAGTCATCGGTCCCTCACCGCAGGAAGTCGACCAGCGAAGGTGTGATCACCTTGCTGGTAGCCGCCAGAGCAGCCTGATAGGCGACCTCCTGAGTTTGGAGATCGACGATGGTCTTGGGGAGATCGGCGTCTTCCACCTCGGAGAGGCTCGACGTCATCTGGGTGATGCTGTCGCCGATGCGCTGCTTGGTCACCTGCAGCCGGTTGTAGCGACTCCCGACCTCGGCCAGCTGGTTCGTCACCCGCGAGAGGTTGGTATCGAGATTCCCCAGGTCCGTGGACAGCGGCGCGCCGGCGTTGTTGGCGCGCAGGTCGCTCGAGATCTGGGCGAGTGCGGCGAAAAGGCCCGTCGTGTCGTCGCCGAACGTCGACGGGCCGGTCACGTTCACGTCGAGCGTCGCGCCGGGTGCCACGTTACGGGTGACCGCGCCGGTGTTCCCCTGGAACGTTCCCGACGCGCTGTACGCGGTGCTCCCCGATGCGGTGCCGCCGAAGATCGGGCGATTCAGGTACTGCGTGTTGGCGAGTGAGATCAGACCTTCGCGAATCTGATCGACCTGCGTGGCCAGCGCCGCACGTCCGTTGGCGTCGATCGCACCCGACTGGCCCTGGATCAGCAGATTCCGGGCGTTCTGCGTCTGCTCGACGACCTTCTGGAGCGTCGAGTCGGTGATGCCCAGCCAGTTCATGCCGTCGTCGATGTTGCGCGTGTACTGGTTCGCCCGAGCGAGATCGCCGCGCAGACTCAGGGCGGCCACGGTGCCCTGCGGGTTGTCGGAGGGCTTGCTGAGCTGCTTGCCGGACGACAGCTCCTGCTGCAGCGTCTGGAGCTTGCCCAGGCTCTGCTGCAGGTTGGTGAACGTATGCTGACCGATGGTCTGCTGGGTGATTCGGAAGTTGTCCATCGAAACCCCGGGTTACCGGCCCACCAGGCCGGTTCTGTTGATCAGTGCGTCGAGCACCGAGTCGATCGCCGTGAGATACCGCGCCGACGCGCTGTAGGCCTGCTGGAACGAAGTCATGTTGATCATCTCTTCGTCAAGATTCACGCCGGCCTGAGACTGTCGCGAAGAATCCACCGATTGTGTGGTCGCGTCCTGCATGGAGACCCGCTGATTGGTGTTCTGGGCTTCGACGCCCAGGGCGACGATGTACGTCTTGTAGAGCTGATCCGGACCGGTGGCGGAATCGCCCAGGCCCGCCATCGCCAGGGCGACATGGCTGTCGTTGGTTCCCGACGACGCCATCGCGGCACCCACCGCACTCGGGTTCCCCGAGACCTGGCCGGAGAGGGCCAGGTTGAGCGCCGATGTGCCGGTGAAGAAGGAGCGGCCGCCGACCCCGTCCAGGCCCACCGCGGTGTTGCCGAGGAGCGTGGCCAGGCCCACGTTGTTGGGGACCGTCGCGACGTTGACCAGATCGGTGGCGTTGGCGCCCGCCAGCGACACGTGCAACGGCGAACCGTTTCCCCCCGTCACCGTGGCCACCACTGCGTTGGTGGCGCCGGTCGCGGTGTTGATCGCGCTCTGGAGCGCGGCCTGCAGGGTTGCCGCTCCCGTCGCGCCCGACCAATCGGCGCCGGTCACCGACACGTTGCCGTAGGTCGTGCCGTTGAGCGCGAGACCGAACTGCAAGGTGCCGGCCGCCGAGAGATCCTGGCCCCCCGTGGCGATCGAGCCGGTGATGGGCGTCAGCGCGCCGTTGACCGTGCTCACCAGGTTGGTCGCGATCGCGTCGAGGCCCGACTGGTACCTCGGGATCACGCTGTTGGCGACGTTGAGGAGGCCACCCATCGCACCCGCACTCACCGAGGCCGGATACCCGGTCGCGTCCCATCTCACCACGGGCGTCGCGCCGCTGTTGTCGAGCTTCAGCGCGTAGGCGTGGTCGTTGCTCACCAGCGCGGTGCCGTTGACCAGGACGTCCACCGTCTCGTTCGGGCCCTGCCGGATCGTCACGTTGAGATGGTCGGACAACTTGCTGACGAGCAGATCGCGCTGATCGAGCAGATCGTTGTGCGCGAGGCCGGAGACGCTCGCGCCCTGGATCTCCACGTTGAGATTGGCGACGCCCTGGGCCATCGAGTTGACGTCGGCCACGTCGGCGCCGAGCGTACTGATCGCCTGGGTCCGCAACTTGTCGAGATTGGTCGACGCCGTGTTGAACGTCGACGCCAGCGTGTCCGCCCGCTGCAGCAGCTGGGCGCGCGACCCGGCATCGTTCGGCGTGTTGGCGACGGCGTCCCAACTGGACCAGAAGTCGCTGAGCTGCTTCTGGATCCCGTTGTCACTGGGTTCGTTGAACAGTCCCTCGACCGAGGAGAGGGCGGACTTGGTCTGTCCCATGCTGCCGCTCGCGCCGTGCTCGATGTAACTGCGGATCTCGAGGTAGAGGTCGCGGGTGCGGGAGACGTCGGTCACGCTCACGCCGGCGCCGCTGCCGTCCCATGTTGCGAACGTCGCGGGAACCTTGGGCCCCGAGTTGGCGACGAAGTCGACGCGTTGGCGCGAATACCCCGCGGTATTGGCGTTGGAGATGTTCTGACCGACCGTGTCGAGGCCGCGGCGATTCGCGTACAGCGAGCTCAGCGCGAGCTGCAGTGCCCCGAAGTCGGATGACATCAGCGCTCCGTCCGGTGCACTTAGATGACCTCGTTGATCAATCCAAGGCTTCCCTGCCGCTCCGAGTGGATACCAGTGGCCGAATAGGTCTCGGGCGAGAGCTCGCCCAAGGCCTGCAACGCTTCGCGGGCGGCCTTCTGACCGCGCGCCAGCATCTCGCGATTCGACTGGGCGAGACCGTCGATCTCCTGCGCGAGGGACAGCAACGCACTGCGGTGATCGGAGAAGATGCGACCCCAGGGGCCCGTCGTGAGATCCGACAGCTCCTTGAGCGTCGGCGTCTTGCGGAACCCGAGCTGTTGGGCGACGGACTCGAGCTCGACGGCGCGGTCCAGCTCGACGCGCTTGATCTCGGCGAGCACGGTCTCGACTTCGCGAGTCGCGTGCGTCAGCCAGCGCGTCCGTCCGGACGCCAGGATCAGTTGTTCCTCTTCCAGCTTGAACAGCAACAGCTCGAGGAGCTGTCGCTCTCGCCAGAGAATGTTGGAGACTTCGCTCAGTTGCACGGCACGCAACCCCCTTCGCCCACGAACATCCCATCGGCAGACCGCGCAGAGGATGAAGGGATTCGGCCGCTTCTTTTGCCGTCGGACCCGAGTGCCGTTGCCGGGCCGTGGATCCCGGGCCGGACGTCAGCCGATCAATCCGAGCGCGATGGCCCGTCCGATCGCTTCGTTGCGGTTCGATGCGTCGAGCTTTGTATAGATATGAGCGAGATGCGTCTTGACGGTGGCCAGGGTCACGAACATCGCCGCCGCCAGCTCCCGGTTCGATCGGCCCTCGGCCAACAAGGTGAGTACCTCACGCTCGCGCTTGGTGAGCGCCGCGTCCCCCGGATCCGGCGCAGCGCCCGGCCCGTCGGTCGCCGGGCCGACCGAACCGAGGAGCGACGGCAACAACGACGGCGCGACCACCCGCTCACCGCGTTGCACCCGTTCGACGGCCAGCCGAAGTTCTTCGGGTGGGATCGACCGCAAGACGAGTGCATCGGTGTCGAGGCTGAGGAGGTTGGCCAGGTCGCGGCTCGAGCCGCTTCCGATCATCACGACGACCGCCGGCGGCGCCGTCAAGGCTTTGAGCCGCCGGACCAGCTCGTCGACGGGGAGGTCCGCGACGCTTCCTACGATCGCGAAGGCGGCGTCCGCCTCCCGGGCGAGGCGGGGAAGGTCGCGGCCGGAGGTCGTCTCGCCCGCGACCTTGACGCCGATCGGTTCGAGCGCGGTCGCGAGGCCGAGCCGCAACAGCGGGTTGGCCTCGGCCACGACGGCCAGCGGAGACGCTGTTCCCAAACCCTGGTCCTCCCCGAGAGGTGCTCGCGGCGCGCCGCCGGATCGCACCGGCAACGCTCCCTGGAAATCGGCACCACACGCCAACTTACAAAGGTGTCATTCATCCCTGGGGCTGATTTCTCTCTCCGCGTTCAAGTAACACTCTGCGTGGCGCCGATGCAGTGTCGTGCCAGTGAGCGACGGGGACCTCACACCACAAGTGCGGGACGATCGGACCGAGGAAGAACTGGTCCGCGAGCATCTCCCACTTGTCCATTATGCGGTGGCGGAGATCGCCCACCGGATTCCGAACCATGTCAGCCGGAACGACCTCGTCTCCGCCGGCATGCTCGGCCTCGCGCAGGCGGCAAGGACCTTCGATCCGGACCGTGGTATCGCCTTCGACCGGTACGCCAACACCAGGATTCGCGGCGCACTCCTCGACGAGTTGCGCGGTCTGGACTGGGCAAGTCGATCGGTACGGGCCCAGGCGCGCGGCATGCAGGCGGCCAGTGAGACCCTCGTCTCCAAGCTCGGACGGGCGCCCACGAAGGCGGAGCTCGCCGCCGAGCTGAAGGTCGACGAGTCGACCGTTCACAAGCTCGTGGACGACGTCCACCGCGCCACGATGCTCAACTACGAGTCCCTCGTGCTCGACGACAGCGCCGAAGGGCTCCTGCCGAGCAACTCGGTGAGTCCCGAAGAGACGATCGTCGCCCGGGAGCGCCGTGCGTACCTCACCGACGCCGTCGTCGCCCTGCCCGAACGCCTCCGCCAGGTCGTCATCGGGTACTTCTTCGAAGACCGCTCGATGCAGGAGCTCGCCGACGAGCTCGGCGTCAGCGAATCGCGGATCTCGCAACTCCGCGCCGAGGCCCTCGTGCTCCTGAAGGACGGCATCAACTCGCAGCTCGAACCCGAGCAGGTGACCAAGGAAGTTCGACCCGACGGCCGCGTGGCCCGTCGCAAGGCCGCGTACTACGCCACCATCGCCGCCGGATCGGACTACCGGACCCGGCTCAGCGCCCAGCCTCCGACCGTGCAGCAGAAGGCCAAGATGGCCGTGGGCGCCGAACTCTTCGACGCGGACGGCGCGGGCGCCCCGGCCAGACAGCCCGCCGGCGATCACGGCCGACTGTAAGCCAGTGGATCACGAGACCGACCAGGGGAGCACCGCCAAGGAGAAAACCCTCGCCTGATAGCTCAACTCGTGGGGAACCCGTCCGATACATGAAGAGTCATCAACCGGTGGCGGAAGACGGGACTATCCACGGATTGGCGGTCCCGAGACCCACTCAAGGAGGACATCATGGGTCTGCG
>Ga0209048_10000824_pt1 | contig 33093 bp, 24 predicted proteins | sample FrelakmetCRP12CR_FD_187146 | JGI IMG/M metagenome (GOLD analysis project Ga0209048, IMG submission 187146) | Freshwater lake sediment microbial communities from the University of Notre Dame, USA, for methane emissions studies - CRP12 CR (SPAdes)... | ecosystem: Environmental > Aquatic >...
GTGTGTGGGTTCCTTGAGAGGGCACCATATCCGTTGGATATAATTTATGTTTTTGCTTATCTGCGCTGGATTCTCGCTGATGGCACGGAGTTTGTATATATTGAAAGCGGGTTGATTAGAATTCACATTTTGAGGAGTAAGGACATGGAGATTTTAGCGCAAATCGGGCAAGCAAGGCAGGCTGAGTACATTATCGCACTGATCGGTCTTTTTGGTTACATCGCCTTCTGGCGCGTACTGAACGGACGGAGGGTCGAGGTGGAAGCAATCAGGGACACGGTCAGGACCTTCGCAGCGCGCTTCTCCGGCTTCCTGGCACCGAGCGATGTCATGTTCCATCCGGGCCATGCCTGGGCGAGGGTGGAAGGCGGGGACACTGTTACGGTCGGCATGGACGATTTTGCTGCAAAACTTCTCGGTTCGGTCGATTCGATTTCCCTGCCCAAAGTGGGTTCTAAAGTGAGGCAAGGCTCTTTGGGCTGGTTATTCAAAACCGATTCGCGGGTGATTCACATGCTGTCCCCGGTGGAAGGCGAAGTTGTGGCGATCAACGGCGCGGTGGCCGATTCCCCCGGAACGGCTTTTCAAGATCCATATGGGAATGGCTGGCTATTCAAAGTCAGGAGCAGCAACCTGACTCCCAGTCTGAAGAACATGATCCCGAGCGGTATGATAGCCAATTGGTTTGAAAACATCCGCGAAAACCTCGCCAGCCGACGGCTGGTTCCGACGGAAGCCGCGCTGTACGCGGACGGTGGCGAGCCCATCCATGGCATCGCCAGGGCCGTCGATCCCGAAAAATGGGACGACCTCGCCAGGGAATTCTTCCTTACGAAATGATCAATGCCGCCGCAATGACCGAGCGGCTGCAAAGCATGAAATAAGAGATAAGGAGCACACCAGTGACAAGGTCAACCGACAACGAGGAAAGCGCGCCGTCCATTTGCAGGCGCAGCTTCCTGAAACTTGTGGGAGCGGGAGGCGCAGTAGCATTGCTGGGTGGCAACGTGGCCCAGGCGACTGAAATCGCCAGGGCGCCACGCAAAGAAGCTGCGATGGGCGTACTGGTGGACACCACCATATGCATCGGATGCCGCTCCTGTGAAGCCGCCTGCAACGAGGTAAACGGCTTGCCGAAGCCCGATAGACCATTCGACGACGATTCCGTCCTGGATCAACCCCGGGATACTTCCCCGACCGCATTTACAGTAGTCAACAGGTACGACATCAGCAAGGACGTGCAGATTACGAGGAAGCAGCAATGCATGCACTGCGTGGAGCCTGCCTGCTCTTCCGCCTGCATTATTAGGGCGATGGAAAAGCAGACAAACGGTGCTGTTACCTATCGAGACGACCTCTGCCTAGGCTGCCGTTACTGCATGTTGGCCTGCCCGTTCAATGCGCCCAAGTTCGAGTATTCGAAGGCGGCGCCGTTGATTAAGAAATGCACGTTTTGCTTTGAGCGGCAAAAGGAGGGCAAGGAGCCGGCTTGCGTCGAAGCGTGCCCTGTGGAGGCTCTCAAATTCGGGAAGCGCTCGGAGCTTCTCAAAGAGGCCAAGAGGCGCATCCATGCCGACCCCAAGGTCTACGTTCATGATGTTTACGGTGAACACGAGGTGGGCGGCACAAGTTGGCTCTACATAGCAGGCGTACCGTTTGAAAAGCTCGGCCTGACCGAGCTTAGCAACAAAGTCTACCCCGAGCTTACCTCAGGCGCCATGAGCACCGTGCCGGCGGTGATGCTGATGTGGCCCGCGCTGCTCATGGGGTTCCATTATTTCTCTCACGACAAGGATGAGGCTCACAAAGAGCGCTCGCAGCATGATAAATAAGGTCGAGGCTTCAACGATGAAAAAGCTGGTTTATTTGCTTATAGGGAATCCCAAGAAGATGTTCACTCCGTTCAACATCATCAGCGGACTGATCATCGTCTTAGGTCTGGGGTTGATCGTTGTGAGACTCTTGAAGGGGCTGGGGACAGTCACGAACCTGAGCCAGACGACACCTTGGGGGTTGTGGATCGGTTTTGATGTCATGAGCGGCGTCGCCCTGGCCGCTGGCGGCTACAGCATCGTCGCCACAGTGCACCTGTTTGGGCTCAAGAAGTATGAGCCGCTGGTCAGACCCGCTATTCTCACTGGTTTCCTGGGCTACATTTTCGTCGTCGTGGGCCTGGTTCTCGACCTTGGCCAGCCGTGGCGCATGCCGCTCATCATGATATTTCCCCGAGGCGTCACCTCGGTGCTATTTGAAGTCGGTATGTGCGTGGCTGCCTATCTCACAGTGCAGGCGCTTGAATTTGTGCCCGCTTTCTGGGAATGGCTCGGCTGGGAAAAGCTCAGGCAGTTTTGGAGCAAGCTGGCGATTTGGTTAGCAATCTTGGGAGTGGTGCTCAGCACGCTGCATCAATCCAGCCTCGGCTCGCTCTTCCTGATAGCGCCGACAAAACTGCACCCCTTGTGGTATTCAACGTACCTGCCGCTCTATTTCTTCCTCTCGAGCACTATCGCCGGATTGTCGATGGTGATCGTCGAAAGTTCGCTCTCTCATAGGCTGTTCGCCTACAGGCTCTCGCCCTCCACGCATTTCGATCTTGACGATCTGACGCTTGGGCTTGGAAAAGGCGCTGCAGCCCTGCTCTATATCTACTTCTTCTTGAAGCTGATCGGCCTGGCCGACGGCAATAACTGGGGCTTGCTTAACACACCGTATGGCTTTCTGTACCTGACCGAGCTTATCGGTTTTGTGGCGTTGCCTTGCGCTCTATATGTGTTTGGAGTTAGGACCCGCAACGCAAAGGTGGTGCGAATAACCGGCCTGTGGACTGTTTTCGGGATACTGCTGAATCGGTTCAATGTGTCGATGATAGCGATGAACTGGCGAGAGAGCCCTCATTATACACCGAGTTGGATGGAGGTGACGGTTTCGCTGGCGTTGGTGACGATGGGAGTCTGGCTGTTCAGATGGATAGTCAACAGACTGCCGGTGATGTCTGAGGATAAGCCGGCTGTCGGAACCAATAGCCTGAAGGATCTGTGGGAACTGGAAGCTGAGAAGGCGTAGCCGCACACTTATCTTTCCAGCTTATTCGAGCAGTTATCACAGAACCGGTCGCTTTTGAAATCGATCTCTTCCACGTAGGTTGACGATTTCATGACACATTCCGGATTATGGCAGTGGATGAGGCCGTAGGTGTGGCCCAGCTCATGGATGGCTTCCTTGAAGAGGCGCTCCTGCAGGAGTTTAGGATTATCCGGCAGACCATAGAATTTGTTATCCAGCCGATAAGAACTGATAATAGCGCACTTGCCGTTCAATCGCGCCTCACCGAAAACGAAGGTGAGGATGGGAATGAACAAGTCGAGCCCCGTAATGCCGAGCATTTTAGACGCTCCCGCAGGGAAGTCCTTTTCCAGTTGTTGAATAATTGCAGAAGAACTGTACTGGTTCCTGTTGAGATCAAGGAAGGGGTGAGGATCGAACTCGCTCTGCGAAATGTCCACTTTTGTATGAAAGCGGGCTCCGAGCAGAACGCGCAGGCGCATTAGGTGGTGCTCAACCGAAAAGTCAATGGGAACCAAGAGCATTATTATGACTATTCTGGATTTGTGAACATCGACTGCAGGTGGAACTCACCGAACCGGGAAGAAGATAAATCCCTAACTGGAAATTCTAATACCTCAGCCCGTATTTTTTGATTTTGTTGTAAACCGTGGCTCGGTCAACGTCGAGCAACTGCGCGGCCAGCGATACGTTTCCCCCCGTCTTGTTAAGGGCGTGCTGGATGTGGCACTTCTCGATTTCCGCCAGGGGCAAAACCTGATCCGTATCTGAGGGCGCTTGCCTGATGACCTGCCCGTCGATAAGGCAGGGAATATCCTCCATGCTGACCAGCGGAGGCTTTCCCACCACGATGGCCCTCTCGACCGCATTCTGGAGCTCCCTGACATTTCCGGGCCAGGGGTATTCTTTTAGCAATTCCATGGTCCGCGGATCAACGCCTGTGAAGGGTTTGTTCATTTTCGTGGCGAACTTGTGCACAAAATGGTTTATCAGAAGCGGGATATCCGAAGCTCTCTCCTTGAGAGAGGGCAATTGGATATTGAAGACGTTCAAGCGGTAGTAAAGATCTTCCCTGAACGTCCCGTCCTTGACCGCATCTTCAAGGTTCCTATTTGTCGCGGAAATGATCCTGAAGTCTGCTTCAACAACCTGGTTGCCGCCAAGCCGTGTGAACTGCTTTGTTTCGATGACTCGCAGCAAATCCATCTGAGTTTTTTGGGCGATGTTGCCTATTTCGTCGAAGAAAATGGTACCTTTGTGCGCCAGTTCGAGCCTGCCCTTGCGGCGATACTGAGCGCCGGTGAAGGCCCCACGCTCGTGGCCGAAAAGCTCGCTTTCCACCAGCGTATCGGTCAATGCGCCGCAGTTAATGGTGATCAGCGGGAAATAACTCCGCCTGCTGTTGACATGGATGGCCCTGGCGACGAGTTCCTTGCCCGTGCCCGAAGCACCCTGGATCATTACCCTGACGTCCGTCTCGGCGACAGTCTGAATGAGCTTGAATATCTCCTGCATCTGTGGGCTCTCGCCAACGATCTGATCCACGGAGATCATGGACCGGATTTCTTCCTTGAGCCTCAGGTTTTCACGCACAAGCTGGCGTTGCGTGACGGCGTTGCGAATGAGCCTGCTCAGGTCGTCCGGGTCGATCGGTTTGGTTATATAATCGTAAGCGCCCTGTTTAAGGGCCTGAACCGCGGTGTCCACCGTGGCGTAAGCTGTCATAATGATGATCGCCAGCTGGCTGTCTATTTCTCTCAAGCGCTGCTGGAGCTCGATCCCGTCCATCCCTGGCATCTTGATGTCGAGTAGCGCGATGTCGAAGCTTGAATCGCGCAGCTTATCCAGCGCTTCCAGCGCTTCAGCCGCGGTCTCTACTTGGAAGCCCTCCTGGAGGAACCAGTCCTTGAGAGAGTCGCGCACCACCTGCTCGTCGTCCACTATGAGCATCGACACCTGTTCGGCCATTTCTTCTCAATCTCCAATCTACCCGCGAAGGTTAGAAACTTTCATCCAACTATTACAGATTTCTCCTCGAAAACCGCTTCCCGCTCTCTCTCCGGTTTTCTCTTTCTCGGCAATGTGAGGATAAACGCCGTTCCTCGCCCCGGCTCCGATTCGACCTCGATTTTCCCCTGGTGCCCCAGCACGATCCCGTAAACGACAGACAGACCCAGACCAATGCTATGGGCGTCCTCCTTGGTCGTAAAGAACGGCTCGAATATGCTGGACCGGATTTCCTCGGGGATACCCTTGCCGCTATCTTCCACGCAGATACGGAGGGCGTCCAGGCCGGACACATCTTCGGTCCTGACAGTCAGCATGCCGCCCTTGCCCATGGCTTCCACCGCGTTGATGTACAGTGCGATCAGCGCCTGCTGAATCTGATTTGCATTCCCAATCAGGAAGGAATCCTTCGCCTCCAGCTTTGTTATTGTGCTGATGTCATTCATCTTGAAATGGTGATCGGTTATGAAGAGACTTTTGCTAATGACATGGTGTATGTCAACCTTTTCCATGAGGGATTCGGGACTTCTGGAAAAATGGAGCAGATTTTTGACGATATTCCCGCAGCGCTTAATCTCGTTAATGACTAAATCGAGCTGCTCCAAAGCTGCTTCTCTTTCCTTTTCCGTCATGGGCCCCGCACTGATTTTGCGCGAGAGCAATTTGGCGTAGGTGAGAATCCCGCCGAGAGGATTATTGATTTCATGGGCGACACTGGCAGCGAGCTTACCCATGGATGCCATCTTGGCGACGTGGATCATCTTCCGGGACAGCTCCACGTTCTCTGCTTCCGCCCGCTTCAGGCTTGCCACCATGCTGTTAAAAGAATGCGCCAAGTCGGCTATTTCGTCATTCCCCTTGACCCGGATGCTGAAATCCAGGTTGCCTTGCTTGACCTTGCGCGGTCCCTCTGCAAGCTGGACCACCCGCGTATGCACCATCCGCATTATGAAAAGCCCTGCGAAAAGCTCGATGATCAGAATAGCGCCGATGGAGTATAGGATCATCTGGTTGCGGTTTGTGCGGATGGCATGATCCACCTGTGCGAGGCTGAACTTGGAGTCGAGCACGCCGAGTATTTTACGCTCGGAAGGCGGCGGATGACAGCTCGGGGCGGCGCAGGCGGGCTCGTTGCGAACTGACTTTATAACCGCGAGGACCCGATGGCCCTCCGGGGAGGCAAATATTCGAGGCCGCATGGTTTCCGGGATATGCTCAAGTGGCTTTTCGCTGCTGTGGCATACGATGCATTGCTCTGCCTTGAGATCCACCGTCTGCCCGATCTCTTCGTTGTTTGTGCTGAAAGCGATGGTTCCTTTTTTGTTGTAGAACCTTATGCCCTCAATCCCCGGCCCGTCGCGTAAACTGTTGAATATCTGCGCAACATCTTCCTTTCGGTTGAGCAACATGCTGTAGTGCACGGATCGTAGAAGCAGCTCGTTGGTCCGCTTGGCTGAGAGGATCATCTCCTCCATGATGTTCTGGGTAGTGGCCCGGATAATGAACATGGTCAGGGAAATGAACACAATCGCGCTGACAAGCAGAAGCAGGAAAAAGAGCCTAAAGGCTAGTGAACTTGTGATACTCCGCATGCCTGTTTCCATGCGCTCTCTAAGTTGTTTCTCCACGTTAAGCGCTACCTCCCCGCACATTGTAAACCAAGGCAATCGTTATTGGAATAGCGCTGGTTTCATTGCTGTCTGCCAGGCGGCCCGGGCGCAGGTGAGCTCCGCCCCGCATCGAACCTTCCTTTTTGAGCGTTTGATGGTTATAATTATTGTTTAAGAAAATGCCCGTTCGCCATGAACTTTTTTTCCTACGGAAGGGTCAAGGCCCTTATGGATTTGGCAGCCTATCGTGAGCATCAGCCAACAGCATCTCTGAAAAGTGCGGACGGATGTTTCACGAAAACTGATTCCGCCGGCCTTTTGTCCTTTTTGAGGGATTCTCGCGAATCGATTCATCTGCACGGGGTACAGGAATCTGCTCTGGCCTACCTCGTGGGGAAAGGCCTGAGTTCGGTTCGTAAACCCATGCTCTTGGTCGCTCCCGATGACCGGGAAGCAGAGCAATACCTTGAAACCGTCTATTTTTTTGTGGGTAAAGACGGTTCACGCCTGGATTCTCCGTTCACTCGACAAGTCTGGTATTTCCCGTCACGCACCACCCACAACGCACAATCCCTGGGCAAGATGGAGGCCACGGCAAAGCGCCTTGAAACTCTTTATGCTCTTCGGACTGCCGCATCTTCGATGCTGGTTGTCACTTCCGCTCTGGCACTCCTGGAATGTTTGGCGCCCCCGGAAATCTTGGCCAAGCATGTGGAATATAGGGTTAAGGGCGAGCTGGTCGATATTGAAACATTGTGCCGGCGACTGGTTGACCGCGGCTACTATCCGGTAGCGCTGGCAGAGGAATATGGAGATTTCAGCCGGAGGGGTGGCGTTCTGGACATCTACGCTCCTTTATATCGTTGGCCGTTGAGGCTTGAATTCTTCGGAGACGAATTGGAATCCATTCGTCCTTTCCATCCTGGCAGTCAGCGATCGCTGGGGTCGCTGGAGGATGTGGTGCTGCTCCCGGCGAGCGAGATCATCCTGGATGCTCAAGCTCGAGGGCGTGCCCAGGAAGCAGTCTACTCGGATGTTCGCGAGGGCGTTTTATCGCCGGCTGCGGGAAATGTCTGGCTGGAGAGAATTCAGGAGGGGTATCAAAACGGTGGTTTTGAATCGGTATTCCCGGTGTTTTATGAAAAGACGTCAACACTTCTGGACTACCTCGATCCGTTGACCATTCTCTTTTGGTCCGATACCAATCGAAGCCGTATGGAAATGGCTGAGAAGTACTGGCAGATGTGCCGTGACTGGGCCGAAACCCCCTCCGCCAACGTGTGGCAGAGGTCCCCTGCAGAGCTCTTTGCGGACCCCGAACGGTTACAAGAAAACGCCAAACGTTTTCAGCAGGTGTGGATCAATGCGCTGGTTGAGCCTTCAGATTCCTCAAAGATTTTCGATATGGGGGCCGGCAGCCACAGTGAATTGAGCCTGACCATAAAATCGCACCAAAACAAGGAAAGGCTCCTGGAACCTCTGGCCCAACAGTTCCACAAATGGCAGGAGAACGGAATCCTCTCTTTCTTGGTCTGCCAGCAGAAGGAACAGGCCAAGCGTCTGACGGAGCTGCTAACGGGTTACGATGTCGAGGTATTGTTCAGTGCCCTCCCATTCGGGCAAGAATCTTACGAATCCCCGGCTGTGAAGGTGCTCGTCGGTCCCCCGCTGAGGGGTTTCCTCTGGCCTGCAGAAAAACTGGCAATCGTATCGGAGGAGGAAGTCTTCGGCAGGCGATCGCGACGGGCCTCACGGAAGCCGATTTACGGCATCTTCTTGAATTCCTTTCATGACCTTCATCTTGGAGATTATGTGGTCCACGTTGATCATGGCATTGGCGTCTACAGAGAATTGATTCATCTGAATGTGCGGGGAATCGAGAGTGATTTCTTGCTTATGGAATATCAGGATGCTGATCGCCTGTACGTCCCCGTTGACAAGCTCGACAGGGTCCAGAAGTACCTCGGGATAGAGGGCCACGAACCGCGCGTTGACAAACTGGGTGGAAAATCCTGGGAAACAGCCAAGAAGAAGGCGCGGGAATCTGCTGAAAAAATCGCTCAAGAACTCCTGAGTCTCTATGCCCAACGGCAAGTAAATGAGGGGTTCCGATTTTCTCCCCCTGACACCTTTTTCCACGAATTTGAAGCGACTTTCGCTTATGAGGAAACAGCCGACCAGGTGAGAGCCATTGAAGACGTGCTGGATGATATGGGCTCCGCGCAGCCAATGGACCGGCTGATCTGTGGTGACGTCGGATATGGTAAAACCGAGGTGGCCATCCGTGCCGCTTTCAAAGCAGTCATGGATGGGAAACAGGTGGCCATGCTGGTACCCACGACCGTCCTGGCCGAGCAGCATTATCAGACTTTCATGGAACGTTTTGATGGATTTCCTCTTACCGTGGCTGCTCTGAGTCGTTTCAAGACCTCATCGCAGCAGAAGCAAGTGCTCAAGGGATTGGAGCGCGGCATAATCGATGTCGTGGTTGGCACCCACCGGCTGCTTCAAAAAGACGTAACCTTTAGCGATCTGGGGTTGGTCATTGTTGATGAGGAACAGCGCTTTGGGGTCAAGCACAAAGAAATGTTGAAAAAACTCAGAGTCTCCGTGGATGTTCTCACCCTTTCCGCAACCCCGATTCCCAGGACGCTCCATATGACGCTGTCCGGAATTCGAGATATGAGCGTCATCGAAACTCCGCCCCAGGATCGTCGATCCATAGACACCTTCGTCTGCAAATATGACGAGTTTACTATCCGAGAAGCTATTTATCGGGAATTCCATCGAGGCGGGCAGGTTTTCTTCGTTCACAACCATGTGAACAGTATCTACCAGATGGCAGCCAGACTGACCCAGTTGTTGCCCGGTGTGCGCCTTGGTGTGGCGCACGGTCAGATGAAAGAACGGGACCTGGAAAAAGTCATGCTTGAGTTCATCCATCGCAAGGTGGACGTTCTGGTGTGTACGACGATCATCGAGTCCGGGTTGGACATCCCGGCAGCCAATACAATTATCATCAACCGCGCCGATAAGTTTGGGCTGGCACAGATTTATCAGTTGCGGGGACGAGTCGGGCGGTCGAGTGAACAGGCCTACGCCTATCTCTTGGTGCCCGGGGAACACCTCATCACCAGGGATGCCCAGAAGCGCCTGCGGGCCCTGCTCGATTTCAGTGAACTTGGAGCGGGCTTCAAGATTGCCCTGAATGATCTGCAAATCCGAGGGGGAGGGACAATCCTTGGGGCGGCACAATCGGGGAATATCGCTGCCGTGGGGTATGAGCTTTACCTTGAACTCCTTGAAAAAACGGTTCGCGAACTGAAGGGTGAACAAATTGAAGCGGAAGCAATAGAACCGGAAATGAACATCAGGATCTCTGCCTTCCTGCCGGACACTTTCATTCCGGATACAGATCAGCGGCTCATTGCATACAAAAGGTTGGCGACGATCAAGGAAGAATCGGATATGAACGACCTGACAAAAGAATGGCGGGATCGTTATGGTCAACCCCCCGAAAATGCCAGGAACCTGATCCTCCTGGCAAAGATGCGGTTGCTGTTGAAACGGGTTGGTATCTTGCGAATTGATGGAGAGGACGAGTCATTCAGCCTCTATTTTGCAAAGGAAGCTGCTGTTCGATCTTTTACTGCATTCCTGGAGGGCATGAAGTGTGAGTTCATTCCGCTAATGGAGCGTAAACTGAGAGTCGATGTCTGGGGTCGTGATTTGACCCATCGCCTCATGCGTTTGAAAAGAATCTTGCATGAGTTTGCGGATCATGTTAGTGATATCAAGTCAATTCAGTAGGTTATGGGACACGCTTTTATGTGGGGCTGTACTAAGGCGCCAATTAGTGCTAGCATTAAAAGCTGGGATTATGCTTTCAATCTTGAAAATACTGGGATGGTGGGAGGATCCATGCGGTCGACCGTGAGACTTTGCTTCATAATCTTGAACCTGATTGTAATGTTCGGGGCTGCTCAAGCAGAGACTCTGGACCGGATCGTAGCTGTGGTCAATGGAGAGATTATTCTCTACAGTGAGCTCCAGGACCAAGTACGCCTGCTAACCAAGGCGTCTCCGGACCTGAATATGGAAGATCCCGCGCGGCGTGCACAGGTAGAACGGGAAATACTGCAGCAGATGATTCGGGACCACTTGGCAGACCAGGAAATTAAGCGTCTGAAGATTGTAGTGACTCCACGGGAAATTGACGAGACCATCGCGGCAGTTAAACAGGAAAATCACTTTACAGACGCTCAATTTGACTATGTGATTCAACAACAAGGACTGACTCGCGATCAATTTCGTCAGCAAATCAAGAAAGAAATGGAACGACAGCGGTTGGTCGATCGGGTGCTCAAATCCAAAACGATTGTAACCCCGGAGCAGATTGACGCTTATATCAAGGATGGTCAGTCCAGTTTTAGTGAGAGGCGGCGGCTGGCGATAATAATGCTTCCCTATCCGGAAGGAGCAGATCGACAGAAAACTGAACAAGTGGACAAGCTGGCCGGGGACATCATGAATCGTTTAAAGGGTGGTGCGGATTTTTCCAAACTGGCCAAAGAGTACTCCAAAGGGCCAGCAGTGGAAGATGGTGGGGATCTTGGTTACATCGCGACGGATGAACTTGCACCTCAGATTGAATCGGCAACCCGTGGACTCAAGCCCAATGAGATGACTGATTTGATTAAGACGCCCGCGGGATACTTCATCCTAAAGGTTATAGACATTCAGAAACAAAAACAAGCCACCACTGATTCCACCGCACGTGAAAAAGCTCGAAGACAGCTTCTCCAGATAGAAATGAACCGGAAGTTTCAGGATTGGGTGCGGGATCTTGAATCTCGATCCTTCATTCAGATTTCCCTGTAGAAGGCTGTTCCCGTGTCAAGAACCGTGAGCCAAGAGCCAAGAACCAAGAACTAATGCCCCATTTTTGGTGATATCGGATGAAAGAACTTGCGGAGTATTTGAAGTCTGAGAGGTTGAGCCAAGGCTTGACCTTGCGGGAGATGTCGGAAAGGGTCCGCGTCAGTGTCAGTATGCTTCAGACCCTGGAAGAGGGAAACTACGAAAGGATCGGGACTGATCTCCTGATCCGCAGTTTCATTAGAAACTACTGTACTCCCCTGGGGATTGATTCAGAGCCTTTGCTCGAGAAGTATGCTTCTGAAATCCGTGCCTATGATCAACAGGATGAGAGTATTCAACGTTATGGAAGGTGGTCAAAGGCCATCAGGAAGAAAAGCCGAATCGGGATGTTTTCCGTATTGTTTTTAGGCATCGCGATTCTTGGGGTGGTCTATGGAGGGGTATGGTTATGGAAGTCTAAGGAATACTCAGATACCTCTCAATTCCTGAGAAAGTCCGGGTATTCCCAGCAGGATCTACCTTCCGATCTTCCCGACAAAACGGGACAAGGTTCCGGCTCAGACGCAAAGAGAGATGTTATGCCTGAAGCTGACAAAGGGGTTCGATCTGCTTCTGAGTCGAGTGCTTACAAGGCGGAAAAGCCCCAAACCGTTGCAGTGACCGCCAAGCCCCAAGAAGCTGCACCAGCCGGGCTTCCAGTAGTGGGAACCCGACCGGGCGATATCCTGCCGGATTCTGGCGAAAAACCGGTTACCGCTGCTCAGGTTGCTGGTAAACATCGGTTCAGTGTGGAAGCGAGTCAGAAGACCTGGATTCAGGTGACAATGGATGATAAGAGCGCCCAAGACGTTATGCTGGAACCCGGGGACAGGCGCGAATGGGAAGCTGGCAACACCATGAAGATCGTCGTGGGGAATGCCGGTGGCATTCGCATGAAATGGGATGGTCGACCCGTGGAGATCCCAGCCAAGTCTGGCAGTGTGATACGCTTTAGCCTCCCCGATCAGCGGTATGTGAAGGAATAAGAAAAGACGGGGAATGAATGTTTTTGAGACAGAAGCGATCATTTTGAACTGCAAAGACCATGGAGAATCTGATCGACTCATTGCCTTTTATGGCGAAATCGCGGGGAGGCTCAAAGGAATTGCCAAAGGAGCCAGGCGGAGCAAGAAGCGATTCGTGCACACCTTTGAGCCTTGCAGTCTGGTCAGGCTGACTTACCGCGCCCGGAAAGGGTTGGTCTGGATAGAGGCTTGCAGTTTACTGGAACCCCACCTTGGTCTCCGTGCTGATTTGAAACGGTGGGGGTATGCAGCGTTGGTTTCTGAAATTGTGCTGGAGATGGTTCCCGAAGGAGAATCGCAGCCGGAGCTTTTTGCCCTTTTGAAGGACACGTTGGACCAGCTAGTGATAACCATGGATCCGCTCAATGTTGTGTTGCTTTTCCTGCTTCGTTTTCTTCATGTCATGGGTTACCTTCCCTCCTTGGAAAGGTGCGAAGTCTGCCATCGTCCCTTGAAATCTTCCAACTATTGGTGGTGGCATGTAAGCCAGGGGGTATTGGCTTGTTCGGAACATCATCCTACCGATGTGGACCGTCTGCGGCTGGATTTGGGTACTCTGGTTCTCATTCACCAAACCAGGTCTTTTTCTTTGACCAAGATCTGGCGTCTCCGTATCTCGCAGCATCGGAAGGTCCCACTTCTGAATGCTCTTTTGGATTGGGTTCGAGAGCATATCAAAAAAGACCTTAGAAGCTTGAGACTCCTGGATCAACTCCAGTCGGCGTAAATGGAACGAAGTCTGAGGAGAAGTTTTGGAGTGGACAAGTCAATTTGAAGGAATTGCGCGAGAACATCAATACTTCGCGCTGCTTCTGGCCTATGCGGGTGGGGTACTGGCAAGCTTCACCCCGTGCACGTATCCAATGATGCCGATTACCGTGGCTTTCGTCGGAGCCAAAGCTCATGGCAGCCGCTGGAAGGGGTTCGTCCTCTCCACCTTTTTTGTTTTGGGCCTGGCTGTTGTTTATTCGGCCCTGGGCGCTTTTGCGGCGCTGACAGGAGGACTCTTCGGCGCATTGACGACAAACAGCTGGACCTACTTGATTGTTGGGAATATGTGTCTCGTCTTTGGCTTGGCGATGCTGGAAATCATTCCTCTTACGCCTCCTGCAATCCTCAACCGGATGCAGGTGCGGAACATTCCCGGGCACGATATCCTGTCGAGCGTACTCCTCGGAGGAGCTTCCGCATTGGTGATCAGCACTTGCACCACCCCGATTCTAGGGGTGCTCCTGGCCATCGTGGCAACACAACAGAACATCTTATGGGGAATGGGGATGCTCTTTGCCTTTTCTTATGGCATCGGAAGCCTGGTAATCCTGATAGGAACCTTTACCGGTCTCTTGACCTCTCTTCCGCGTTCCGGAATCTGGATGAGACGCATACAAAAATCCTTCGGAGTGCTCATGATTCTGGCCGCGGAATATTTCTTCATCAAAACAGGGGAACTCTGGCTATGAACTCCAGGATGGATTTGAGAATGTTTTTAGCCTGCTTTATTGCGGTATTGGCGAGCATTCTGTTCCTTTGGCATCGGGAGGCGCCTGCCGCTGAAACTCGTGATACGATGGTTTTAGCTTCCTTTCTTGGTCTCGGATCCGATGCAAAATCGCCCGCCATCGACTTTGAGCTTCCCAACTTGAACGGGTCGATGGTCCGTTTGAGCAAGTTCAAGGGGGAGCGGCCGGTCTTGGTCTATTTTTGGGCTACGTGGTGCCCTTATTGCTCTTCAATCAGGCCTGCAGTCACCAAATTGAGAGAGAAGGTCGGTCCCAGTGAGATGGAGATACTCGCCATTAATGTCGGTGGGTCGGATTCCATTGAACGAATTAAACGCTACCAGGAGGGTCATCCGGTATCATGGGCCATTCTCTATGATGGCGAGGGCAAAATTGCCAGGGCTTATGGGGTTCAGGGAATCCCCCTGTTTGTACTCGTAAATAAGGAAGGCGACGTGGTTTACCGGGACAGTGAACCGCCGTCAGACGTGCGCAAGTACTTGCATTAATCGCCGTTCGGAGATTCAGAAGCAGCCATTTTCACCATGTCCGGCAAGAGGGTAGATCATGAAAGACGTGCTTACGATCATTATGGCGGGGGGCGAAGGGAAGCGCCTGATGCCCCTGACTCGCGACCGGTCCAAACCCGCGGTGCCTTTTGGAGGCATCTACCGACTCATTGACATTCCCCTCAGCAACTGCATCAATTCCCAGTTGTACAAGATTTTGATTTTTCCCCAGTATAAATCCCAGTCCATGGTCGATCATTTGGAAGAAGGCTGGAACATCTTTTCCGCAGATTTGGGCCATTACCTGCGGATTGCGGCTCCTCAGCAGAGGATGGGCAAGGAATGGTATCGGGGAACGGCTGACTGCGTCCGTCAGAATCTTTATTTGCTCGAGCGGGAACGACCCCGATACGTTTTGATCCTCGGTGGGGACCACGTCTACAAAATGGATTACATGGCGTTTCGTGAACACCACGAGAAGAATGACGCCGATGTCAGCGTTGCTTTGTTGGAAGTGGATCGAAGCCAAGCCTCGGAATTCGGTATTGCCGGAGTGGACAATGACTTTCGGATTGTTGCCTGGGAAGAAAAACCCCGTAAACCCAAGGCGATTCCCGACGATCCGGAACGCTCGCTGGCCTCTATGGGCATCTACCTCTTCAGGACAGACCTGCTACTGGATCTTCTCAACCAGACCGATCATGATGATTTTGGCAAGGACATCCTTCCCGATCTTATCCAGGATTTCAAGGTGATTGCCTATCCTTACAGGCGTTTGAATCGCATCCGGGATTACATTCATGTGGTGGATCCTGAAGGTGTGATACGTCGGCAATTGGTTGACGGAACGCGTGATTCGCAGTACTGGCGCGATGTCGGTACACTGGATGCCTACTGGAATGCGAATATGGACCTGACCGGCATTGACCCCTTCTTCAATCTGTACGGCACCTTCTGGCCCATTCGGACGTTCCAGCGCCAATGTCCTCCGGCCAAGTTCGTCTTCAATCAACCAGGCCTGGAGCAGCCTCGCATCGGGATGGCGGTCGATTCGATTGTGTCTCCGGGTTGCATCATCAGTGGGGGGACGGTGCGCAGTTCGGTGTTGTCCTACAACGTGATGGTCCGGAGCTGGGCTGAGGTTGACGAATCGGTCATCATGGATAATGTTGAGGTAGGGCGTCACTGCAGGATCAAGAAAGCGATCATCGACAAGCACAACGTGATTCCCGCACATACCCAGATTGGCATCGATCCGCAGGAAGACCGGAAGCGCTTTGATGTTACTCCACGGGGTATCGTGGTGGTCCCGAAAAGTTACTTCAAGGCGGAAGCTTAAACCGACCCAGATTTCATTTGTGGTTCAAGTATGGTTCAAGTGAGCTCAGGCGTGGAACGCAGGTGCGGCGTGGCCTGCTCGAATTGATAGGCGATCCTCAGAATGAGGTCCTCTCGAAAATGGGGGCCAAGAATCTGCAAACCTATGGGGAGCTTATCTGACGAGAAGCCGCATGGCACCGATATGCCGGGAATTCCTGCCAGGCTTGCCGGCAAAGTGAAAACATCACTGAGATACATCTGCAGCGGATCATCCGTTTTTTCTCCGATGTTGAAGGCCGGAATCGGCGCCACAGGAGCTAGCAGTGCGTCGCATTGAGCAAAGGCCTTCAGGAAATCCCCCCTGATAAGCGTCCTCACCTGTGAGGCTTTCCTGTAATAGGCGTCATAATAGCCTGCCGAAAGCACATAGGTGCCCAGCATGATGCGCCGCTTCACCTCGGAGCCAAAGCCCTGAGACCGACTCTGGCGATACATCGTCATAAGCTCTCTTGCATTGGCAACACGATACCCATATTTCACACCATCATAGCGGGCGAGGTTGGAACTCGCTTCGGCGGGAGCAATGATGTAATAAGCTGCCACTCCATATTCCGTATGGGGCAAGGAAACTTCGAGGATTTCCGCCCCCAGTTCCTGACAGGTCTGGACTGCCTTTCGCACGATCGACGCCACTTCGGGGTGCATGCCTTCGATAAAATATTCCTTGGGAATACCCAGGCGAAGCCCCTTTATGGACTCGTTCAAGCCCGCTCGGTAATCCGGAACAGGTTGGTCCACCGAAGTCGAATCTTTCGGGTCATGACCGGCGATGACTTGAAGCAGCAGTGCGGCATCCTCGACGTCTTTGGTAATGGGACCGATCTGGTCAAGGGATGAAGCAAAAGCCACCAGACCGTAACGAGAAACCCGGCCATACGTCGGTTTCAAGCCCACCACACCGCAGAATGAAGCGGGCTGCCGAATAGAGCCTCCGGTATCGGACCCCAAAGACCCCGCACAAAGATCGGCAGCAACAGCAGCAGCCGAGCCCCCGCTTGAGCCTCCCGGAACTCGGTTCAGGTCCCAGGGGTTGCGCGTGGGCTTGTAGGCCGAATTCTCCGTAGATGATCCCATGGCGAACTCATCCATGTTGGTCTTGCCAAGGAAGATGGCCCCGGCTTTTTTAAGATTTGCCACCACCGTGCCGTCATAGGGAGGAACGAAGTTCTCCAAGATTCGTGAGGCGCAGGTCGTCCGTACTCCCTGCATACAGAGCACATCCTTAATGGCGAGAGGGATGCCCGCAAGAGGAGATCGATGAATATCCCCTGCGCCCTGATCGAACTGTCCGGCTTGATCGAGTGCTGCGTCGGCAAGCGGAGTCAAGTAACAGTTGAGTTTCCGGTCGAACTTTTCGATGCGCGTGAGGAATGCGGAAACAACATCCGTAACGCTAACTTCTTTGCGTATCAGGAGTTTGTGCAATTCATGGATGGTTAGAGCGTGAAGATGCATGCGAAGAAAGCCTCTTTGTCTCGATTCTAAATAACTTTGGGAACGATGAAATTGACTCCGTCACTCTGAGGGGCGTTGTCCAGCGCCTGCCTGCGGTCAAGGGAACAACTGATCCGGTCCTGACGGGAAACGTTCTCCAGTTGGATCGCGTGCGTGGTTGCGGGGACATCGCTGGTATTCAGTTCATTGAGTTTGTCCATGTAGCTCAAGATGCTGTTCATCTGTTCCGTCATCCGCAGTTCTTCCGGTTCGGTCAATTCCAGTCGCGCAAGGGTCGCTACGTGTCGGACTTCTTCTTTGCTGATTTTTGTCTCCATGGTCCTCGTCTATCCTCATTCAGAATAAGTCTTGAGTGCTGAGTCCTGGGTGCCGAACGGAAGGATCGATAACCCTATCGCCATTGCCCTGGCCCATGGGCACAGCTCCGCGGTAGCATGGACCTAGGCCGAACGCCGGATTCTTAACACACCAGCACGTGATATACAATCCTCTCTCATCACTCATTACCAGCCTTTAGCTTTCAGCCTTCCCTTCTAGTTATTCCGGAAAATGTCTCCATAGTGTGGCAATCTCTGAAAGCGAAAAGAACCTCAGACAGTCCTGGGACTTTGCAGTTGTGCAAGAGTTGATAGGTCAGCGAATGGACCCGGCCTTCCTCGGCATCCTGTTCTGTCTCCGTACTATCGAAACGCTGCAAGAATTTGGCAAAACGAACCACATGAATCAATTCATGAGTGACAATGTATAAGGAGAGAGGAAAGAGTTGAATCATCGGGTCCCGCTGCACCGCTCGTTGAATCACATGATCCTGAAGACAGATCTTGAAATAATCACCGGGCTCGCTGCCTCGCAGTCTTTCATGGGGGCACCGCAAGTATCGGTGGATTTGCGCAAAAGCGACGTCCGTGACTTCCTCTTCCTGCAGCTCTTTCAGGGACTGAATATCATAGCGATACCGTTTCCATTGTGATGTCGAAATCTTGTAGTACTCGCTGAGGAGTTCTTCAGAGAGGTCGATGGATTGCCTCAGTATCGCGATTTCATCCTGGTGAAACGGAACACGTTCAGTCTGTTCAGTCATCCCGTTCATTGGCTTCTTCTATAGTGAGCCAGTCAAAGTTTTGCCGTGAAGTCCTCAAGTCTTATACCCACTTCTCTATTACAAAATAAACTTTATTCTATCAAAGGGTTATTCAGCTTTTTTAACTTCTGAAGAGTGATACTCTGCAAGGAGTTTACTTGCCCTTTGACATGAAATATAATCTGGGCTAATAAGCAGTGCCCTTGCTGGAATGGAAAGGAAGCAAAAGAAGACTTGAAGCCGAGAGAACTGTTTAAGAACGGCTCAGAGGTACTCCTTGATACTCCTTCCTGGCCTCGATCCCTTTTGGCCAAAATCCGTTCAGTTGGGTCCTACAGGCTAATTTGGCTACTTCCTGGTGGCTTTCCGGGCAGATTCCCGCTTTCGTAGGGTGCTATGCGACCAGGTTAGTTTGTTGTGCAAAGGAGAGTGAAGTATCATGTGCCGCTTATTCGCAATTACCAGCGAGGAACCCCTGTCGCCCATGATGGCCTTCCAGGCTCTGGATGTGATGCGCGAAGGTCATGACGGTTCAGGGGTGGGTCTTTTCCTCAGTGACCTCGGTGGTCCCTTCGAGGAACTCAAGGGGGCGCCCATTCTCTCAGGCATCTTTACCAATGAGGGTTTGAAGCGCCTTGATCAGTTCATGATGAACATCGGCTTCATGACGAAGTACAAGCTGTCCATTAAGATCCCCAAAAGCCCACCCCCAGGAACTCCCAAGCGTGATATCTATCTCATCCGTGCCTATGAATACCCGGAGTCCTGGGAAGGGCTGAGCGAGAGCGAGCTCGATCATCGTTTAATGATGGTCCGGCTTCAACTGAGACAGATGGGTGAAGAAAATGAGGAAATGATTGTCTACAGTTTCTGGCCCGATGTCATCATGATCAAGGAAATCGGCGATCCCCTTCTGGTTTCCAAATATCTTCATCTGGACCGGGAAGAATTGCGAGCCCGCGTGATGCTCGCCCAGGGTCGGCAGAACACCAATTATGCCATCAACCTCTACGCCTGCCATCCCTTCTTCATTCAGGGAGTGGCCACGATGACCAACGGTGAGAACACGGCCTTTGTCCCCAACCGAGAATATCTCAGTTCCCGGGGATTTCCAGGCTACATCGGTTACCAGTCCGACTCGGAGGTCTTTACGCATATTCTGCATTATACCCTCAATCGCCTGGGATTGGGCATAGAGGCTTACAAACACATTATCACCCCTCTGCAGGACGACGATCTGGAAAAGCACCCGGACGGCTCGTTCTTGAGACATTTGAAGCACTCATGCCGCCGGTTGATCATCGATGGGCCTAACTGTGTCATGGGAGTTCTTCCCGACAAGACGCTCTTTGTCGTCCAGGATCGCAAGAAACTGCGGCCTGCTGTAGTGGGAGGAAGGCCCGGTCTCTATGCCATTTCATCGGAAATGTGCGGCCTCGATGTGGCCATTCCCGACCGGGATAGAAGCAGGGATTTTCAGCCGATGCATCTGGACACCGCGGTCATCCATTCGGACCGTCAGGAGGTTAGGATATGGTCTCAAACGGAACGATTACCCCTTCCACACTAAGCATTAAAGATCTTTCGTGGCAGGTCCATTGGGACAAGGAGAGGTGCACTCTCTGCGGTCGCTGCACGGCGGTTTGCCCGGTCCATGCCATTGAGTTGGGCGTTCACCGAAAAAGAGTGATTCAGATGCCGGCTCTGGGGGAAATCGGGCAAAGTAACGACTCCTCGAGCATCAATCAAGTCTACTACGGGGTCCGGCAAAAAACCGACCCGGCTTACGCCTGCGTGGGATGCGCCACGTGCACCCTGGTCTGCCCCAATGACTGCATTATCCCTTACCGGACCGATGAGGCCGACAAGCTCAGGTTCCACATCAACCGGGGTGGTCAGCCCCGGCGTCGTGGAGGGCGCAGAAATGTCCGTGATCCCGATCCCGGTGGCATCCTGGATCGCATCAAGTTCATCCGGATCTCCATGCTGACGGACCCTGCGCTTGACGCAGGACGCCATGAATTTGAGCTGCGCACGCTGCTGGGAAGGATCTTGCCACCCGAGGAAAACCTGAGGATGCTTAAAGAGCATGGGTGGATTCCTCCGGTGCGGGAGATTTACCCGTTGATCATTGGCGCGATGTCTTTCGGCGCCCTGTCTCCCAACATGTGGGAAGGGCTCCAGATGGGGGTTGCCTACCTCAATGAACAATTGGGAATGCCGGTCCGCATGTGCACGGGTGAAGGAGGATGTCCGCCGCGACTCTTGCGCTCACGCTTTTTGAAATACGTCATCCTCCAGATAGCCAGCGGGTATTTCGGCTGGGATGAAATCATCCATGCCTTGCCTGAAATGAAGGAAGACCCCTGTGCTATCGAAATCAAGTACGGTCAGGGGGCAAAGCCGGGCGACGGCGGCTTGCTCATGTGGTACAAGGTCAACAAGCTCATTGCCGCCATTCGCGGGGTGCCCTCCGGAGTCAACCTGCCCAGTCCCCCCACGCACCAGACAAAATATTCCATCGAAGAATCCGTGGCCAAGATGATCCAGTCCATGTACATGGCTTGGGGGTTCAGGGTCCCAGTGTATCCGAAGATTTCCGGGACCTCGACGGCGGGGTCCGTGCTCAACAATCTGGCCCGCAATCCTTACGCCGCAGGCCTTGCCATCGACGGTGAAGACGGAGGCACCGGAGCAGCCTATGCCGTTTCGATGGACCACATGGGGCACCCCATCGCCAGCAACCTGCGTGACTGCTACCTCACCCTGGTTAAAGTGGGCAAGCAGAACGAGATGCCGCTGTTCGCCGGCGGCGGGGTCGGCAAATACGGGAACCTGGCATCCAATGCCGCGGCGCTCATCATGTTGGGGGCGAGCGGCGTGCAGATCGGCAAATACATCATGCAGGCCGGGGCCGGATGTGTGGGTTCGGAATCCGATCGGTGCAACATATGCAACATCGGTCTCTGCCCTAAAGGCATCACTTCCCAGGATTCCCGCCTTTATCGGCGGTTGGATCCGGAAAAAGTGGCGGAACGGGTGGTCGACGTGTTTCTCAGCTTTGACACGGAACTGAAGAAAATTGTCGCCCCGCTGGGTCGTTCCACCTCTCTTCCCATTGGTATGTCCGATGCTCTGGCCATTAATGATGCAAGTGCCGCCGAGCGTCTTAGCATAAGATATGTCGTTTAGCTGGTAAGTTACGGGCTCTGAACCGAGCGTAAGGTTCGGGAGATGGAAATGGAAAGTCAGCACTATTATCGAATTTCCGGAATGGAAAATGGGTTGCGCCTCGAATCCCGGGTTGTGGAAGAGCGCATCCAGAAGGCTGTCGACAGCGGCAATCGCTTGCTGGAAGTTGAAGCTTTCGGCCATCACGGCCTCGGGGGACGGTTGTGGAAGGCCGGAGAAGAACCGGTCCATGTCAAAATCCTTGGCTCTCCCGGCCAGCGTGTGGGTTCCATGGGCTTTCCCAATACCCGCATCGAGGTCATGGGGCCGACTTCGGATGATGTGGGATGGTTGAACGGCGGCGCGGAAATCATCATCCATGGAAATGCCGCCAACGGCGCTGCCAATGCCATGGCTCAGGGGAAGGTCTATGTGGCCGGAAACATTGGGGCGCGCGGTATGACCATGACCAAGCGCAACCCGCGTTTTGAACCTCCTGAACTGTGGGTGCTGGGTTCCGCCGGAGATTACTTCGCGGAATTCATGGCCGGCGGAATCGCCGTCATCTGCGGATACCGGGGTCAGACTCCCGAGAATGTGCTGGGTTATCGCCCTTGTGTCGGCATGGTTGGCGGCAGGATTTACTTTCGCGGTCCCCATCAGGGCTACAGTCAAATCGATGCAAAACTCGTCCCCATTTCCAACGAAGACTGGGAATGGCTGGTGAGTAACCTCAAGACCTATCTTGACGCTATCAACCATTCGCATCTTTTTGATCAACTGGCAGATCGGGCTCAGTGGCAGCTCCTCGAGGCGCGATCACCCCTTGAAAAAGGCGCCAAGCCTCGCATTTCCATGAAGGAGTTTCACAGCGATGTATGGGACCGGGAGTTGGGACGAGGCGGGCTGATCGGGGATCTGGTCGAGTTTGATCGCAGCCCCATTTCCGTCATCACTAACGGCCATCTGCGCCGATATGTACCGGTCTGGGAAAACCGGGAATATGTGCCGCCCTGTGAGGCCAGCTGTCCCACGGGGATACCCGTCCACGAGCGCTGGCGCTTGATTCGCGAAGGGCGAATCGATGAGGCGGTAGACCTGGCTCTCGCTTATACCCCTTTTCCCGCTTCCATCTGCGGCTATCTGTGCCCGAATCTCTGCATGGAAGGGTGTACGCGTCACACCATTAACATGCTGCCGGTGGATGTGACGCAGCTCGGGAGGGCGAGCATCAAAGCAAAGACCCCTGAACTCCCGCCGCTAACCGGAAAGCGCATTGCCGTCATCGGCGGCGGTCCGGCCGGGATCTCGGTTGCCTGGCAGCTGCGCCAGCGGGGCCATGAAGCGGTCATTTATGACATGCGGGAGGCCCTGGGAGGCAAAATTACGGCTCTCATTCCCAAGACCCGGATTCCGGATGAAGTCGTTGGCGCTGAGCTGGGACGGGTGCGGGATGCTCTCCCCCACGTCAACCTCCAGCAGAAAATGAGTCAGGACGATCTGGAACAGATCAAGGCGGATTACGATTTCGTAGTCATTGCCGTGGGGGCTCAAAAACCCCGGGTCCTGCCCATACCCGGCAAGGAAAAAATGATCCCGGCCCTGGATTTTCTCCGCCAGAGCAAGCTGGATCAGGTCAAGGTGGGGAAGAAGGTCGTCATTATCGGGGCCGGCAATGTCGGCTGCGATGCGGCCACCGAGGCGTATCGCCTGGGGGCGAAAGAGATCACACTTGTCGATATCCAAGAGCCGCTGTCCTTTGGCAAGGAACGAGAGGCGGCTGAGGCCATCGGCGCGAGTTTCCGTTGGCCGTGCTTCAGCAAGGCGGTTACGAAGAAAGGTCTCGAGCTCACCACCGGCGAGGTGATCCCTGCCGATACCATCATCATATCGGTTGGCGACATGCCGGACCTTGATTTTCTTACCGAAAGCATTGCCACCGACCGCGGCTTCATCAGAGTCAACGAATACTTCCAGACGACTGATCCCAAGGTATTTGCCATAGGCGATGCCGTTAAGCTTGGGCTTCTGACCGATGCCATTGGCGCTGGCCGGAAAGCGGCGCAAACCATTTCCGATATTCTGGAAGGGAAGCGGCCGAGGACTGACACGCGCAAGATGCTCGATCGCACCCGGGTCAAGGTGGAATACTTCGATCCGCGGCTCACTAAATTCGAAGGCGTCGAACAATGTGCCTCCCAATGTTCCTCGTGCGGCTCCTGCCGGGACTGCGGGATTTGTATCACCATGTGCCCGCAGGCGGCCATTGCCAAGAAGGAAGACGGCAAGGACTTTGAGTTGGTCGTCGATCCGGAGCGATGCATCGGCTGCGGCTTCTGCGGTGGGGTTTGTCCGTGCGGCATCTGGAATTTGGTGGAAAACGACCCGTTGGAATAAGCGTGTAGTTTAAGGTTACTGCAAAACTCCTTTGAACTTTTTCATTGTTCCTGTATACTTACCACATGAGTGGTGACGAGTTGCGGGAAGAGATTAATATCGAGGAGACACCTGGCATACCGAGCTGTTCCTCAGATTCTCCACCCGTCCCTATGATGGCCTTCCTAATCTGTTCAATGACACATTGGCTTTGGCAATGGCTCCGTATCGCAAATTCAGGCATGTGGTATATCACAGCTATGGCTTCCAAATGGACTGGGAAAGGATGAATGCCGGTATCGAACATGTCGGCAATGTCTTCAACGAGTTCGCAGCAAGGCTGGCCGAATATCTTCTGACAGTTTAGAAGACTGGCCGTTGTTCTCAGACTTCCAGAATGCCAACTCTCCCAACATACAATCATCCTGCTTTAAGGCCCGCATTCGCCGAGATTTTATCGGCACGACCGATTTTGCTTTTACCCTGTGTGAACAAAGAATGTAGACCAGGAGAACATAACGGATCATATTGACCGAAAGGTCTCCGCGGGCCTTTTCCAAAAAACAAAGGAGACCTCCGGTTCGAAAAGTTCATTTTCATGTGCCTTCGGGTGTCCGTGAGGAACATAAATGACTGCGGTAAAAAGATTGGCGGAAGGGCGCCTTTTCCCGAAAGTTTCCGGCCGAATGTAATATGGTACAGAGCATGAAAGCAAATGAGCATGGCTCTGTTATCGAAAGCAGGTTCGAGACATGTGCAAGGCCGCTCGGCTATGCTCTTGGCCACGCAGACCCTATGGGGCCATGTCGTGCCTACTGGACGGGGCTCTTGCTGACAATGCATAGCAAGAGCGCTAAACCCATTTTGTTGAATGCTATTTGATAATAGTTAGTGGGGAAGGGTTTGACTAAGAACAATACCGCTTCGCTGCGCCAGAATATTCTAGGGGTTTGGGACAGCAAAAGAATCATGATGGGCACGGGGCTGGCCCATTTCACCCACGACGGGTTTGCCGACATGCTATATGTTTTCTTCCCCCTCTGGCAAACCCAATTCGGTTTGGCATTCGCTCAGGTGGGTTTATTCAAGATGCTCTTCTCCGGGACGCTGGCCCTCTTTCAGGTGCCGTGCAGCTTTCTGGTCCGGCGCGTAGGGGCTATTCGGCTGCTGTTGGCCGGGACCCTGCTGACCAGCGTGGCGGTGACCGCGTGCGGTTGGGCGGCTACACCCTTTATACTGGGGTGTCTACTGGTCATCGGGGGCTTCGGCGAGAGTGTGCAGCATCCACTGTCTTCGACGTTGATTTCCAACGCCTATTTTGACAAAGAAATACGGAGGACGGCACTCGGTATATTCAATACGTCGGGCGATATAGGCAAACTTGTGTTTCCGGCGGCTGCGGCGCTGATCATCAGCCGTTTCGGTTGGCCCGAAGCTAGTCATACTATGGGGCTGTTCGGGGTCGTGGCTACTATGACACTTTTTTCCCTTACTGCGCCCATGGCGCCGGTGATCTGCAGCGTGGGACCCGAGCCCGACGACACTCAGACCAATAACTCCCTCTGGCAAGGGAACCGCCCATTTGTTGCCCTGCTGACCCTGGGAATATTGGACAGTGCCACCCGGATGGGATTTTTGACCTATTTCCCTTTTCTGCTGCGTGATAAAGGCGCCGACATCGCCCTCATCGGCCTGGCGCTCAGCTTGATTTTTGCCGGAGGCATAGCGGGGAAATTCGTTTGCGGGTTACTTGCCATAAGGATAGGCGTGTTGCGAACAGTACTGATTACCGAATCCCTGACCGCCGTCTGCATCTGGGGCACTATCGTATTGTCGCTCGGCGCAGTACTGGCCTTGTGCCCAATTCTCGGTCTCGCCTTGAATGGCACATCATCAGTCCTATACGGCAGTGTGCCGGAACTGGTCCCGGAATCGAAGCGAAATCAATCTTTCGCGGTCTTTTACACGGCGACCATTGGCTCCGGCGCAGTATCCCCGTTCCTGTACGGGATTTTCAGCGACCTAGTCGGACTTATCCCCACGGTGATCGTCATAGGCACGCTAATTCTAGCCACACTGCCTTTGACGCTGCCGCTGAGAGGTAAGCTGGTGCATTAGTTGTGGCAGCTGTCGAGCCTGCCGGGACTCGGGAGTTTCCTAGATGGCTTTCGTGTCGTAGGTGATGCCCGGAGTTCCCTGGCGTAACGGTGTAGAATACACGTCAGGGTCTTTGAGATCTGCTTGACGAGGTAAGAGTCGAGTGATAGAAGGAAAGTCCAATCTTTGTCAAGGCCAACTCGGGCGGAGTTGGTCGTGCTTCTCCCGATTTGTTGAGCGGCCACCTTTCATCTGTCGGGGAATCAATTCATGCTTCTTCAATTCAGGGACCTTCTCGCCGCAGCGGCGGCCGGGGGACGGACGCTCGTATGCGGGCACCGCGGGGCGCGCTCTCCGGCTGCTGTTGAGAGCGGCATCATCACCGGCTTTCCACAGCGCATGCCCTTTTTAAAGGGAAAAGGTTAATGCAGATCGAACTCGAAAAGATCACCAAGGCCTGGGGTGAAGTACTCGCGGTGGACCACGTCAGCTTCATCGCCGGAGAGGGCGAACTGCTGGTGGTGCTCGGCCCCTCGGGCTGCGGCAAGTCAACCGTCCTCAGGCTGATCGCCGGCCTAGAAACCATGACGGCAGGAGCCATCCGCATCGGCGGTCGGGATGTCTCAGACCTGCCACCTGCCAGCCGCAACGTATCCATGGTTTTCCAATCCTACGCATTGTTTCCCCATTTGGATGTGGCCGAAAACATCGTTTTCGGCCTCAAGGTGCGCAAGATCGAGGCTGCCGAGCGCCAGCGCCGATTAGAGCGGGCGATGGAACTTCTGGGTCTGCAGGGGCTGTTGCACCGCAAACCGGCCGAGCTTTCGGGCGGGCAACGCCAGCGGGTGGCCCTCGGCCGTGCCATTGTGAGCGAGGCCCCGGTCTGCCTGATGGACGAGCCGCTGTCCAACCTCGATGCCAAGCTACGGCACGAGATGCGCCGGGAAATCCGCATGCTTCAGCAGCGCCTGGGGATCACCATGGTTTACGTCACCCACGACCAGGTCGAGGCCATGACCATGGCGGACAAGATCGTGCTCCTCAACGCCGGCCGGGTCGAGCAGTTTTCGCCGCCGGAAGAGCTCTATGCCCGACCGGCAACCGTCTTTGCCGCCGGATTCATCGGCACCCCACCGATGAACCTGTTGCCGCTGAACAATCCGGATGTCCTACAATGGGCCTACGCCAACCTGGCCGAGTGCCTGCCCCAAGGAACGCTGGACAAGCTCGTCCTGGGGGTGCGGCCCGAAAAGATCAGCCTTTCGGACACGGGCTTCGCTGCTGCCGTTCTCAGTATGGAATACATGGGCGCCGACACCCTCATCGCCTGCAAAATCGGAACTCGTGAGCTGATGGTGCGGCAGAGCGGACGGGTGAAGCTGTCGGCCGGCGATCGTATTCATTTGAACTGGCCGCAGGCCGAAAGCCACTTTTTCGAAGCTGTCAGCGGCCGACGGCACAACGGATAAGCGTGTACATTCCCCGGCCGCATGCCGTCGGGGGTCAATGGAAACCCAAAGGGAAGGGGATCGGTATGAAACGGATCGTTATGAAGGCGTTGTTCTGGGTCGCGTTGGCGGCCTGCTTGGGTGGGACTGCGGCCCAGGCTGCCGTCGAGCTCAACATGTACTACCCGGTGGCCGTAGGCGGGCCAATCACCAAGGTCATGGACGACATGATCGTGGAGTTCGAGAAGGCTAACCCCGACATCAAGGTCAAGGCGGTTTACGCCGGCAACTACGACGACACCCGCGTCAAGGCCCTCGCCGCACTCAAGGCCAATCAACCTGTGCAGCTGAGCGTGCTCTTCTCCATCGATGTTTTTGAACTCATGGACCAGGATGTTCTCGTGCCCTTCGACGAGGTCGCTGCCTCAGCCGAGGACAAGCAGTGGCTGGCTTCCTTCTATCCCGCCCTGATGGAGAACTCCAAGGTCAAAGGCAAGATCTGGGGCGTTCCCTTCCAACGCTCTACCATCGTCATGTATCACAACAAGGATGCCTTCAAGGAAGCGGGCCTGGACCCCAACAAGCCGCCCGCCACCTGGGACGAGATGGTGACCATGGCGCAAAAGCTGGTCAAGAAGGATGCCTCCGGTAACGTCAGTCGCTGGGGCGTGCAGATCCCCTCCACCGGCTATGCCTACTGGATGTTCCAGGCGCTTTGCATCGAGAACGGCCAGGTGCTCATGAACCAGGAAGGCAACAAGACCAACTTCGACAACGACGATGTCGTCGCCTCCCTGCAGTACTGGCGTGACCTGGCAATCAAGCACAAGGTGATGCCCGAGGGCACCATCGACTGGGGCACCCTGCGCCAGAAATTCCTCGAGGGAGCTACGGCGATCATGTGGCACACCACGGGCAACCTCACCGCGGTTCGCGAGGCCGCCAAGTTCGACTTCGGGGTGAGTATGCTGCCTGCCTCAAAGCGCCGCGGGTCCCCCACCGGAGGCGGCAACTTCTACGTCTTCAAGCAGACCACGGCCCAGGAGCGCGAAGCGTCCTTGAAATTCATCAAGTTCATGACCTCACCGGAAATGAGCGCCCGCTGGTCCATGGCGACGGGCTACGTAGCCACCAGCCCGGCCGCTTATGAGACGGAGACTCTCAAGAAATATGTAGCCGATTTTCCTGCAGCCGCCGTAGCCCGCGACCAGTTCCCATACTCGGTGGCCGAATTCTCGGTGCATGAGAATGCCAAGGTAAAGAAATTCCTGGACGATGCCATCCAGAGTGCGCTCACCGGCGGCAAGTCACCCAAGGATGCCCTGACCGGCGCTCAGCAGCAAGCCGAGCGCGTTCTCAAGGATTATCGCTGACGCTGGTGCGATTGAAATAGATAGGGTCAGGTTGTAGGGGCGGGCTTTATGCCCGCCCACGCCAAAGACATGCTAATTCCGACGCATTCCGGGAGGTGATAAACCCCTCCCCTAGGGTTGCATTCAAGTTCGAGAGTTTCCGGATGGGAACTAGCTTCAAGCTGGGGTTGATAATGCGCCTCGACCACAAAACAGCCCGCTGGGTATACGCGTGGTTACTGCTCCTGCCCGCCTCGATCTTGATGGTGACCTTTACCCATTACCCGATCGTCGGCGGCATATTCGCGAGCTTTTTTTCGACACCGCGGCAGGGCCGGCCGAGCAGGTTCGTCGGCCTGGACAACTACACCGCTATGGTGAACGACCCCGTTTTCTGGCAGGTCCTGACCAACAACTTTCTCTATTCCCTCGGCGCCATCCCTGTCAGCGTCTGCCTGGCCCTGCTCATGGCCGTCTGGGTCAACGGCAAACTGCCCGGCCGGGGCATCGTCCGAACCGCTTATTTCACCCCAACCATTCTGCCGATGGTCGCCGTTGCCAACATCTGGCTCTTCTTCTACACGCCCCAGATCGGCATTCTCGACCGTATCTGCGGCCTGTTCGGGATAGCCAGCCACAACTGGCTCGGCGACCCTCACACGGCGCTGGGCTGCCTGGTGGTACTGGCGATCTGGAAGGACGCAGGCTTTTTCATGATTTTCTTTCTGGCGGCACTGCAGGGGATCTCGCCCGAACTTGAGGAAGCGGCTCTCATCGAAGGTGCGGGCCGGTGGTACTTCTTTCGCCGGGTGACGCTGCCGCTGCTGATGCCGACGACGCTCTTCGTCCTGGTCAACGCCACGATCAACTCCTTCAAGCTTGTGGACCACATCTTCATCCTGACCAAGGGCGGTCCGGACAACGCCTCCTCGCTTTTACTTTACTACATTTATGAAGTCGCCTTCGGCTTCTGGGACACGGCCTATGCCTCGACGCTGACTGTAGTGCTTCTGCTGATCCTGAGCGTGCTGGCCGTCACCCAATTCAAATACATCGAGAAACGGGTGCACTATCAGTGAAAAATGATCCTGAGCCTGAAAGGCCAGGAGTTCAAGCGGGAAAATGATGATCCGGGAATCCGACTGGGGACATTACCTTGAAATTGCAGCAGCCTGGCTGCTGGCGTTTTTGTGGGCGGCTCCACTGCTTTACGCTACGTGGGCGGCATTTCACCCCATGGATTTCGTCAGCCGCTTCGACGTGCTGTCCCCGCTGACCCTTGACAACTTCCGATCTGCCTGGAAGGTAGCGCCTTTTGCCCGGTATTTTTTGAATACATTCATGCTGGTCTCCATGACCCTCACCGGCCAATTGATCCTCTGTACTCTGGCCGCTTACGCTTTTGCACGCTTCGAGTTCCCCGGCAAAGAGACCGCCTTCATCCTTGTGCTCGTGCAGATCATGATCATGCCCGACGTGCTCATCGTCCAGAACTACCTGACGACGAGCAAGCTCGGCTTGGTGGACACCATCCTCGGCATCGGGCTGCCCTACATGGGTTCGGCTTTCGGCATCTTCCTGCTGCGCCAGGCGTTCAAGCAGGTGCCGCGGGAATTGGAGGAAGCCGCCCGAGTGGAGGGCGCGGGCTGGTTTTCTATTCTTTTGAAGGTCTATGTGCCGCTGGCCCGGCCGACCTACCTCGCCTACGGCCTGGTATCGGTGAGCTACCACTGGAACAACTTCCTGTGGCCGGTGGTCATCACCAACTCCACCAACACCCGGCCTCTCACCGTGGGGCTATCCATCTTCGGTGCGCCCGAGTCGGGGGTTAACTTTTCCGTCATTTCGGCAGGCACACTCCTTGCCGTTTCCCCGCTTCTCATCGCCTTCCTGCTGTTCCAGCGCCAGTTCGTCCAGAGCTTCATGCGATCCGGCATCAAGTAGGAGATGACCGTCTATCACACCTTTGTTGATGAGGAAATCTGACAGAAACCACGAGGATCACATGAATCGCCCTTTTATGATTAACAAATTAGAGGAAGAAGAGGGTTATTGGGACATCATCATTATCGGGGGCGGCGCTACCGGGTTGGGTACGGCGGTGGATGCGGCATCGAGGGGCTATAAGACATTGCTTCTCGAACAGCACGATTTTGCCAAAGGTACTTCCAGTCGCAGCACCAAACTGATTCACGGTGGGGTGCGCTACCTCAGGCAGGGCAATATCACTCTCGTGCTCGAAGCTCTTCATGAAAGAGGCTTGCTGATGCAAAACGCCCCTCATCTGGTTCTCAACCAAACTTTTTTGGTGCCGTCTTACGAGTGGTGGGATGGGCCATTCTTTGGGGCCGGCATGAAGGTGTATGATCTGCTCGCAGGAAAACTCGGGCTTGGTCTCTCTCGAAGGCTCTCGAGAGAAGAAACGTTGAAGCGCATCCCGACTCTCAAGGAGGAAGGCTTGCGCGGAGGGGTGATCTATCATGACGGTCAATTCGATGATTCCCGCCTCGCCATCAATCTTGCTCGGACGGCCGTCCACTTTCATGGGACCGTTCTGAACTACATGAAGGTGACGGACCTGATGAAATCGGGAGAGATGATCTGCGGTGTGCGGGCAACGGATCTGGAAACGGGAAAACCTTACGAAATCTACGGCAGAGTGGTGATCAATGCGACCGGTGTATTCACCGACAGCGTGGTGCAGATGGACGATCCCGAAGCAAAGAATATCATCACTCCAAGCCAGGGTGTACACCTCGTTCTGGACAAGGAATTCCTCCCGGGGGTCACCGCTATCATGGTTCCTCAAACAGCGGATGGCCGTGTGTTATTTGCCGTTCCATGGCATGACAAAGTCGTCGTTGGAACGACGGAAACTCCCATCAGCGAACCGAGTCTGGAACCGAGAGCACAAGACGATGAAATCGAGTTCATCTTGAGTCATGCCGCCCAATACTTGACGAAGGTTCCTCAGCGGAAGGATGTTAGAAGTGTCTTTGCCGGGTTGAGGCCGTTGGTAAGTCGCGGCTGGAACGAGGATACTGCATCCATTGCCAGGGAGCATTTCCTGGTGGTGTCGCGATCAGGGCTGGTAACCATGACCGGCGGCAAATGGACCACCTATCGAAAGATGGGTGAAGAAGCGGTCGATCATGCTTTGCTGGTGGCGGGACTGGATGAGCGTTCCTGTGTGACGAAAAACCTTCGCATTCACGGTTGGCTCAAACATTTTGATCCTACCGATCCTCTTTATGTCTACGGATCGGATGCTCTCTTCATCAAAAGGCTTATGGAAAAAGACCCCGACCTGAGCGGCAAGCTTCATGAATCACTGCCCTATGTGAGAGCCGAAGTCGTTTGGGCGGTCCGAGAAGAGATGGCTCGAACGATAGAGGATGTCCTGGCTCGCAGGGTCCGCGCTTTGCTGTTGGACGCCCGGGCAAGCATTGAAGCCGCCCCGGCAGTGGCCGAGATCATGGCGGCAGAGCTCGGCTATTCCGAGCAGTGGCAAAGCGGGCAAGTGGCTGCCTTCACCAAACTTGCCTGCGCCTATAAACTGGTCTGAAGAAAGCACTCCATGCAAATAGATTCGGCCCAAGTGATCGCTTCTGATCCGGTTTCACAAAGGCTGTGCATCATTCTATCTCACCTCAGAGATGCCATCTCAGTGGAAAAACCTCGGCCCTGGCGCCGGAAAGCTCTTGTGGATGAAGATCAAGTAGGGACTGGATCGGAAGACTTCGGCACCTGGCCGGATCGCGTTTTGCCCCCAATGAAAAGAGGCCCCACCGCCGAAGGTGCGGAAGGGCCTAATAATCGATGGACTGAATCCTCATGTGTTCTGATCTCTGAACTCGCGGTTAGCAACCGTTGAGAATCTCCTCGGCTTCCTCTCGATAGGCATCCATCACAAAGGGTATTCCGGTGACTTTGGCGCACTCCTCCGTGAGGGACATGATGTCCTTGCGGCTTATGGCAGCAGTGTTGAAGCGTCTTGACCCCGCCATGAGTTGCTGCAGTCCGACCTTGATCTTATCCACATAGCTGTATATACCGATGGCGCCGAGCGGTATGTTTTCGATTTCAGAATCCCCAACGAG
>Ga0209048_10000825_pt1 | contig 33059 bp, 28 predicted proteins | sample FrelakmetCRP12CR_FD_187146 | JGI IMG/M metagenome (GOLD analysis project Ga0209048, IMG submission 187146) | Freshwater lake sediment microbial communities from the University of Notre Dame, USA, for methane emissions studies - CRP12 CR (SPAdes)... | ecosystem: Environmental > Aquatic >...
TCGTCGAGCGCCACCGCGTCCGCGTTCCGGCGTGTGGCGACGAGCGTCGCCTCGTTGACGAGGTTCGCGAGATCGGCGCCGGTGAAGCCCGGAGTCAACCCCGCGATCTTCTCGGGATCGGCGTCGGCCGCAAGTCGGACCTTCTTCAGGTGCACCTTGAGGATCTGCACGCGGCCGATCCTGTCGGGCCGGTCGACCAATACCTGCCGGTCGAAGCGCCCGGCGCGCAGCAGCGCGGGATCGAGGATCTCCGGTCGGTTCGTCGCGGCGAGCAGGATCAAGCCATGGCTCGGATCGAAGCCGTCCATTTCCGCCAGCAGCTGGTTCAGCGTCTGTTCCTTTTCGTCGTGGCCCCCGAACGGGTAGGCGCCGCGGGCGCGACCGAGCGCGTCGAGTTCGTCGATGAAGATGATCGCCGGCGCCCGCTGCCGTGCCTGCTCGAACAGATCGCGGACGCGCGCGGCACCGACGCCGACGAACATCTCGACGAATTCCGAGCCGCTGATGGAAAAGAACGGGACGCCCGACTCGCCGGCGACCGCGCGCGCCAGCAGCGTCTTGCCGGTGCCGGGAGGGCCGACGAGCAGCACGCCCTTCGGTATGTGTCCGCCGAGCCGGCTGTAGCGCTGCGGGTCCTTGAGAAAGCCGACGACCTCCCGCAGCTCGTCCTTTGCCTCGTCGACGCCGGCGACGTCTTCGAACGTCACCTTCGTGTCCGTCTCGACGTAGACGCGGGCCTTGCTCTTGCCGACCGCGAGGAACCCGCCGCCGAGTCCTCCCTGCTCGGCGATCCGCCGCGAAAAGAACACCCAGATCAGGTAGAAGGCGAGCACCGGCACGATCCACGAAAGGACGTCGCGCAGGAACGTGGACTCGACGATGCCGGCAAATCGAACGTCGTACTTCGCCAGATCCTTCGCGAGGTCGGGGTCGACGCGCGTCGTGGCGAAGCGGGTACGCCCGTCGGGGAGGGCGTCCTTGTAGGTGCCCTGGATGACGTTGTTCCCGATCGCGATCTCCTTGATGCGGCCGGCGGCCAGCTGTTGCTGGAATTCGCTGTACGGGATCGGCTCGACCTGCTGTGCCGTCGTCCACAACTCGCGCAGCAGCAGGACGCCAAGCACCGTCACGATCGCGTACCAGAGATTGAAACGCGTCTGCTTCTCCATGCCGTCTTCCGTCAAGTCCGGGTCGACGCGGTCCGCCGAATCCCCGGTACCGCCCCGTTCGTCGAGATCATCGCTTTCGGCGCGGTTGGCGGCCGCGCTTGCCCCTGCTCTAGCGGGTTTGTCGCCCGGCCGCGAGCCACCGCGCGAGCCAATTCGACGCATGGGTCGCAACCTGCTCGAGCGTTCCGGGCTCCTCGAACAGATGGGTTGCGCCGGGGACGACCTCGAGCTCCTTGACGCAGCCGAGAAGCGCATACGCCTCGCGGTTGAGGGCGATCACCGTCGGGTCATGCCCACCCACGATCAGGAGCGTCGGCGCGGTGACACGCGGCAGCGCGCTCGCTCCCGCAAGGTCCGGCCGGCCACCACGCGAAACCACGGCGCCGACGCGAGTTCCGAGTTCCGCCGCCGCCGCGAGCGCCGCCGCCGCGCCTGTGCTCGCACCGAAGTATCCGATGGGCAGTCCTGCCGCGCGCGAATCACCCGCAACCCAGCCGGTCGCGGCAAGGAGCCGCGATGTCAGAAGGGGAATGTCGAAGCGCGTCGCGTAGTCGGCGTCCTCGGCCGCGGTCAGCAAATCGAAGAGCAGCGTTCCCAGTGCCTCCTCGCGCAGGACGCGCGCGACGTAGGTGTTGCGCGGGCTGTGCCTCGAGCTGCCGCTGCCGTGGGCAAAGAGCACAATGCCCTTCGGCCGCGGTGGCAGCGCCAGTTCGCCCTGCAGTCGCACGTTGCCGGCAACGATCTCGACGGCGGATACGGTATCGTGCCGCGGTTCCGGAGCAAGGCGGTCCATGTCAGCTGCCTGATTGAGGGGCACGCGTCCAACGCGCGGCTTGCGATGGCGCGGAATCCCGGTTGCGGCGTGCGGCCCACGCGTGATCGCGACCGCCCGACGCCCATTTCCGAGCCGCGGCGATCGCCATTCGAATCGCCCGCCCTTCGTCGTACCCTTCGGCGAGCATCGCGTTCGCGATCTCGATGGCCTTCAGGCGGACAGCCGGCGCCACGTGCTGCATCGCCGGCGGATATCGCTCCAGCGTCCAGGGCATGGGCTGCGCACTCCTCGATGCCGGTGACGGATTGATGCGGATTCGAAACCATGATAGTCGTGCGTGACGACCCGCGCGTTGATCGGTGTCAACGCGGGGCACTCTGACCCCGCTGCGCGGCGCTCGCGGAAACCGGCGCATCAGGTGCGGGCGTCGATCTCGGCGGCAAGAAGGCGCAGTGCGGGCGCGACCTCGACCGGGTAGGGTTCGGCATCTTCGAGCGAGCGCAGTGGCGTTGGAAGCGTCGCGAGCTCGGCGCGGGCGTGCGAGCGCATGGCAGCGAGCGTTGGAGCCGGTGCCACAGGGTGACCGTCCCGCAGGACAGGTGCGAGCAGCGGCATGCCGTGCCGAGGTTCGGCGGCGAGCGTCAGCACGTCGCCGGCAAGAGTGCCGTCCGGGGCGTGCTGCCGAAATACCTGCTTGCATCCCGGCCAGGTGGCCTTGCCTTCGGAGCGCTTCCGTCGCGCACGCCCGTCGTATTCCTGAAGCTTGTACGCGCAGTCGAGATACGGCGCGTCGGCCGACGTGTTCATCCGCGTGCCTATGCCGAAGCCGTCGATCGGGGCGCGCTGTGCGACCAGCTCGCGCAACCGATACTCGTCGAGATTCCCGCTGGCGAAGATCGTGATGCCGGTCAGCCCCGCCGCGTCGAGGATCGCGCGGACCCGTCGCGCGTGTTCGCCGAGGTCGCCGCTGTCGATGCGGACGCCGCGGATCGCCAGACCCTCGGCCGCGAGCTTCGATGCGAGCAGGACGACCTTGTGCGCGGCGCGCTCGGTGTCGTAAGTGTCGATCAGCAGCATGGCGTTGTCGGGCTGCGCGCGAGCGAAACACTCGAACGCCGCCAGCTCGTCGGCGTGCGCCTGGACGTACGAATGCGCCATGGTGCCGTAGATGGGGATGCCGAACCGGCGGCCGGCTTCGACCGTCGCCGTGCCGGAGAAGCCGGCGATATAGCTTGCGCGCGCCGACAGCAATCCGGCCTCGCCGCCGTGCGCGCGGCGCAACCCGAAATCGACCAGGAGCCGGTCGGGGGCGGCAAGCACGGATCGTGCCGCCTTGGTCGCGACGAGCGTCTCGTAGTGGACGAGATTCATCACGCGGCTTTCGACGAGCTGCGCTTCGCGCAACGGCGCGGTGACGCGCAGGATCGGCTCGTCGGCAAAGAACACCGTGCCTTCCGGCAACGCGTCGATGTCCCCGGTGAAGCGAAGATCCGCCAGCGAATCGACGAACGCGGACGTGAAGCGCCCGCAGGACCGGAGCCACGCCAGATCGGCGGCGGCAAAGCGCAGGTCGGCGAGATATTCCAGCACCTGCGCGAGTCCGGCCGCAATCAGGAAGTTGCGATGCGGGGGCAGCTTCCGCACGAACAGCTCGAACACCGCGGGTCCGTTCATCCGCTGCTCGAAATAGGCCTGGAGCATCGTCAGCTCGTACAGGTCGGTGAGAAGCACACTGGCACTCAAGCTATCGGCCTCCTTCCGCAACCATCGAACCGCGATCGGGTCGTCGGATCGCGTCCCGCAACGCATGTCCGCCGGATGACCTGCGCTGAACCGGTCGAATCGTGCGCTGTTGCAGCATAGTCGCGAGGCCCCGTCGGTTGTTGACACACGTCAAACGCCGCGCTGGATCTCAGGAAGAGACTGAACCAATCGGTCCGCTGCAGGACGGGCGGGCCTTGCTGCCGGGGTGGGGATCGAACCAGCGTAGCCTGCGGTGAGACGATGGCCTGGGAACACTTTCCGCACGGCGCCGACATCGGCGTGCGTGGCATTGGCGCGACGCGCAGCGAGGCCTTCGAGCAAGCCGCGTTCGCGCTGACGGCGGTGATCACCGATCCTGTGCGACTTGCCACGGATGCGCTCGTCGAGATCCGGTGCGAGGCACCCGATGACGAGTTGCTCCTTGCGGACTGGCTGAACGCACTGATCTACGAGATGGCGACGCGCAACATGCTGTTCGGCCGCTTTGCGGTTTCGCTTCGCGATCACACGCTCGAGGCGAAAGCGTGGGGCGAGCCGCTCGACCGGTCGCGGCACCGGCCGGCCGTCGAGGTGAAAGGAGCAACGTACACCGCACTCTCGGTGACGCAACACGACGACGGGTCGTGGGTCGCGCAGTGCGTGGTCGATGTTTGAGACCGAAGCCGGCGCCTGACGGCGTCGATCGGGATCGGGTGTTGGGGAATGGGCTGCGGGTTCGCGGTACGTGTGGCGACGCGCGGCACGGGAGCGATACGCGATGGATCCGGGGCGATTGAAGCGCATCAGCGACGATGAGTGGCAGCTGCCGAAGACCGGGCCGATGCGCGTGCCCGGAGTGATATTCGCCGACGAGGCGCTCATCCGGGCGATGGACGACAAGGTCCCCGAGCAGGTCGCCAACGTCGCCACACTGCCCGGGATCGTCGAGGCGTCGTTCGCAATGCCGGACGCGCATTGGGGCTACGGCTTTCCGATCGGCGGAGTGGCCGCGTTCGATCCGGACGAAGGCGGGGTCGTATCCGCCGGCGGCGTGGGTTTCGACATCTCCTGCGGCGTGCGGACACTGCTGACGGGGCTCACACGGGAGCAGATCGAGCCGGTGAAGAGGGTGCTGGCAGACACGCTGTTCGAGCGCATTCCCGCGGGGCTGGGAAGCACCGGCGCATTGCGGCTATCGACAACCGAAATGGACGCGATGTTGCGGGGCGGGGCCCGCTGGGCAATCGATCTGGGATACGGCAGGCCGGAGGACCTCGAGCGGATCGAGGAGCGTGGCACGATGGCCGGCGCCGATCCGGCGCAGGTGTCCGATGCCGCCAAGCGGCGACAGCGCGACGAAATGGGCACACTGGGCTCGGGCAACCACTATCTGGAGCTGCAGCACGTTGTCGACGTGTACGACCCGGCCATCGCCGAAGCGTACGGGCTCCGCGCGGGCGAGGTCGTCGTCAGCATTCACTGCGGCTCGCGCGGCCTCGGCCACCAGATCGGCACGGAGTTCCTGCGGGAGATGGCGATCGCCGCGAAGGCGGAAGGCATCGCGCTGCCCGACCGCGAGCTCGCCTGCGCGCCGATTCGATCACCGGTGGGGGAGCGCTATCTCGGCGCGATGCGCGCGGCGATCAATTGCGCGCTGGCGAATCGGCAGATTCTCACGCACCTGACGCGCGCGGCGTTCGCGTCCGTCCTGCCCGGGACGAAGCTCACGTTGCTCTACGACGTCTCGCACAACACCTGCAAGGTCGAAAAGCACGTCGTGAACGGCAGGCCGCGCGAACTGTACGTGCATCGCAAAGGCGCGACGCGGGCGTTCGGCCCGGACCATCCGGACCTGCCGGGCGCGTTCGGCGCGACCGGCCAGCCGGTACTGATCGGCGGCAGCATGGGCACCGCGTCCTACGTTCTCGCCGGCACGCGTCGGAGCCTGACGAAGGCGTTTGCGTCCGCCTGCCACGGGGCGGGCCGCGGAATGAGCCGGCACGAGGCCACCCGTCGCTGGCACGGACGCAAGGTGGTGGACGATCTTGCCGCGCGAGGCATCCTGATCAGGAGCCCGTCGCTGCGCGGTGTCGCGGAGGAGGCTCCGGGCGCCTACAAGGACGTATCGGCGGTCGTCGAGGCGGCCGAACGCGCGCAGCTTGCACGCAAGATCGCCCGTCTCGAGCCGCTCGTCTGTATCAAAGGGTGACGAGCGTCCGGGATCGACGGCGCGACCATGGGTTGACTGCGGGGAGGGCACCGGCGTGAGCGACAACGACCTCAGGATTTTCGCACTGGACGCGAGCCGCCCGTTCGGGGAGGCCGTCGCCGCGCAGCTTGCGCTTGCACTCAGCCCGCACGAGGAGCGCGAGTTCGAGGACGGCGAGCACAAGGCACGGCCCCTCGTGAGCGTGCGCGGGGCCGACGTCTTCGTGATTCACTCGCTCTACGGCGACGCGACGCAGAGCGCGAACGACAAGCTCGTCCGGTTGCTGTTCTTCATCGGCGCGTTGAAGGATGCGGCCGCGGCCAGGGTGACGGCCGTCGTTCCCTATCTCGCCTATGCGCGCAAGGATCGGAAGACGAAGAGCCGGGACCCAGTCACGACGCGTTATGTCGCGAGCCTGTTCGAGGCGGTCGGCACCGACTGTGTCGTGACGCTGGACGTGCACAATCTCGCGGCCTTCCAGAATGCGTATCGCTGTCGCACCGAGAATCTCGAGGCGAATTCGCTCTTCGTTGCGCATTTCGCGCCGCTCTTTCCCGATGCGGAGATCGCGGTCGTGTCGCCCGACGCCGGTGGCATCAAGCGTGCCGAGCAATTCCGGAACCGCCTGGCCGCGGCGTTGAACCGGCCGGTCGCCGCCGCGTTTGCCGAAAAGTACCGGAGCGCCGGTGTCGTCAGCGGCGAGGCACTGGTAGGCGATGTCGGCGGCAGGATCGCGATCATCATCGACGATCTGATCAGCGCCGGCAACACGATCGCGCGCACGGCGCAGGCCTGCCGCGACCACGGTGCGACGCGCGTACTTGCCGCCGCCTCTCACGGGCTCTTTGCCGGCGCCGCGAACGCGGTGCTGGCACAGAGCAGCGTCGAGCAGATCGTCGTGACCGACACGGTGCCGCCGCTGCGCGTGGCGGATGGCGGGCTCAGGGCAAAGCTCGTACTCCTCGGCACGGCGAGCCTGTTCGCCGAAGCGATCGGGAGGATCCACTCGGGCGGCTCGATCGTGGACCTACTCGGTCGCTGAGCGCCTGCGGCCGGATCTCCGCGTCGCCTCAGGACTCGCATCGCGCGACGTGCTCCGCCGCGAGTCGCAGATAGTCGCGCGCCTGCGCCGTCCATTTCGACGGATCCGCGAGCGCCGGGTCCTTCAGGTGCCAGATCGCGATCTTCGCCCGCATGCACGCGCGATAGCTCTGGTAGAAGTGCACGAGAGCGTCGGGAGGCGAATCGCCGGCAAGCTCCGTGTACTTCTCGAAAATGACTTTCCGGATCCAGGGCGCACCGAGTCGCTCGCACTCGAGCGCGAGGAACGCAAGCTCGTCGGCCGGGTCGAGGATGCGGAAATCGCGGGAGAACTCGAGGCAATCGATGATCTGCGGTTGCGGCTCGAGGCAGATGTGCTCGGGGCGCAGGTCGCCGTGGGCTTCGACGATGCGGCCGCCCGCTGCCCGGTCGTCGAACATCGCCGCCGCCTGCTCGAGAAGGTCGCGCTGGCGCGCGCAGGCGGGCTCGATCATGGCAATGGGCAGCGCGAATTCCCTGGTGCGAAGCTCACGAAGATTGTCGGCGATGCCCGCCGCGATGCGCTCGCGGTAATCCGGCGGAGCCATCGGAACCCGCTCGCATTCGCGGTAGAAGCGGCAGAGCATGCCGACCACGTTGCGGATGTCCGCGGGCTGCGCGGAATCGGTACGAATCAAACGGTCGAGCATGCGGTCGGCGGGCAGCCGGCGCATCTTGACCAGCCAGTCGACCACGGTGCCACCGGCCCCGAGTCGCAACCGGCCACGGGCGTCCGCGGTCAACGGCACGGTTCCCAGATAGACGTCCTGCGTCAGGCGGCCATTGAGCCGCACCTCTTCACCGCAGTAGAACCGGCGCGCCGCGACCGTGGTGAAGTCCAGGTAACTGTGGCGGACCGGCTTCTTCAGCTTCCAGGCGTTGCGGTCGGTGAGAAAGACCCACGACATGTGGGTTTCCACGATGTCTACGCGCCGGGTTGCCTCCGGATAGCTCCGAGGGTCCCTGAGGAACGCGACTTTCGCCGCAAGCGTGGGATCGTCGGCCTCGGGTCGAGTCGCGGTGCGCATGACCAAGTCGTTCTTCGCGTCAGGGTTCATTATGGGCGTATTGCCGCTCGGGCGATTGACCCGAATCATCGTCCGCGGGTGTTGCGGTTGGCCTTGCCGGGGCCTTGCTGCTGCCGCAGAGCCGGCCGTACGAACGCGAAACCCCGGGGCGAGCCTGACGTTGACAATGGTCAAGACGGTCCGCTTGGGGGCCGTATACGATGAATTTACCGGTTTCGCTCCCATCCTCAGGGGACATCAGCGGTTTCGGATCATGCAACCGCGCTTCTACCTCGCGAACACTCCCCGCGGCGTCGGTGTCTCGGCCGCGCTCTTCTACGTCCCCGACCGGGAGAGCGTCTACGGCTGGTTCACCGGGGCGCGCAATCACGGCTGCGAGTCCATGTTCTTCGCGCTCGAGCACTACTACGCGAAGGAGCCGACGATCTTCTGGCGCAGCATGGAGGACGATGTTCACGGACGATGGGCGGCCGGCGATACCGCGAAAGTGACCGACACGCACTGCCCCGTTCCCGAGGCCATGTGTCACGAACTCGAACGCCTGCAATCGGAATTCGCGGACGAGTGGCTTTTCTTCCTCGGTGACCCGCGGGCAGCCCGGGAGGTCAACGACTATTGGCGGCTCGGATTGCCGGTAGGGCAGGTGAACGTGAGATCCAGCCAGCTGCAACGGTTCGATCAGACACAACCGACGTGGACGTACGCGTCGCCCGGGACCGATCTCAACCTGGTCTCATACCTCGGCAAGCACTGGAAGCTGGACTATCGGGGATTGCCGGCTCCGGTGTGAGCCCCAGCGGAGGCCTGCCATGGCAGCCAAGGCACTGAAGTTCCACCGGGAGGCGCGGGAGAAGATCTGCGCCGGCCTCAACATTCTGGCGAGCGCCGTCAGGGTGACGCTGGGCCCCAAGGGCCGTACGGTGATGCTGGAGCGCAGCTACGGGCCGCCGACCGTGATCAATTCGGGTGTCATGGTCGCCAAGGAAATCGAGCTCGAGGATCGGTTCGAGAATCTCGGCGCGCAGATGGCCCGGCAGGTCGCCGCGAAGACCTCGGAAACGGCCGGCGACGGCACGACGACGGCGACCGTGCTCGCGCAGGCCATCGTCAACGAAGGGATGAAATACGTCGCCGCCGGACTCGACCCCATGGATATTAAGCGGGGAATCGATGCCTCCGTCACGGCCGTCGTCGAGGAACTCAAGCGGAGCTCCAGGCCCTGTGTTTCACGCCAGGAGATCGCGCAGGTCGGGACGATATCGGCGAACGGCGACGCTTCCATCGGCGAAATGATCGCCAAGGCCATGGAAAAGGTCGGCGACAACGGCGTCATCAAGGCGGAAGACGGGCGGGGAATGACCAACGAGCTCGAGGTGGTCGAAGGCATGCAGTTCGATCGCGGCTTCCTGTCGCCTTATTTCATCACCGATCCGGACAGGCAGCGCGCCGTGCTCGAAGACGCCTATGTGCTGATCCACGATCGGACGATCTCGTCGATCCGCGACCTGATTCCGCTTCTCGAAAAGATCTCCGGGGAGGGGCGCCCGCTGCTCGTCATCGCGGAGGACGTCACCGGGGAAGCGCTGGCGACGCTGGTCGTCAATGCCCTTCGCGGAATACTGAAGACGTGCGCGGTGAAGGCTCCGGGATTCGGCGATCGGCGCAAGGCGCTGTTGCAGGACATCGCGATCCTCACCGCCGGTACGGTCATTTCCGAGGAAACCGGCTTCAAGCTCGAAAATGTCGCGCTCGCCGATCTCGGCCGTGTCCGCAGGATCGAGATAGACAAGGACGACACGACGCTGATCGGCAGCGCCGGGGCATCGGAGCGGATCGGTGCCCGGATCGCCCAGATCCGGAAAGCCATCGAGGAGTCGACCAGCGACTACGACCGCGAGCAACTCGAAGAGCGTGCCGCCAAGCTAGCCGGCGGCGTCGCGCTGATCAAGGTCGGGGCGTCCACCGAAACCGAGATGAAGGAGAAGAAGTCGCGCGTCGAGGACGCGATGCACGCGACCCGCGCGGCGGTGGCCGAAGGCATCGGTGCCGGCGGCGGGGTTGCCCTGCTGCGGGCGCGGAGCGCGCTCGACTCCCTGCACTTCGACGTCCTTGGCCAGGACGCCGGGATCAAGATCGTCCGCCGCGCCCTCGAGGAACCGCTGCGGCAGATCGTCGCCAACGCGGGACAGGAGCCATCGGTCGTGCTCGGGAAGGTGGTCGCCGGCAACTCCTCGTTCGGGTACGACGCCGCCTCCGGCGAATACGGGGACATGATTGCGCTGGGCATCATCGACCCGACCAAGGTCACGCGGCTCGGCCTGCAAAACGCCGCGTCGATCGCGAGCCTCATTCTGACCACCGATTGCATCATCGTGGAGGCGCCGAAACCGTCAGCCTCCGGCCTGGAAGGCATGCCCGCGGAACCCTGAGCCCGGGGCCGTCGAGCTTGAATCGGCTCGATGCGCCCGCATCTTGCTCGCATGATCGACCTCGGGTGGATCGTTTTGAGGGGCCCAATTGGCAACGCGTAATCCGACAGACTGGATGTGGGCGCAGGCTTGCGATCTGCTCGAGCAGGCCGAGCGGATGCATCGGCAGTTCTTCCACTTGACGACTTCCGAGCGGACCCAGCCCGTCTGGGAACCGCCGGTCGACGTGTTCGAGGACGAACGCGAAGTCGTCATCGTCGTCGCACTTCCGGGCGTCCCCGCCGAGCGCACCGAAGTCTCGATCGAGGCGGGCGATCTGGTGGTGCGCGCCGAACGCCACCCGCCGTTCTCCGGCCTGCGTCGGGCCCTGCGACGGCTGGAGATACCGTACGGATATTTCGAACGCCGCATCCGGTTGCCCGAAGCGCGGCTCGAAGCGGCGGTCCGCGAGTCGATCGACGGCTGCCTGATTCTCAGGCTGCGCAAGACGGGATAGACGGGGCATTCATGAACGAACACGCGATAGCCACCACCGGAACGTTGAGCGCCGACGCGCACGCCCACGCCGAAGCTGCGGTGCGCGAGCGGCAGCCAACGGGCGAGGACGCATCGCGCCCGTTGCCCGAAGACGCGCTGATCATCGTGCCCGTGAGGAACGTGGTGCTGTTCCCCGGCATGGTGTTTCCGCTCACGGTGGGTCGCGAGCGTTCGCGCGCAGCGGCGCAGGAAGCCGCGCGCCTGCAGCGTCCGCTCGGCGTGCTGCTGCAGAGCAAGCCCGAGGTCGAGCAGCCGGGCGCGGACGACCTCCACTGGGTCGGCACGACAGCCACCGTGCTTCGGTACATCACGGCTCCCGATGGCCTGCATCACGCGATATGCAAGGGCAACAAGCGCTTCCGCGTTCTGCAGTTCCTCGACGGCTATCCGTTCACCGTCGCGCGAGTCCAGCTCATCGACGATCCGGAGCACGTCGAAGCGGACGTCGAAGGTCGGGCGCTCAACCTCAGGCAGCGCGCGATCGAGATCCTGCAGCTTCTGCCGCAGGTGCCGGAAGAGATGGTGTCGGCACTGCAGGGCGTCGAGGGCGCGTCGCGGCTTGCCGATTTCATCGCGGGGCTGATGGACATCGGCGCCGAGGAAAAGCAGGCGTTGCTCGAAACGTTCGACCTGAAGACGCGGCTCGACAAGCTCCTCGAGCTGGTAGCGCGCCGGATCCAGGTGCTGAAGGTGTCGCGCGAGATCGACGAGCGCACCAAGGAATCGATCGACGACAGGAACCGCAAGCACGTCTTGCGCGAGCAGCTGCGCACGATCCAGAAGGAACTGGGCGAAGGTGACGAGGGCGCGGCCGAGATCGCGGACCTCGACAAGGCCATCTCCGAGGCGAAGATGCCCGACGACGTGGAGAAGCAGGCGCGCAAGGAATTGAAGCGCCTCGAGCACATGCCCGAAGGCGCGGGCGAGTACTCGATGATCCGCACGTATCTGGACTGGCTGATCGAGCTGCCCTGGGCTGCGGAACCGGAGGCAGCGATCGATATCGCGGAAGCGCGGCGGGTCCTGGACGAGGATCACTACGGGCTCGAGACGATCAAGAAGCGCGTTCTCGAGTACCTCGCGGTGCGCAAGCTCAATCCGTCGGGCAAGAGCCCCATCCTTTGCTTCGCCGGGCCGCCGGGCGTGGGCAAGACCTCGCTCGGCCAGAGCATCGCCAGGGCGACGGGTCGCAAGTTCGTGCGTCTGAGCCTGGGCGGCGTCCACGACGAGTCGGAGATCCGGGGCCATCGGCGCACCTATATCGGCTCGCTTCCAGGCAACATCGTCCAGAGTCTGCGCAAGGCCGGAACGCGCAACTGCGTGATGATGCTGGACGAGGTCGACAAGCTGGGCGCGGGGGGCTTCCACGGCGACCCGGCCTCCGCACTGCTCGAAGTGCTCGATCCCGAGCAGAACTCGGCATTCCGCGACAACTACCTTGCCGTGCCGTTCGACCTTTCGGGCGTGATGTTCATCTGTACCGCCAACGTCCTCGACACGATACCGGGCCCGCTGCGCGACCGGATGGAGGTCATCCAGCTGCCCGGTTACACCGCGCAGGAGAAAATGCAGATCGCGCGCCGGTATCTGGTCGCGCGTCAGCAGGCGGCGACGGGGCTTGCCGCGGACCAGTGCGAAATCAGCGACGCCGCGTTGGCCGCGATCATCGACGACTACACGCGCGAAGCGGGTGTGCGCAATCTCGAACGCGAGATCGGCAAGGTGTTTCGCAACGTCGCGGTGCGCATCGCCGAAGGCGGCGTCCGGCGCGTGACGATCGGTTCCGACGATCTCGCAGCCATTCTGGGCCCCCGCAAGTTCGAAGCGGAGGTCGCGATGCGCAGCAGCGTGTCCGGTGTGGCGACCGGACTCGCCTGGACGCCGGTCGGTGGGGATATCCTGTTCATCGAAGCCACGCGGATGCCGGGCGCGGGCAGGCTGATCCTGACCGGGCAGCTCGGCGACGTGATGAAGGAAAGCGCGCAGGCCGCGCTATCGCTGGTCAAGGCGCGCGCGTTGCAACTCGGCATCGAGCCGGAGGTGCTCGAGAAATCGGACATTCACGTCCATGTGCCGGCCGGCGCCACACCGAAGGACGGACCGAGCGCGGGCCTCGCGATCTTCATCGCGCTCGCCTCGCTGCTGACCGGACGCCGGGTGCGCAGCGAGGTGGCGATGACGGGCGAGATCAGCCTGCGCGGGCTCGTGTTGCCGATCGGCGGGGTCAAGGAGAAGGTTCTGGCGGCGCTGCGCGCGGGCATCCGCACGGTCGTGCTGCCGGCCCGAAACCGGCGCGACCTCGAGGACATTCCCCCCGAGGCGCGCGAGCGGCTCGAGATCGTTTGGGTCGAGCAGGTCGACGAGGCGATGGCAACCGCGCTGTCGGCGGTTTCGCCCGAGGTCGCGTCCGTCTAGGCTGGGGTCTATTCGCACGGCGCCCCGTCGCGCGAACGGGCCCTAGATCGGCAGAAACACCGCCGTCGCGAGACCCTGCACGATGCGGCGAATAGTGCGGTTTACCCGCTGCGCCGCGATCTCGGCCATCACGTCCTGGTAGGCGATCATCTTGCCGAACTCGCGCTCGAACGAGAGGTTGTTCACGTCCCCGGTCATTTCGTTCGACAGGATCAGGAGTTCGCCCTGCGCGTCGCGCGCATTGGCGAGCTTCCAGGCAGCGATTTCGATGTTCCGTCCGGCGTTGTAGAGCTTCTGCGGATCGAGGGTATCGGTGATGTAGAACTCTGTCTTCGCGTTGTAGGACAGGAAGATCATGCTCGCGAGCCCGACCCCGAAGGCGAACACGCGGTCGCCCGAGTACTCCGGCTTGAGCGCGAGCACGATGGCGTCGGCGCCACGCACCTGCCCGAGCTCGGCGAAGCGGAAGCCGGACCGCGCGTCGAACGCGCGTGCGAGTGCCTCCTCCATGGTCGCGTAATTGCCCTTGCGCAACTCGCGGGGATTGCGGCGGTAGAGCTTCTCCATCACCAGGCGCGCCGACGCCAGGCCTTCCCGGGAATGCACTTCCGCGGCAACGTCGATGTCGGATTTCGCCAGATCGGAGGCCCGGAAGGAGCGTTCGGGTGGCGGCGGCCGCTTGCCGGTGCCCGGCGCGGCGGGCGGAAAGGTGGGGTTCGTGGCGCAGGCCGAGAGGAGGGCGCAGAGGACCAGCGTGAACCGCATCGACGCAACCGCCCGCCGGCGTCCTACCCCGCTTTCGCTTGCTGGCTGCGACAACGCCGGACTCCTCCGTTACCTGTGCCTGCGCCATTACACGACCTGACGTGCATCGGGCGGCCATCTCAGGGTACCAAAAACGGACGCCATCGCCGAACGCCGGGGATGCGCGCCGTGTCGGCCCCCTGGCCGGGGTGGTGCCCGCCGACCAATGGTTGATGCAAACGGCGTGCGGCCGGATTAGAGTCACGCGATGTTCCGCCTGGTCGATACGCGCGATCCGGCTGCCGTCGAGAGCGAAGTCCACTCGATCTACGCGGCCTTGTTTCCCGAAGCCGCGCACGATTTCGTGCCGCGCGCGTTCGCCTGGGCGGCGCAGTGCTTCACCGGCCGCCACCCCGAGTACCAGCCGATCGACGCGCGCTATCACGATTTCGAACACACGCTGCAGGGAGCGCTTTGCCTCGCGCAGTTGTTGCAGGGTCGCCATGCCACCGGCGCCGCGCCGGTGCTGACGGTCAGGGCATTCGAACTGGGGCTGCTGGCGATACTCTTTCATGACACCGGATACCTGAAAAGGCGCGGTGACATGGAGGGCACCGGGGCGAAATACACCGCGGTCCACGTGGGTCGCAGCGCGGCCCTGGCCCGGGCATTCCTGGCCGCGAAAGGCTTTGCCGAGGCGGAATTGCTCGCTGTGCAGAACATGATCAACTGCACGGGCATCAACGCGGAGCTGCAGGCGATCCGGTTCCAGAGCGAACTGGAGCGCACGGTCGGCCATGCCCTCGGCACGGCCGACTTGCTCGGACAGATGGCGGCGAGCGATTACGTCCTGAAACTGCCCGTGCTGTATGACGAATTTGCCGAGGCCGCTCGGTTCGCGCCGGCGAGCTCGGGGTACCTGTTCGCGTTCGGGAGCGCCGAGGAACTGATGCGCAACACGCCCGTCTTCTGGAAAAAATACGTCCTGCCGAAAATCAACGGAGACTTCCGCGGGCTCCACGCATTCCTGAACGATCCGTATCCGGATGGACCCAATGCCTATCTGCAGCGCATCGAGGAAAACATGGCTCGTCTGTCGTGAGGTTCGACCGCCGGGTCAAGGCGCCCGGCGCACATGCGGATGCTCCGAATGCGGACCGAAATCCTGGTCGACTCGCGATGTTCGATTCGCGTGCGCCGGCAATGGAATCCGTCGACGCCCTTTACATTCGATCGCCTGGCGAGATGCGCGCTCATTCGCATCCCATTGAATGCGTGGAGCAATTTCCACCTTGCCTGATTCTTGCTCTTATGACGCCGACGGGCCGCGCATCGCCCGGAAAGGTCGCCGCCGTGCCCGTTCGGGAGATGGGTCGAGGTGTCGCTTTTCCGGTGGTGCTGACAACAATCACCGGCTCCGAGGGTACCCGAAAGTGGGAAATGGGGACGGGGTCGGGCGAGTGATGCAAGCTGCGCAGGATATGAGTTTCACGGACCGTCGCACGAAGGTCTGGCTGGAATGCACGGGCGAGCCGTTCGACTTTCGCTCGGTGCAGATCAGCCACGTCACGCGCAGGGAAGCAGAGATCGAGCTCGTCACGTTTTTCTGCCCTCGTTGCGGTTATCGCCACGAATCGCTGCGCTTCTATTGATGTCGGGCGAACCCGCGTGTTGCGACGCAGGCCGTTCCAGGTCGAAGGGAGAATACGATGCCAGCCGGTCCGATGATCGAACGCGAATTGGCGCAGATTCGAGCCGATCCGCGATACGGCATTGACGGTGCCGACTTCGACTTGATCCAACGCGAGCTCGAACTGCTGATATTGCAGGTTTCCGAGTTCGAGGCCGAGGATGCGCTGCGGCGTCGGAAGCGGAAGCGCCAGTCGGGACGGGCGTGGTTGCAACCGGATACGACTTCCCGGACCTCGAATTGAGTCGACCATGACACTCACCCGGGACGCACTGGCGCAGCTCCTCGTCAAGCAGATCGGTCTCAATGGGCGCGAAGCCCGCGAGATGATCGAACGGTTCTATGGCGAGATCGCCACAACGCTCGAGTCCGGCGAAAGCGTCAAGCTTGCGGACTTCGGCGAGTTCTCGGTTCGCGAGAAGTCATTGCGCCCGGGGCGCACCACGCGGCCGGGCGAGACGAGCGCCAGCGGGCCGCGAAGGGTCGCCGAATTTCATCCGGACGAAAGTTCGCCACAGAGAAAGTCCGGCGACGGCGCATAGCGGCAACGGCGATACGCGAACGCCGACTATGGATTGATCGCTAGCGTGCAGTGAGCCGGATGTCGCTCCGGCGCACGGCCGCGTCCAGCGCCTCCCAGCGGAGCAGGTCGGCTGGCCCGTCGACATCCCAGAGCAGTGGGAGTTCCAGCCACGTGGCGCCCTGCGCAATCAGCTTCGCGCGGGTCGCGGCCATCGTGTCGGGCGTACTCCAGGGAATGTCGGAGAAAGCATCGACCGGACGCGCGAGGCCAACCAGCACATAGCCTCCGTCCTCGACGGGTCCGACGACTGCATCGTGATCGCCGAGTGCCGCCACGGCTTGCGCAATATACGGGACGTCGAGCGCGGGACAATCGGTGCCGATGAGGATCGCTGACGACCCGCGGTCGAGCGCCGTTCCCATTGCGCTTCGCATCCTCGCGCCGAGGTCGTCGCCGGACTGGAGCTTCAGCGCGACGCCGAAGCGGTTGCCCCACATCGCGAATGCCGGAGCCTCGATGTCGGGCGTACACCACAGTTCGACGCGGTCGACGATACCCGCGGCCCGCGCCGCGGCCGCAGTCGCCAGCGTCAATTCGACAAAGCGTGTGTAGAGTGCGGCCGCTTCCGCGGTGCCGATGGCGCCCGCGAGCCGGGTCTTCACTTGGCCCGGGATCGGATTCTTGGCAAAGATCTGCAGCACGACGGGACGGGCGCGGAGTGCGGCATCGTACTCGGCGGCGAGCTTGTCCGGGTCCGCGCCGCGCCAGTACGCGAGGCGCCATCGCCACATCGCGACGATGGTTCGCCAGGGTCCGCGCCGCTCCCAGCGTCGGCCCGACGTGACGACACGCTCGCGCAGGCATAGCGGTCGCCCGGCGGCCCGCTTCAGGCGGCGCGAAAGCTCGATGTCCTCCATCAGCGGCTGGCGCGGAAATCCGCCCACGGCAGCGAACAGCGCGCGTTCGACAAAGATGGCCTGATCACCCGTCGCGATGCCGGTCAGCCGTGAACGCGTGTTCATCATTGCGGCGACCAGCTTGAGGATGCCGGGACGTCCGTCGATGGCAATGTCGAACCGTCCCCAGCGGCGCCCGGAGCGCGGCAGCATTCGCAGGAGCGTCGCGATGCCGGCACCGGGCAAGCGGGAATCGGCGTGCAGGAAGATCAGCACGTCATTCGTGGCGACGGCGGCCCCTGCATTCATCTGAAGCGTCCGGCCTTTCGGTGCGACGAAGGCGCGATCCGCGAGGGGGGTTGCCAATGCGAGCGTTGCGTCGACGCTGCCGCCGTCGACGACGATGATTTCGTGCCCGGTGTCGCGCAGCGGCTGCAGGGGCGCGAGCGTCGCGACGATTTCGCGGGCCTCGTCGAGCGTCGGGACGATGATCGATATGTGCATCTTCAAACTGGCGGGTCGCGATCAGGCCAGCGCGCCGCCGCAGCTCGAGCCCTGGCCGGCGGTGCAGCCGTAGCAGTGATCGGCGACCGCGACCGATGTGCCGTCGAGCCCGGTGGAAAGGAGGTCGCGGACATGGAGCCGCGGCTTGCCGGCGGAGGCGAGGGGAATGCCCAGCATCTGGTTGAAGTCGCAGTCGTGAAGATAGCCACGGTAGTCGACCGAGACCAGCGACCGGCACATGACGCCGTCGAGGTTCTGCGGGTTATGTGCCGAACGCAGCAATTTCATGTAGTCGGCGAATTTGCCCTGCGAGATCAACGTCGATCCGAAGCGTGCGATCGGCATGTTGGCGAGCGTGTACAGGCGGTTGAACACGATGCCGAATTGCGACGAGAGTTCGCGTTTGTACGTCGCCTCGAGCCGGTCCTGGGCGGGGGGCAGACTCGGACCCAAGGGGTTGTAGACGAGATTGAGCACGAGCGCACTGCCGTGGCCGCCGTAACCGAGCGCATTGAGCTTCCGCAGCGCGAGGATCGACGATTCGAAGACGTGGTCGCCGCGCTGCCGGTCGACGTTTTCCTGCGAGTAGCAGGGCAGCGAAGCCGTGATCTCGATGGCTTCCCGCGCCAGAAAGTCGGCCAGATCCTCGAAGCCAGGCTCGTTGAGGATCGTCAGGTTGCAGCGATCGATCACGTGGACGCCCGCGGCGCGGGCCTCGCGGACGAGATGACGGAAATGCGGGTTCAGCTCGGGCGCGCCGCCGGTGACGTCGAGCGTGCCGATCCCGCGCCCCTCGAGCACGCGCAGCACGTCGTCGATCGTCTCGCGCGCCATCATCTCCTTGCGGTCCGGGCTCGCATTGACATGGCAGTGCAGGCACGCCTGGTTGCACCTGTAGCCGAGATTGACCTGCAGCGTCTCCAGCGCGCGGCGGGCGATGCGGGGGAAGTCAGTCGCTTTGAGCAGCGGTAGTGTGGCGTGCATGTGGCACCCATTGCGTGTGAGGAGAGATCGCGGAAGGTGACAGGGCCGCGGCGCAGCGGTCACCGCGCGGGCCGCCGCGGAGCGCGACGGCGTCGCAGGTGTTCTCGATGTCGACGATGCGCATCATGCCTTTTCCACCCGCGACGACCGGAACCTTTTGACGAGGACGGGGAGGAGTGCCATGGCGCCGAGCAGCACGAAGGCGCCGAGGCTCTCCGTCGAGACGAGTCCCGACAGCGAATCGATCTGGCCGAGCGTCTGCCCGAGGTTCACGTAGACGAACGCTCCGGGGATGATCCCGATCAGGGTTCCCAGGATGTAGGTGCGCGCGTTGATCCGGGTGAACGCGGGCGCGAGATTCACGAGGAAGAACGGAAAGAGCGGCACGAGGCGCAGGAACAGAAGGTAGTTGAACGCATTCTCCGTGAATCCGGCGCTGATCTTCGCGCCGAGTGTGCCCATGCGTCGGCGCGCCGCGTCGGCGAACAGATAACGCGCGGCGAGGAACACGACCGTCGCGCCGACCGTCGCGGCGACGACGACCAGCACCGTGCCCACCCAGCGGCCGAAGATGAAGCCCATCGTCAGCGAAAGAACGAGTCCGCCCGGCAGACTGAAGGCCACCGTGCCTGCATAGACGAAAAACGCGATGGCGAGCGCCGCGACGAAATGCGCACGGGTGAAGTCGAGGAGCCTGTCGCGGTTCGCCTTGACCGCGTCGAGGGTGAGGTAGTCCTGGCCGCCCAAGGCGAAGAACGCAATCACGACGGCGACGAAGACGGCGAGCAGCGCGACCTTGGCCCGGTTGCCGCCGGCGGCACTCATGCACGCGTTCCCTGCAGACCGAACAGGCGCTGGATCCACCGCTTCGACGAAGGCGTCAGGCCTTCCTTCAGCCGCTGGTTGGCGACCCGTCGGTTGATCTGTGCCAGCGTGGGGTACGCGTGGATGACGCCGCCCAGGTCCTTCGCACGCATGTTCTTCGACAGGGCCAGCGCACATTCGGCGATGAGCTCGCCGGCGTGCGGCCCGACGATGGCGGCGCCGAGCAACCTCCCTTTCGGATCGGTGACGATCTTGGCGAAGCCCTCCGTCTCGCCCTCGGCGCGCGCGCGGTCGATCTCGTCGAACGCGAACCGGTAGACGCGATGCACGACGCCGCGTTGTCGCGCTTCCGTTTCGGACAGGCCCACGCGCGCGAGCTCGGGATCGGTATACGTGCACCAGGGCACGATCCGCGAAGGCTTCGCCCATTTCATGCGAAACAACGCCTGCCGCAGCACGATGCCGGCGTGATGCTCCGCCACGTGCGTAAACTGGTAGCCGCCGGCGACATCGCCGATCGCGTAGATGTTCCGGTTGGTCGTGCGCAGCCGGTCGTCGACGACGAGCCGGCCCTGATCCAGCCGCACCCCGGCCTCCTCGAGACCGAGTCCTTCGACATTCGCGGCGCGGCCCGCGGCGACGAGCAGGTGCGAGCCCGCGAGGACGACCGGCGTCCCGTCGGCCGTGCGCAAGGTTAGGCGCACATCGCCCTTGCGCCCCTCGGTGCCGAGGGGGGCCGCGCCCAGGTGCAGGCGCACGCCTTCGGCGCCGAGCTGCCGGAACACGACGGCGGCGAGGTCGGCGTCCTCGCGCGGCAGGATCTGCGGCGCAGCGTCGACGACCGTGACCTCGCTGCCGAGCCGACGGAAGGCCTGGGCCAATTCGCATCCGACGGGTCCGGCGCCGATCACGATCAGCGAGGGCACGGGCTCGCGCAAGGCGAACACGGTTTCGTTGGTGAGGTATGGCGTCGCTTCGATGCCCGAGAGGCGTGGCACCGCGGGTCGCGAACCGGTGGCGATCACGAACGCCTTCGCGGTGAGCCGGCGGCCGTTGACCTCGAAAGTGTCGGGTGCGACGAACTTTCCGCTGCCGAAAATGACGTCGACTCCGAGGCCGCGGAAACGTTCCGGGCTGTCGTTGGGCTCGATGCCGTCGATGATGCCGGCGACGCGCTCCATCACCCGGGCGAGATCGGGCTGCGGACGGCACGGCTCAAGTGCCCAGCGGTCCGCATGGCGCATCTCGTGTGCGATGCGCGCGGACTTGATCAGCGTCTTCGATGGCACGCAGCCGTACCAGAGGCAGTCGCCGCCCAGCTTGTGCTTTTCGACGACCGCGATCTTGGCGCCCAGCGCGGCGCCGCCGGCGGCCACGACCAGGCCGCCCGCCCCGCCGCCGATGACCACGATGTCGAATTCGGGTTTCGCCATGACTCTGTGTCGTCGCGCCAGATCGGCGAATCTTACACAGAGTCCGGCTCACGACCGCGGAAATCGGCCGGGAGGTCTACGGTCAGTGAAAGTCCCGGGAGCGGGTTTGCAGATCGCCCAGCAAAGGGGAGAGGTCGGCCAGCCGCCCGGCGAGCACGTGGACCACCGGCCCCTCGCGTTCCACCTTGCCGAAGACCGCGAGCAGCTTCGCGCCGAGCAGTTCCCGGCGTTGCCGGTCGCCGACGTCGCGCCAGACGATCACGTTGGTCGCACCGGTTTCGTCCTCGAGCGTGACAAAGACCACACCGCTCGCGGTGTCGGGTCGCTGCCGGCCGATGACGATGCCTGCCGTGCGGACGATGCGGCCTTGCGGCGCCTGCGCGATCTCGGCCGCGGTGACGAGCCGCCGCCGTTGCAGCTTGCCGCGCAGCAGCGCGAGCGGGTGCCGTCGCAATGTGAGCGAAAGGCTCCGATAGTCGGCGACGATGTCCTGCCCTTCGGTCGGCGCCGACAACCCGGGGTCCGCTTCGTCGAATGTGCTGCCCGCGATGAGCGGCGGTAATCGCTCGACGCCGGCGACGTCCCACGCCGCGCCATGGCGATGGCCGGCGAGCGCGGCGAGCGCGCCCGACTCGGCGAGACGGGCGAGGTCGCGCGGGTCGAGCCGCGCGCGGTGCGCGAGATCGGCAACGCTCGCGAACAGCCGCGCCCGCCGCGCATCGACGATCCTTTGCGCGCCCGCTTCCGAGAGCCCGGCCACGAGGCGGAGGCCCAGGCGCAGCGCGGGGGCGGGGAGGCGGGGATGGCACCGATTCGTGGGGCCGGCTTCGGCCGGCGACGTGTCTCGCCCGCCTGCCTGCTCGAGCGTGCACTCCCAGTCGCTCACCATCGCATCCACCGGTCGCACGTCGACGCCGTGCCGCCGCGCGTCCTGCACGAGCTGCGATGGCCCGTAGAAGCCCATCGGCAGCGAGTTGAGCAGCGCGCCGCAGAACGCCGCCGGCTCGTAGCGCTTCAGCCACGCCGACACATAGACGAGCAACGCGAAGGAAGCGGAGTGCGACTCGGGAAAGCCGTACTCGCCGAAGCCCAGGATCTGCTGGTAGATCTGCCGCGCGAACACCTCGGCGTAGCCGCGGGCGCCCATGCCGTCGACCAGCCGCTGCTCGAACTTCTCGAGACCACCCTTGCGTCGCCATGCCGCCATCGACCGCCGCAGGTGGTCCGCCTCGCCCGGCGTGAAGCCCGCGGCGACGATCGCGAGCTGCATCACCTGCTCCTGGAAGATCGGCACGCCGAGCGTGCGCTCGAGCACGCCCTTCACCGCGTCGCTGGGGTAGGTGACGGGCTCGAGGCCCTGACGCCGGCGCAGGTACGGATGCACCATCCCACCCTGGATCGGGCCCGGGCGGACGATCGCGACCTCGATCACCAGGTCGTAGAAGCACGCGGGTTTCAACCGCGGCAGCATCGCCTGCTGCGCGCGCGACTCGATCTGGAACACGCCGACGGTGTCGGCGCGCTGGCACATCGCGTAGACCTCCGGGTCTTCGGCCGGGATGTCCTGCATCGTGAGCTCGCGACCACGGAAACGCGACACCATCCCGAGCGCGCGCCGGATCGCCGACAGCATCCCGAGCGCGAGACAATCGACCTTCAGCAACCCCAGCGCATCGAGATCGTCCTTGTCCCACTGGATGACGGTGCGGTCCGGCATCGCCGCGTTCTCGACGGGCACCATCCGCTCGAGCAGGTCGCGCGCGATGACGAAGCCGCCGACGTGCTGCGACAGGTGGCGCGGAGCGCCCATCAGCTCGTTGGCGAGCGCGATCAGCCGGACGATCGTCGGGCTGTCGGGTTCGAAGCCGGCTTCGCGGATCCGCTCGGGCTTGACCTCGCGCCCGTCCCACCAGGCGAACACGCCGGCGAGCCGGTCGATCTGCGCGAGATCGAGACCCAGCGCACGGCCGACGTCGCGCACCGCGCTCTTCGGCCGATAGGTGATCAGCGTCGCCGCCAGCGCGGCGCGGTCGCGGCCGTATTTCGCGTAGATGTACTGGATGACTTCCTCGCGCCGCTGGTGCTCGAAGTCGACGTCGATGTCCGGCGGCTCGTTGCGCTCTTTCGAGATGAAGCGCTCGAACAGCATGGAGATCCGCGCCGGATCGACCTCGGTGATGCCGAGCGCAAAGCAGACCGCCGAGTTGGCCGCCGAGCCGCGGCCCTGGCAGAGGATTCCCCGCGAGCGCGCGAACGCGACGACGTCGTGGACGGTGAGGAAATACGGCTCGTACTTCAATTCCCCGATCAGTGCCAGCTCGTGCTCGATCAGTTCGCGGACGTCGGGAGGAATGTCGGCCCGAAGCCCGACCCGCGACCGCTCCTGTTGCGGGCGGGCCCCGGGCCTTGCATAGCGCCTGGCCAATCCGTCCTCGACCAGCTTGCGCAGATGCGACGCCGGCGTCTGCCCCTGCGGCACGATTTCCTCCGGGTATTCGTAACGCAATTCGTCGAGGGAAAACGTGCAGCGCTGCGCGATGGCGACCGTCTCGGCGAGCAGGTCGGGCGGGTAGACCGTCGCAAGCCGCGCGCGCGAGCGCAGGTGGCGCTCGCCGTTCGGATGGAGCGCGTAGCCGCATTCGGCGAGCGGCTTTTTCAAGCGGATCGCCGTGACCGTGTCCTGCAGCGCGCGCCGGGCGCGGACGTGCATGTGGACGTCCCCTGCGGCGACCTGGGGCAGGCAGGCGTCGCGCGCCAGCGCTGCGCACTGCGCGAGCCGGGCGCGGTCGCCGGCGCGGGCGAAGAGCTCGACACCGAGCCACGCCCGGCCGGGGAAGACGGCGGCGACCCAGCGCGCGGTGGCGAGGGTCTCGCCGCCGCTCTCGCGCCGGCGCGGCGACGGCTCCGGCGGCACCCACAGCGCGAGGAGGCCGTCCGCGCATGTCGCGACGTCGTCGCGGGACAGCGCGTAGCGGCCCTTCACCGCATTGCGCCGTCCGCGCGTGATCAATTGCGACAGATTGCCGTAGCTCGCGCGGTCGGTGACGAGCAGCACGAGCTTCGCTCCGTCGACGAGCGTGACCTCGCTGCCGATGACGAGCGGGAGGCCTGCCGTCTTCGCCGCGAGGTGCGCGCGGACGATGCCCGAGAACGAGCATTCGTCGGTGACCGCGAGCGCCGTGTAACCCAGCGCCTGCGCGCGCTCGACCAGTTCCTCCGGGTGCGACGCGCCGCGGAGGAACGAGAAATTCGACAGGCAGTGCAGCTCGGCGTAAGCGGGGAGCATCAGGAAACCTCAGAGGGACGCCTCCGGGATCGAAGGCGCGAGCAGGTCCGACAGGCTCCTCAACCGTACAAATATACGGTATTCGGCGGTGCCGGGGAAGAGGTCACGGGGGAGGGCTCCCGCGGCCGCCGGCCATCGTTCCGCGAACGCCGGTAAGATGCCGACTGCGCCGGATCCCGGGCCCCACCGCGCCCTTGCGCTACGCCGACCAGAAAGTCACGCAATGCCCGCCATCGCCTTCGACCGCTTCTACCGCTACGCCGAGCTCACCGCCATCCTCCGCGCCTTCGCCACCGACCATCCCGACCTCGTGTCGATCGAGTCGATCGGAAAGAGCCACGAAGGACGGGATATCTGGGCGCTGACCGTCACCAACGTCGCAACGGGTCCGGCGGCCGAGAAGCCCGCGTTCTGGGTGGATGGCAACATCCACGCGACCGAGGTCGCGGCGTCGGCGGCAAACCTGTACTTCCTGCACACGCTGGTCACCCAGTACGGCAAGGATCCGGAGGTGACCCGTGCGCTCGACACCCGCGCGTTCTACGTCTGCCCGCGGATCAACCCGGATGGCGCCGAATGGGCGCTCGCCGACAAGCCGAAATGGGTTCGCTCGAGCACCCGCCCGTATCCGTGGGACGAAGAAGAGATCGAGGGGCTCGCCGTCGAGGACGTCGACGGGGATGGCCGCATTCTGCAGATGCGGCTCCCCGATCCCAACGGGCTCTGGAAGGATCACCCGGAGCAGCCGGGGCTCATGATCCGGCGCGATCCCGTCGAAACCGGCGGGACGTATTACCGGGTGTTGCCGGAGGGGACGATCGAGGGCTGGGACGGATTCATGTTACGCATGAAGAAGCCTAAACATGGGCTTGATCTGAATAGAAATTTTCCAGCAAACTGGCGCCAGGAATTCGAGCAGCTCGGGTCGGGGCCGTTTCCGACGTCGGAGCCCGAGGTGCGCGCCGTCGCGCAGTTCGTGGCCGGGCATCCGAACATCACCGGCGGCGTTGCCTTCCACACGTGGAGCGGCGTGCTGCTGCGCCCGTTCGACCATCTGCGCGACGACGAGATGGACGCCGAGGACCTCTGGCATTACCGCCGCGTGGGCGCCAAGGGAACCGAGCTGACCGGCTATCCGGCGATCTCCGTCTACGAGGAATTCCGCTATCACCCGAAGCAGGTGATCGGCGGCGCATTCGACTGGATCTACGAGCACCTCGGCATGTTCAGCTGGGTGGTCGAGATCTGGAGCCCGATGAAGGAAGCGGGCATCAAGAACTACAAGTACATCGACTGGTTCCGCGACCACCCGATCGAGGACGACCTCAAGCTCTATCGCTGGAACACCGAAAAGCTGGGCGGCGTCGCGCACATTGCGTGGAAGCCGTTCGATCACCCGCAATTCGGACGCATCGAAATCGGTGGCTGGAATCGCTTTCACGCATTCGGCAACCCGCCCCCCGCCTTCCTCGAGCGCGAGATTGCGCGGTTCCCGAAGTGGCTGCTCTGGCAGGCGCTGACATCGCCGAAGATGGAGCTCGTCGCCGCCGAAGCCGACGCGCTGGGCGACGACCACTGGCGGGTGCGGCTCGTCGTCCAGAACACGGGCTGGCTGCCGAGCTACGTCTCGAAGCGGGCGCTGGAGCGCAAGGTCGTTCGCGGGGTGATCGCCGAGATCGCGCTGCCGCCGGGAGCGGATCTCGTCCACGGCACGCGGCGGGAGGATCTCGGCCAGCTCGAAGGCAAGTGGTCGAAACACACCGGCGTTTCCTTCTGGCCGGACTACAACGTGACCGACGATCGCGCCAAGATCGAGTGGATCGTGCGCGGCAGCAAAGGCGACCGGGTGGCGCTTCTCGCACGGCACGAGCGCGCCGGCACCGTGCGCGCGGCGGTGACGCTTGGCTGAAGGGGCGCCCGGCAGGCCGGGGGTACCGGCGGGAGAACCGATCATGCACGTCGGGCGATTCGGGTGGCGCGCGCTGGTCGTTGTCGTCGCGGGGCTCGCGGCCGCCGGTTGCATGCTGCAGCCCCCGGCGGCGAGCGCGCGGCTCGAGAACCTCGAGCACATCATCGTGATCTACGCCGAGAACCGCAGCTTCGACCATCTCTACGGACTCTTCCCCGGCGCCAACGGCATCGCCCAGGCGACGCCGGGCCAGTACACGCAGGTGGATCGCGATGGCACGCCGCTCGCCGAACTGCCACCCGCATGGCTCGGGAAGGATCCCGATCCCGCCTTTCCGCACCGGTTGCCGAACCGGCCGTTCCGTCTCGACGCGCCGCCCCTCGACCTGCCGCTGTCAACGCGCGTTCGGGGCGCGGTCCACAGGTTCTACCAGAATTTCGAGCAGATCAACGGCGGGCGCAACGACCGCTTTGCCGCGGTGTCCGATGCGGGCGGCTACGTGATGGCGTACTACGATGGCTCGAAGCTGCCGATGTGGCAGTGGGCGCGGGACTACGTGCTCGCCGACAGTTTCTTCATGGCGGCGCACGGCGACTCCTTCATCAATCACCAATGGCTGATCTGCGCCTGCACGCCGCGCGACCAAGCCGCGCCCGCCAACCTCCGTGCCCAGGTCGACGAACGCGGCTGGCTCAAGCGTCGCCCGGGCTCGCCCGCGTCCGCGCGCGACGGCGACCTCGTCCTGTTCGACGGCAGCGTGACGCCGGACGGCTACGTCGTCAATTCGGGCAACCCGCCGTACCAGCCCTCCGCCGTGCCCCCGGCGACAGGAGGAGACCCTCGATTCACGGATCCGTCCAGGTACACGCTGCCGCCGCAGACAACGAAGACCATCGGCGACACACTCTCGGCGAGGGGCGTATCGTGGGCGTGGTTCGCGGGGGGATGGAATGCGGCGCTCCGGGACGGGATGCAGCCGCCCGATATCAAGCGTACGGTCATCAACAACCGGGAGCCTGGCGCCATCAATTTCCAGCCGCACCACCAGCCGTTCAACTTCTACGCGCGTTTCGCTCCGGGAACCGCTGACCGCGATCGGCACCTCAAGGATTACGTCGACCTCGTTGCCGGGATCGAGCGCGGCGAATTGCCCCAGGTCGTCTTCTACAAGCCGCAGGGCTCGCTCAACGAGCACCCAAGCTATACCGACGTCCTCTCCGGCGACACGCACATCGCGGGCTTGATCGCCAAGATCAAGGCAAGTCCGCTGTGGTCGTCGTCCGCGATCATCGTCACCTACGACGAAAACGGCGGCTTCTGGGATCATGCTGCGCCACCCAAGGGCGACCGCTGGGGCCCGGGCACGCGCATCCCGGCGATCATCGTTTCGCCGTACGCAAAGCGCGGATACGTCGATCACACGCCGTACGACACCACCTCGATCATCAAATTCATCACGGTCCGGTTCGGCCTCGAGCCGCTGCCCGGCGTGCGACCGTCCGCCGGCGACCTCACTGCGGCATTCGACTTTGCTCGATAACCCGGGACGGGCCATCGACATCGCAATCAGCGGCGAGCCCACGCCGAGCATGCCGTCGCCCGGGGGCCGGGAGTGAGCGCGCTGACCCGGATTCCGCGAGGCGTCTGGGCACTCGGCTTCGTCAGCATGTGCATGGATCTCTCGTCCGAGCTCATTCACGCGCTGCTCCCCCTGTACATGGCGGTGGGACTCGGCGCATCGATACTTACGATCGGAATCGTCGAGGGCATTGCGGAGGCGACCGCGCTGATCGTCAAGGTGTTCTCGGGTGTGATCTCGGACTATTTCCGGCGCCGGAAGCCGCTGGTGGTGCTGGGCTACGGTCTGGCGGCTTTCACCAAGCTTGTCTTCCCGCTCGCGCCCACGTTGGGCTGGATCATCACGGCGCGCTTCGCCGACCGCGTCGGCAAGGGCATCCGCGGCGCACCGCGCGACGCGCTGATCGCCGATCTTTCGCCGCCTGAAGTGCGCGGCGCGAGCTTTGGCCTGCGGCAGGCGCTGGACACCGTTGGCGGCGTCGGCGGCCCGCTGCTCGCAATCGGCGCGATGGCCTACTTCGCCAGCGATTTCCAGTCGGCGTTCTGGGTCGCCGTGGTTCCCGCGTTTCTCGCAGTGGCGCTGCTCGTCTTCGGCGTCGAGGAACCGGTCAAGCGGCCGAAGGCGGTCGCGACCGATGGGGCGAAGCGATTGCGCCTCGCCGACGCGAAGCGTCTGGGTCGCGACTACGCGATCGTCGTCGGCATCGCCGCGATGCTGACGCTGGCGCGCTTTTCGGAGGCGTTCCTCGTGTTGCGGGCGCAGAACGTCGGGCTGCCGACGGCGATGGCGCCGTGGGTGATGGTCGTGATGTCGATCGTCTATGCGGCCGTTTCCTACCCGGCGGGCTCGGCGGCCGATCGGGGCCACGGGCCGCGACTCCTCTCCGCCGGACTGCTGGCGCTCATCGCTTCCGACCTGGTGCTCGCAAATGCCCACGGTGGCGTGATGGTGTTCCTGGGTGCGGCACTGTGGGGACTGCACATGGGCCTGACCCAGGGCCTCCTGGCCGCACTTGTCGCCGCCTCGGCGCCGGCGGACATGCGTGGCACCGCGTTCGGCGTCTTCAATCTGGTCTGCGGCGTCGCGCTGCTCGTCGCGAGCGTGCTCGCAGGCTGGCTCTGGGACGCATTCGGCCCGGGGTTCACGTTCTATGCCGGCGCCGCGGTGACGCTGGTGGCGTGGATCGCGCTGTTGCGCCACGGCGGCGGGGCAACCGAGCTGCGGCGTGGCTGACCCGCGGGTGTAAGGCGGGTGAGGGCGCGCGCGACCAAACGGGATTGCGTGACGGAAGAGAGGGATATGGCGAGCGTCACTTCGGACATGCCGCGCTTAGGCGAGTACCTGTACTACCGCCATGCGTTGCCGGTCCGTCTCATGCACTGGATCAACGTGTTCGCGCTGACGATCCTGCTGATGAGCGGCCTCTCGATCTTCAACGCGCATCCGGCGTTGTACTGGGGCAAGTCGTCGTACACCGGCGCCCCGCCCATCCTCGTGATCGACGCGAAAGAGGGCGGCGAGCTCGGCGTCGTCGGCAGGACCCGCGTATTCGGCCACGAATTCGACACGACGGGCGTGCTCGGCGTGTCGATGGACGCGAGCGGCGAGCCCTCGTTGCGCGGGTTTCCCTGGTGGGCGACGATCCCCGACAATCAGTGGCTGTCGATGGCGCGGTCGTGGCATTTCTTTTTTGCGTGGGTTCTGCTCGTCAACGGTCTCGCGTACGTCGCGTATTCGGCGGCGAGCCGCCACCTGGTGCGCGATCTCTCGCCCGATCGCGACGACTGGCGCTCGTTTGCCCAGTCGGTGAAGGATCACCTGCGGTTGCGTCACCCGTCGGGTGAGGCGGCAAGGCGCTACAACGTGCTGCAAAAGCTCGCGTATCTCGTGGTGATCTTCGTCCTCGTCCCGCTCATCGTTCTGATGGGCGTCGCAATGTCGCCTTGGATGAACTCCGTGTACCCGGGCTGGGTGGATCTCTTCGGCGGCCGGCAGTCGGCGCGAACGCTTCACTTCGTCGCCGCCTGGCTGCTCGTCGCCTTCGTGCTGGTCCACGTCTTCGAAGTCTTCGTTTCGGGGCTCTGGAACCATCTGCGGTCGATGATCACCGGCCGGTATCGCATTCGTCAGGAGAAGAGCCATGAACGGCACGCATGAAGCGAGGCGTCGATTTCTCTCGCGCGCGGTGGTGGCGGCGGGGACGCTGCTCGTCGCCGGCTGCGAGCGGCTGTCGCGCAGCGAGTGGTTTCCCAAGGTGCTGGGCGCAGGCGAGACGGCGAGTGCCGCGGTTGCGCGTGCCGTCACGTCGCGGAAGTCGATGGCGCAGGAGTTCGCGGAGTCGGAGCGCTCGCCGACCTTCCGCAGCAACGGTACCGCGGCGCCCGACAGCGACACCTATCGGGGACTCGCGGCGGGGGGGTTTGCCGAATACCGATTGGAAGTCGGCGGCCTCGTCGCGCAGCCTGCCCGCTTTTCGCTGGCGGAATTGCGCGCGCTGCCGAGCCGGACGCAGATCACCCGGCACGATTGTGTCGAGGGCTGGAGCGCGATCGCGAAGTGGAAGGGCGCGCGCCTCGCCGCAGTGCTCGAGGCCGTGCGCCCAAAGCCGGAGGCGCGCTTCGCGGTGTTCTACTGCGCCGATCCGATGGGCGAAGAGGGGGCGGATCTCTACTACGAAAGCATCGATCTCGAGGATGCGTACCACCCGCAGACGGTCCTGGCGTACGAGATGAACGACGCAGCGTTGCCGATTGCCAACGGCGCGCCCTTACGGCTGCGCGTCGAGCGCCAGCTCGGGTACAAGCACGCGAAGTACGTGATGCGGATCGAACTCGTCGAGAGCTTCGCGCAGATCGCAGGCGGGAAAGGCGGCTACTGGGAGGACCGGGGCTACCAGTGGTTCGCGGGGATCTGAACCGCGAGGCTCACGCGAATACGACACGCGGCAAGCCTGCCATTGACCCAATACCCGGCATGGCGGGCTGACCTGCATTGGGCTTCGGGCGGCCAACTCCAGACGGCCAGCGTGGCCGCCCAATTTTCCATATAGCGGCCGTTCCGGATCGATCCAATCGATCCGGCGTCGGTGCGGTCGTCAGTCGGGCGGACAATTCATCTATCGGGATGATCGGCTGACGCGCTTCGATGGTTCAATTGCGCCGCACCGACCCGGCCCAAAAGCCCCGCATCAAAAGGGCTGCACTTGAATGCGTTTCCCCGCTAAAGGGGACGTGCCCGTGCTTATTTCGTTGTCCTGTAGATCCCTGCTGCTACTCTTCACCGTGCCTCTGAATTCATTGCCGTCCGGGCTGAGGCTTAGCTGAAGGTTGTTCCTGTTAACCCCGATCCATTTTCCGCTCTGGTCAAACGAAAAGGCGACATAACTCGCGTTGTACTGGTTTGGCCCAACGAGTTTCCACGCACCATGCCCGCCACTGAGAACGGGATGCGTGTCGCCGCTCCGAAAGAACGTACCGTCGGAAGAAAAGGTCAGAAGGTTCTTGCCGACGCCTCTTGGTCTACTGGCGGTTACTTCCCATGCGCCAACTAACGATGGGCTGGATGTCGCTACCTGAATTGGCGAACTTTCCGACGTCTTTGATTCCGGACTCGCGCAGGACGACAAAAAAGCCGTACTCGCAATAACTGCAAACACGCGGATCAACATACATTCTCTCCGTTCGAGGAGGGTGACGTTCATCGGTGAACTATGCTCGTATCATCACCTCGGCGCAACGACGGGCTTAGGAAATGCCGCCGTCTGCAGAATTTAGGCATCGCCAGTGCGGACGGTGCCGGACCGGGACCGTTGACGATTCGGCGGCTCGCGGCCACGAGCCGCCATTGCAGCCCGTGCCTCGAAGCGACCATTCGTTGTGGCTAATCGCGCGACCTTGCATCCGAATCGGCGCCACGTGGTCCGTCGGCAAGCACCGTGGAGGCGTAAAATCGCTGGACCTCCATACATCGACGCGGTGATTCCGTGATGGTTCGGCGAAGGTTCATCGGCGGCCTTGCAGGTGCTCTTCTCGCCGCATCGCTTGCTGTCCACGCGCAGCTAGTGGGGAGGGTCTATCGTATCGGCATTCTTGAACCGATACCTGCCGCACAGAACGCTGCCAATCTCGACGCGCTGCGCAAGGGGCTGCGTAATCTCGGCTACGTCGAAGGGCGAAACCTGATCATCGAATATCGGTCCGCAGATGGTCGCGCCGAACGATTTCCGGAACTCGCAGCCGAACTGGTTCGTCTCAAAGTCGACCTGATCGTGACCCGAGGGACCCCCGCCGCGAGAGCGGCCAAGAGCGCGACCGAAACAATTCCGGTGGTTATGGCGACGATGGGCGACCCGCGCCCCATCGTCGCGAGCTTCGCGCACCCGGGTGGAAACATCACCGGGGTGACTACCTTCAGCACCGAGCTGACAGCGAAACAGATTGAGCTCCTTAAAGAGCTGGTTCCGAATTTATCGCGCGTTGCGTTGGTTCACAACATGGACAATCCGGCCGCGCCACCCGAATGGGAGGAGGTAAAGACGGCCGCCCAGTCCCTAGGGCTGCAAGCCGAGCTGTTCGACGTGAGAAACCAAGGCGACCTTGGCCGTGCGTTCGACCTGGCAGTCCGAAAGCATGTCGACGCGCTTGTCATCGGCGCAGATGGTCTTATCCAAGCGAATCAACAGATGATCGTCGGCCTGGCGGCCCGCAACAAGCTGCCCGCCGCCTATCCAAACCGCGAGTTCGTTGAGGCGGGAGGATTGATCGCCTACGCGGTGAATTATCCCGATCTCTATTTCCGATTTGCAACTCTCGTCGATAAGATCTTTAAGGGCGCGAAGCCCGGCGAGATTCCTGTGGAGCAGCCGATCAAGTTCGAGCTCGTGATCAACCTAAAGACTGCGAAGATGCTCGGCCTCACTATCCCGCAGTCGCTGCTGCTACGCGCGGACGAGGTGCTTCAGTAATCGAATATTCCGAATTGTTCCCGGCTTTCCCGCACGTCTGCGCGGCGCGTCTGAACCCAATCGTTGAATGGCTGCTCCTGAGAATGTCGACCGTCTGGAGTGGGTCGTTCACGCTCATCTGATCGCCGGTGCTGAGCAGTGGCTCCACGGTCCACAACGGCCCTTGACGCACGACCGGCTGCTGTACGTCATTCAGTGGCCGCTAGGTCGAATCGCGTCAATGACAGCGACCGGCCACAAGCGGACGTAGACCTTCGCCCACCAAACCGGTCTGTCAGCTGCACCAGCCGGCCATTAGCTGGGGCGTGAAGAATGGGCGGGTCCGTTCATCCAAATTG
>Ga0209048_10000826_pt1 | contig 33040 bp, 35 predicted proteins | sample FrelakmetCRP12CR_FD_187146 | JGI IMG/M metagenome (GOLD analysis project Ga0209048, IMG submission 187146) | Freshwater lake sediment microbial communities from the University of Notre Dame, USA, for methane emissions studies - CRP12 CR (SPAdes)... | ecosystem: Environmental > Aquatic >...
CACATCGCGATGCCGTCAGGAGGGGGCATCCACTCCATCATTCGAAGCGCTCGCTCAGTCGCCGCGCTTCGGCGGCGGGGAAAGCCTCGTAGAGCGACGTCCCAAGAGGGCGCCCTTAATCGGAGCGTTTTGCGCCAAGCGTATTTAGCAAGGGAGAGTCTCAGGCTTCAGTGGAATTTTGCTCTGTTAGGCTTGGCTCCCGCGGACCGAGCTGTAGCGTGCTGTGTCAGGGGAATGTTCGGCTAGTCTCCACCGTGCTGGAGCAGCTGTTCTCTAGTGCCGCAGAGCACTGGCTAGCGCGCAAGTATTCGCGCCTGGCAAGGCATTCGCCCCAATTGCGCTGAGGGGCCCGTCGGTGAACGCGGCTTTAGTGGTAAGTGCCAGAAGCGGCAACGTCTCGGTCAGGTCGAAGCAAGCAGAGCGCCTGGGTAGCTATGTGGTTGCTGACTAAAACGAGCTCAGACCAAAGCGCGACACAAGTCTTTGATTTAACTGGAGCGGGCGAAGGGATTCGAACCCTCGACCCCAACCTTGGCAAGGTTGTGCTCTACCCCTGAGCTACACCCGCATCCGTTTTTCCGGCGAGAGCCGGCAGCGGGGTCTTATGGCGCAAACGAAACCTCAATGCAACCGCATTGGCGCGCCTCGAGCCTCGGGTTTGGTGGTGCCAGCGCTCCAGAAGCGATATTCGTCGAGAGACGGGTTAATAATGCCTGAGCGGATCGTCGCATATGGCCGATCAAAAACCGTTGACCGCATTCCTGTTCACCGGAGGAGGCAGCCTCGGCGCCATTCAGGTCGGTATGCTGCGCGCGCTTCTGGAGGCCGGCGAGTCGCCCGACTTCGTCGTCGGCGTTTCCGTGGGCGCGCTCAATGGAGCTTATTTCGCCGGGACACCGAACCTCGAGGGCGTCGAACGCCTGGCCAGCGTTTGGCGTGGACTGACCCGTGCGGAGGTCTTTCCAATCAATTTCCTGAGCGCGCTCGGCTTCCTGTGGCGTCCCGCGAGCATCCTCAGCCCGGCGCCTCTGCGCGCATTGGTCGAAGCCCATTTGAGTTTCACCGAGCTCGAAAAGGCGCAAATTCCGCTTCATGTCGAAGCGACCGATCTCCAAGGCCTGCCGGTCGTGTTGTCGAAGGGCCCGGCGGTGGAGGCTATTCTCGCGAGCGCGGCAATCCCGGGCGTTTTTCCGATGGTGTCCATCGACCGAACGCCGCTGATGGACGGCGCTGTCGCTTCGAGATCCGGAGTGCGCATCGCCGTAGAACTCGGCGCGTCGCGGATCGTCGTGCTGCAGTCTGGTTACGCCTGCGCGCTGACAAAGCCGCCATCCGACGCCGTCGGCAGCGCCTTGCACGCGATAACGCTGCTTATATCCTGGCGTCTGATGCACGACCTCGAAACGCTTTCGGACGATATCGGCCTTCATGTCGCGCCTTCACTATGTCCTCTCGCAATATCGCCGTTCGATTTCTCTCACTCCGAAGAACTCATCGAGCGGGCGGAACGCTCGACGCGTAAATGGATCAAACTCGGCGGCCTGACGCGTCGCTCGCGCGCAGAGGATCTCGCGCCGCATCATCATCACTGACGCGTCCGACTCACTGAAGCCGGAATTCGGCGTTTATGGTACGTAATTCGGCCGGCCTGATAAGCCCGGCATGCGCCACCGTGACGGAGTGAAGCTTCCCGTCGAGGCTCCGTATCCAGAAGTCGAGAAACTTCCGCAGTTCCGGAAATTCCGGATGCAGGTCGTATTCCTGCCAGACATAGGACTGCACGATCGAAGGGTGGTCGGGCAGCCGATAAATTATGTTCGCGGTGGTCAAGCCATAGCCGCGAAGCATTTTCGCGAATTCAGGCGAATGCATTGGGTCTCCTTTGTATCCCAGATTATAGAAAGGCGGCGGGACGGCAACCTCCCGGCTGAAATAATTCATTGGAATCAATAATTTGTCAGCATTCTACCGCGAGTGCTGATCGTCGCTCGTCCTGGCTCACGGCCGAGCTCTCGATTCACGTCGAATGTGCGGCCAAACTGTGCCCTTAAGGTGAAGGCGCCTCAATTTCAACGATTTGGTTGGGCAGAACGGTCACAAGCGAGGGGTGAAAACAACGCAATGAAAAAAGCAACAAGGATTTTTGGAGCTACAGGATTCGCGGCGATGTTTGCGATGGGTTCGACATCCATCGCAGGATCGCTGCCGCAGACAGAAAAAACGTCGGTCGCGCCTATCGTGCGCGCGGTGACGCCGGGCGTCGTCAACATCACTACGGCCAAGAAAACGTCGGGGCTCAACGGACCGATGCGCCAGGATCCGATGGACGCGCCCATGCGCGATCCGAGGATCGGTCCGCCTATGCAGGGCCCGATGTACGGTCCGCGTGGTCCGATGGAGCCGCATGCCTTCGGCGCGCCCGGCAGACAGATGCGCGGAGACATGCAATCGGGCGGATCGGGCGTCATCGTAGACGCCGTGAAAGGCTACGTCCTCACCAATGATCACGTCGTGAGAGGCGTTGACGACATAGACGTTACGACCAAGGACAACCGCCACTTCAAGGGGCGGGTTATCGGCCGTGATCCGGCGACGGATATTGCGCTGTTGCGGATCGATCCCGACAATCTCGTCGCTGTGCCCATGGGCGACAGCTCGTCGCTCCAGGTCGGCGATTTCGTGCTCGCCATAGGGAACCCCTTTGGCCTCGGTCAGACCGTGACGTCGGGAATTGTGTCCGCTCTCGGACGCACCGGCCTCGGCATCGAAGGCTATGAGGACTTCATTCAGACCGACGCGTCGATCAACCCCGGCAGTTCGGGCGGCGCACTGGTTACGCTGGACGGGAAGCTGGTGGGATTGAATACGGCGCTGCTTTCCAGAACCGGCGGCAATGTCGGCATCGGCTTCGCCGTTCCGATCGATATGGTTCGGGTGATCATGGATCAGCTGATCGCCAATGGGGAAGTGAAGCGCGGACGGATCGGCGTGGCGTTCGGCGATCCACGCAAGATGGCGCCCGGCGCAGCCGCCGAAGCGCCCGGAGCTCTGATCGAATCGGTGGACCCGGCCTCGCCCGCGTTCCATGCCGGCCTCACGAAGGGCGATATTGTGATCGCCGCGAACGGGTCGGAGATCAAGGGCGCGTCTGCTCTGCGCAATATGCTGGGCATTCTTCCGGTTGGAACGGAAATCGACATCCGCTACCGTCGCGGAGCGGAAATTCTAAAAACGACGGTGCGTATCGAGCCGATCAAGCAGAAGCCGGCGCGACTGAAACAGGCCCAAAATTTGGGTTGAACGCGGGTCTATCGACAAGACTCCCGCCATCGTGTAAAGGGACGCCACAAATCAAAACAGCGTCCCGAAACGCTCGCTCTCCCGCGAATGGGAGAAGCGAAACGGCAGGAGTTTACAATGTCTGTCATAGCGCAGCTCGAAGCCGAGCAGGCGAAAAAGCTCATCGCGGGCAAGACGATCCCCGAATTTCGCCCCGGCGACACAGTTGTCGTGAACGTCAAAGTCAAGGAAGGCGACCGCACCCGCGTCCAGGCCTATGAGGGCGTGGTGATTTCCCGCCAGGGCGGGGGTCTGAACGAGAGCTTCACCGTTCGCAAGATTTCCTACGGCGAGGGCGTCGAGCGCGTGTTCCCGGTCCATGGGCCGGTGATCGACTCGATCAAGCTGGTGCGCCGGGGCAAAGTGCGCCGCGCGAAACTCTATTATTTGCGCGACCGCCGCGGCAAATCGGCCCGCATCGCCGAGCGCGTGGACACGAAGCCCAAGGCGAAGGCCGAGGACTAAGGCCTACCTCTCCAGAGGCGCGTTCAAAATCCAACGATGGCCGAAGGGATCGCGCAGCGAGGCGTAGCGCGTTCCCCAGAAGGAATTGGTCGGCTGGGTCTCGGCCTTTGCGCCGAGCCCCGTCGCGCGCGCGAAAACTTCGTCCACTTCCTTCGGAGTGTCGTATTCCAGGCTGATCGACACTGTGACCTGCTCGCCGGGCATGGGCGGGCGCGTATTTCCGAATTCCGGGAAAACGTCCGCGAGCATCACTGAGCCGCCGTTGATCGTCAGTTCGCAATGCGCGATGCGGAGACCGTCAACGGAGGGCATGATGGCGCGCTGCTTGGCTCCGAAGGCGCCCGTGTAGAAGGCGATCCCCGCGGCTGCCGGCGTCACGGTCAGATATGGCGCCACCCTCGGGCGAGTCATGCTTGGTCCTCCGCCGGAGCGTCTATTCGGTCGCCCCATGAACACTTTCGAATCCCAGCGTATTGAGCCTTATCGCTCTTGAGAAAGGTTGTCTCCCGAAATCCTGAAGGGACGCAAAGCTTCAATGAAATCCCATATTTCATAGTTCGCGGCGGTTGCAAGATGCGGGCGGGCGCCATGGTAAAAAGTCCCGCGTTCCGCGCCGCGACGAGATAGCTGAACTTCTCGTCCTCGAAGGGAACGGTTGCGTTCTTCACGATCTTGTGATCGCGCGACCGGGGAAGCCGCGCTGCGAAATGGCACCAGTCCGGCGCAGCGAGCGGACATGGACGCGCATGGGGGCAGGGGAGCGCAATATGCGCGCCCATCCCGACGAGCGCCGAGCGCATCTTTAAAAGTCGCGCGAAATCGCGCGGCGTGCCCGGCTCGACCACGACGAGCGCGCCCGTGCAGCGGCGCCACATCGCCGCGACTGTCCTCTCCATATCGCCGTCCCCGAGTTCCGTGGCGGAATAACTCATGACGACGAGATCGCACGGGTTCGGCTCGCGATCGTCTTTATGCGTTGTCATATCCGCTTCGATCAGGCGCGCACCGGCAAGAGCGGAGCGCGAACTGCCGCGCGCGAAATCTGTCGCCAGGCGCAGAAACGCCGGGCTTCGGTCCAGCATGACGATGTCCCGCAGTTCCGGCCAAATATCCACTGCGGCGAAGGAAGCCGCGCCAAGGCCGCAGCCGGCGTCGAGCAGGCTTAACGGTTGAAACAGCGGCGCTTCTGCGCGAATGCGCCCCAGGACGGTCGCTGTCGCGGCGTAGGTCGCAGGCAGGCGCGAAAGCGCGTAGGCCAATGCGTCCTCGGAGTTTAGAATGGTGTGCCGCGTGGTTCGACGCGCTCTAAATCCTTCCGACACACGGCCGGCGCGCTCCGCCAGAGCTTTGCGCGACCGCTCGTGCAGCAGCGAGGAAATCGCCGCGGCGAGCTCCGCCGGAAGGGCAGTCGATATCGTCATCGCCTCCGCGCAGACTCCATTGGCGGGCGGCTAACGATACATACTTCCACGCCACGCCCGATGCGAGTAGAAGACCTTAAATCTCAAAGAGCAAGCCGCAGTCCAGGCGGCGAGAGGACCATCACTTATGTCTGCGAATTCGACGGCTCCGCGCACTCTCTACGATAAAATCTGGGACGACCATGTCGTCGACGAGCAGGAGGAAGGCGCTTGCGTCATTTATATCGACCGGCATCTCATCCATGAGGTGACGAGCCCGCAGGCGTTCGAGGGCCTGCGTATGGCCGGGCGCAAGGTCCGTTCGCCGTCCAGGACCCTCGCCGTGGTCGATCATAACGTGCCGACGACCGATCGTTCGCTTCCGATAGAAGATCCGGAGAGCAAGGCGCAGGTGGAGCAGCTCGCAACCAATGCGCGCGAGTTCGGCGTCGAATATTTCAATGAGCACGATCTGAGGCAGGGCGTCGTCCATATCGTCGGGCCTGAACAGGGGTTCACCCTGCCGGGAACCACGATCGTCTGCGGCGACAGTCACACGTCGACCCATGGCGCTTTCGGTGCGCTGGCGCATGGCATCGGCACGTCCGAAGTGGAGCATGTTCTCGCGACGCAGACCCTCATCCAAAAGAAGGCCGCGAACATGCTGGTGCGCGTCGAGGGCAAGCTCGCCGACGGCGCCGCCGCGAAGGATATTATCCTAGCCATCATCGGTGAAATCGGCACGGCCGGCGGCACCGGCCATGTGATCGAATATGCGGGCGAGGCGATCCGCGATCTTTCGATGGAAGGCCGTATGACGGTCTGCAACATGTCGATCGAAGGCGGCGCACGTGCGGGACTCATCGCTCCCGACGAAAAGACGTTCGAATATCTGAAGGACCGGCCGAAGGCGCCCAAAGGCGCGGCCTACGACGCGGCGCGGCGCTACTGGGAGAAGCTGCGTTCGGACGAAGGCGCCCATTTCGACCGTGAGATCGTCATCGACGCCGCCAATCTTCCGCCGATCGTCACCTGGGGCACGTCGCCGGAAGACGTCGCGCCAATCACCGGCCTCGTGCCGACGGCTGACAGCGCCAAATCGGCGGCGAAACGCGCCGCCATTGCGCGGGCGCTGGAATATATGGGCTTGAAGGGCGGCGAAAAAATTACCGATATCGAAATCGACCGCGTATTCATCGGCTCCTGCACCAATGGCCGCATAGAGGATTTGCGCGCAGCTGCGACGATGGTCGCGGGCAAGACGGTCAATGCGCGTGTCAACGCGATGGTTGTTCCGGGCTCGGGACTTGTGAAGGCGCAAGCCGAGGCGGAGGGGCTCGACAAGATTTTCCGCGACGCCGGATTCGAATGGCGCGAACCCGGATGCTCCATGTGTCTTGCGATGAATCCCGACCGTCTCGCGCCGGGCGAGCGCTGTGCTTCGACATCCAATCGCAACTTCGAAGGCCGTCAGGGCTTCAAGGGGCGCACGCATCTCGTCTCGCCGTCCATGGCCGCCGCCGCGGCCATTGCCGGACGGTTTGTCGACGTGCGCAATTGGAAATAGCGCGGCGAGCCTAGCTATGAATCCCGTCCCTGCAGGCAATGGTTTTGCGGATCTATCGGCACCGACCCTCGCCGACATAGAAGCATTGGCGGATGCGGCCTACGCCGCATTGCCGTCGCGTTTCACGCGGCTATGCGAAGGCATTGTCATTCGTGTCGAAGATTTTCCCGACGACGAAACATTTGAAGCCATGGAGTGCGAGTCGGAGTTCGAACTGCTCGGCTTGTTCCGGGGACAAGGTCTGGCGCAGCGCGACGCGACGCCGCAAACCGGCGAAGCTCCGAACATGGTGTGGCTCTATAGGCGTCCGATACTGGATTTTTGGGCCGATGGCGACGATACGCTTGCCCAGATCGTCACTCATGTGCTCGTGCACGAGATCGGCCATCACTTCGGCCTGTCCGACGAGGATATGGAAGAGATCGAGAAAAAAGCAGGCTGAGCGCGTCAGAATTTTTCGACGATGGTCGCTTCGATCTCCTCGCGCGGCCGGCGCGCCACCTTGCGGATCATCGGAACGACATCCTCGATACGTTCCGCGACCATATAGCGGACTTCGTAACCGGGGCGGATAAAACCGGCATTGTGCATATGCGCGAACAGCGAGAGCAGCGGACGCCAGAAGCCGCCAATATCGGCGATGACGAGCGGCTTCGAATGCCGGCCGAGTTGTATCCAGGTGAGCTGTTCCGTGAGCTCTTCCAGCGTGCCGATGCCTCCGGGCAGCGCGACGAACGCGTCGGCCCTCTCGAACATCATGCGCTTGCGCGTATGCATGTCGCCAACGATGTGCAACTCGGTCGCTTCACGCAAAGCGATTTCGCGTTCGTCGAGGAAGTCGGGTATGATTCCGGCGACTTCTCCGCCATGCTCCAGAACCGAACGCGCCAATACGCCCATAAGTCCGCAAGAGCCGCCGCCGAATACGAGGCTTATTCTCGCCCTCGCAAGCGACGCGCCGAGCGCCTCGGCGGCTGCGGCGTAGAGAGGGTCGTTTCCTTCGGAAGAGCCACAATAAACGCAAACGCTTCTTACTTCGCTCATGATGTCATCCCGGTTGCAGAACCGTTCTCGCCTGCGCGCACGACGGGGTCAAGCTGCGCCATTCGCAGCGCACGACAGATGCGCACCGCTCTTAAAGCCTCTATATGACAGATAGGTCATATGTCCGGCCTCTGCAGCCATTGGACGCTAAAAATGCTCAGAATTGGTAACCGCGGTTCGCGAGATCGCGGAACGCGAGACGTCGCGGAAACGAAATTTGCTGATGCGACTCTCCTTTCGACACTCCGTCATCTCTGGCCCTATATATGGCCAAAAGGGCGGCCTGATCTCGAGCGGCGCGTGGCGCTCACCTTTGCGCTGCTGTTCGTCGGTAAATTCGTTAACACGGCGGTGCCTTTTGCGTTCAAATGGGCCGCCGACGCCGTCGCCGAAGGGGGCGCGCAGGCGAGTTCTACGATTGTCGCAGGCGCTATCGGATTCACTTTGCTCTATGGTTTCTTGCGCGCCGCCTATGCACTGCTGACGCAATGGCGCGACGGGCTCTTTGCGGCGGTAGCGATGCATGCGGTGGTGCGTCTGGCGAACGACGTCTTCGTGCATATGCATCAGCTTTCCATGCGGTTTCATATCAGCCGCAAGACAGGCGGATTGACGCGTGTTCTTGAGCGCGGTCGCGATGCGATCGAAACGCTTGCGCGGCTCATCATGTCGAGCGGCGCGCCCACTCTGGTCGAATTTCTACTTGTGCTCGCGGTTTTCCTGTTCCAGTTCGACTGGACATATGCTCTCGTCACGGCGCTCACGATATTCGCCTATCTCGCCTATACGACGGTTGCCACGAATTGGCGCATCGGCATTCGCCGGACAATGAATGAGAGCGATGTCGACGCCAATATCAAGGCGATCGACAGTCTGTTGAATTACGAAACGGTGAAGTATTTCGGCGCCGAGGAGCGCGAGGCTGAGCGCTATGCAAAATCCATGGACAGATACGAAGGCGCGAGCGTTCAGTCCTATATTTCCCTTGCCGTTCTCAACGCGGGACAGGCCATCATCTTCACGGCGGGTCTGACCATCGTCATGATTATGTGCGTCTACGGCATAAAAGCTGGGACTAACACGGTCGGCGATTTCGTACTCATCAACGCCATGATGATTCAGCTTTACCAGCCGCTCAACTTCATCGGAACGTTTTATCGCGAAGTGAGGCAAGCTATCGTCGACATAGAGCGTATGTTTTCAATATTGGGCCAAAGTCCGGAGATTGCCGACAGGCCCGGAGCGAAGGAGCTGGTCATTACCGAAGGACGCATCCGCTTCGAGAAAGTGGAATTTTCCTACGACGCCAAGCGTGCGATCCTGAAAGACGTGACATTCGAGGTGTCGCCCGGAAAAACCGTCGCCATTGTCGGGCCGTCCGGCGCCGGAAAATCCACCATCTCGCGTCTCCTGTATCGTTTCTACGAGCCGCAAGGTGGCCGCATCACGATCGACGGTCAGAATATTCTCGATGTGACGCAGCACAGCCTGCGCGCGGCGATCGGCATGGTTCCGCAAGACACAGTGCTGTTCAACGACACAATCGCCTACAACATTCGCTACGGCCGCTGGGATGCAAGCGACGAAGAGGTGCGTGAGGCTGCGCGATTGGCGCAGATCGACGATTTCATCCGCTCCGCGCCGGACGGCTATAAAGCGCAAGTCGGCGAGCGTGGACTGAAACTTTCGGGCGGCGAAAAGCAGCGCGTCGCCATCGCCCGTACGATACTAAAGGCTCCGCCAATTCTCATTCTTGACGAGGCGACTTCTGCGCTCGACAGTTTCACGGAACACGAAATTCAGGAGGCGCTGCGTCGCGTGGCGCATGGACGCAGCACGCTTGTGATCGCCCATCGTTTGTCCACGGTCGTGGAAGCCGACGAAATCCTGTTTCTCGACCATGGCCGGATCGTCGAGCGCGGTCGCCACGATGAGCTTCTTGCGCTCGGGGGAGCTTACGCGGCCTTGTGGAATCGCCAGCGTGAGGCGGCTGAAGCCCGGGCGCGGCTGATCCAGGCGGAGCGGGAAGCGGAGGTCCAGGAGGCGGAGTGAGCCGGATGGCGAGCCCTCCAGGCGTTGCTTGGCGGATTTGGGCCGCAATTTGGCGAAAACATGCTTTGACGGCATATTGCATGCTGTTCAATCTGGGGCGATAGCGCATCCAAAAGTCGAGCGGCGGTGTATGGCTAGAGGTCGAGGCCCATACGCTGGGAGCGTCCGATGCTGAAGAACCCTTTCTTCGCCGTGCTCGCGTTGTGTTGCGCGCTCACCACAAGCGCTCAGGCCCGGATCAACGGGCCACACCCGCGCGAATGCGTTATGTCTGTCGGCCCTACACAGATAATGTTCAGCGCATTTCAGGAAAATAAGACCAACGAAACCTTCTGCGCCCATGTGCCCGAGCTTGGCCCGACGATAATAATCCTCGATGCGCGACACGTTGAGTTGCGCGACATGAATATAGAAGTGCGGGTATTACGCAATATCGGGCAGAAGGACTGGCGCGACGATCTCGAAGCGAACACCGTGGCGGTTCTGCCGGCGGGTAAGCATCTCGCCGGAAAAGGCACAGCGAACTTCTCGTACAACTTCGATAAGGATGGAGACTATATTGCGCTTGTTAAGGCGACGAGCGACGACGGCGCGGCCGAATATGTAGGGCAGTATTTCTTTTCCGTCGGTGAATCATTGGCGTGGTTTCTGGCCTGCGGCGCGGTGGCGTTGACCTTCGGCTTCATTGCGTTCGGGCTTTGGCAACGCGGCGCGAATAAGCCCGCGCAAAGCGCGCGCATCGCTCCGTCGCCTGCGCGCCGATCGACGTAAGTTGGGCCATCGCGACGCTCTACGCGTATAGGGCGACTATTTCTTCGTCGAAAGACGCCGCAGGTTTCTGCTGACACGCTTTTGATAGAGCGCAAGCGTACGGCTCGGCGACCTATGCGCGCGTCCGGTGAGCGCGTCGGTGGCGGCGGAAAGGCCAACTTCGGCGGCGGCTTTCATCTTTTCAGCCACCATTCGCTTGCTTTCGGTCTTCGCTCCGGGTCCGCCAATCGCGATTTTTGCGACGCGCAGCCCCATAACCATGCCGGCCGTGACGCCGAGTTTTGCTGTATCGAAAACGAGTTTCGTGAAGTTGGGTTTACGGCGTCGCATGGCGAGGGTCGCTCCGGCTGACGTGCTTTAGTTCGCCTCCTGGGATCGGAATTCAAGAGGGTTGGCGGACTTCCACTTGTAGGGAGGGGCCGGTTCACCGCCTCGCGTCCAATCCTCATGCCCAAAGATATTCGCTATAAAAGGCGATCGCCAGGAGAGTCAGCATGATCGCATACAAGAGAATCTCCGCCCGCGAGCCCCGCTGCGCGCGTTTGATAGGCGTCATAGATCCGAAAAATCGCCGCGCAGGTAGTGGTCGACATAGTGGGCCGCGAGAAGCGCGATCAGCAACGCAACCAGCGCAATAAGTTTCTTGTCCGCCAATTTTCTATTCCTGTATGTCGTCGTAAGTCTATCGCCAGCAGGTACATAAGGCGTTTCGGGGGTTTCGCACTTCGCGCTTCCATACCGCGACACGCTCCCCCATATTGCGGATATGGCCAATCCCCCTCGCAAGACGGCGAAAGACCCGGCGCGTCCCACGCGCGCCAAGGCTTCGAAGGCTCCTTTGCAGCCCTTGTCGCCGCATCTTGCGGCGCTTCTGAACCCTGCTCTGGTCGAGCAGGAAAATTATTCGGCCGAGGGTTTCTCCGACGCCGCCCAGGCCTTCTATGACCCGAGCTCGCCCGAGGAAGCAAACGCCAAGCTTGGCCGTGACGCTTTAGGCGGCCACGCGGGGGCAGGGGGCGTGCAAGCGACAATCGAAAGCCTGGACCAACTGTTGCGGCTTGGCGACCCCAATCTTCGCGATAAAGCCGCCTGGACGCCGCACCGGCCGGAACGTCCGCCGAAGAGCGAGGGCGGGGTCAGATTCGAGCTCGTGTCCGAATATCAGCCCCAAGGCGATCAGCCCGCCGCCATTGAAGAGCTCGTGAAAGGGGTGTCGGCGCAGGAGCGCGACCAGGTGCTGCTCGGCGTCACGGGCTCGGGCAAGACCTTCACCATGGCGCAGGTGATCGAACGGACGCAGCGTCCGGCCCTTGTCCTTGCGCCGAACAAGACTCTCGCGGCGCAGCTCTACGGTGAGTTCAAGAGTTTTTTTCCGAACAACGCCGTCGAATATTTCGTTTCCTACTATGATTACTATCAGCCCGAGGCCTATGTGCCGCGCTCCGACACTTACATCGAAAAAGAATCCTCGGTGAACGAGCAGATCGACCGCATGCGTCACGCCGCGACGCGCGCGCTGCTCGAACGCGACGACGTCATCATCGTCGCGTCCGTTTCCTGTATCTACGGCATTGGTTCGGTCGAGACCTATACGGCAATGACGTTCGGCGTCACGGCCGGCGAAAAGCTGGAACAGCGTCAGCTCGTCGCCGATCTCGTCGCGCTACAGTATCGGCGCACCAGCGCGGATTTCATGCGCGGGACTTTTCGCGTGCGCGGCGACACCGTGGACGTTTTTCCCGCGCATTATGAGGACCGCGCCTGGCGCATCGGCTTTTTTGGCGACGAGGTGGAATCGATCAGCGAGTTCGATCCGCTCACGGGTAAAAAGACGATCGATCTCGAATTCGTGAAGGTCTATGCGAATTCGCATTATGTCACGCCGCGTCCGACGCTCTTGCAGTCAATTAAGGCGATCAAGGACGAGTTGCGCGGGCGGCTCGACGAGTTCTATCGTTCGGGGCGTCTTGTCGAGGCGCAGAGGCTGGAGCAGCGCACGCGTTTTGATCTCGAAATGATGGAGGCGACGGGCTCTTGCCCGGGCGTCGAGAACTATTCGCGCTATCTGACGGGGCGCAGGCCGGGAGAGCCGCCGCCGACGCTTTTCGAATATCTGCCGGACAACGCGCTCGTCTTTGCAGACGAAAGCCATGTTAGCATTCCGCAGATCGGGGGCATGTATCGCGGCGACTTCCGCCGCAAGGCGACGCTCGCGGAATATGGGTTCCGACTCCCGTCCTGCATGGACAATCGTCCCCTGCGCTTCGAGGAATGGGACGCAATGCGTCCCCAGACCATCAGCGTGTCCGCGACGCCGGGCAATTGGGAGCTGGAGCGCACCGGCGGAGTGTTCGTCGAGCAGGTAATCCGCCCGACGGGGCTGATCGATCCGCCAGTCGAAGTGCGCTCGGCCCGCAGCCAAGTGGACGATCTGTTGCAAGAGGCGCGCGATACTGCGCAGATAGGATATCGCACGCTCGTCACCGTGCTCACCAAACGCATGGCCGAGGATCTCACCGAATATCTGCATGAGAATGGCATATGCGTGCGCTACATGCATTCGGACATCGATACGCTGGAGCGCATCGAGATCATTCGCGACCTTCGTCTCGGCGCCTTCGACGTTCTCGTCGGCATCAACCTTCTGCGCGAGGGACTGGACATTCCGGAGTGCGGACTTGTTGCGATCCTTGACGCCGACAAGGAGGGTTTCCTGCGTTCCGAGACCTCGCTCGTGCAGACGATCGGTCGCGCCGCGCGCAATGTTGAAGGCAGGGTCATTCTATTTGCCGACAAGATCACGGGCTCCATGCAACGCGCGATGGACGAGACCAATCGCCGCCGCGCGAAGCAGGAGGCCTATAACGCCGAGCATGGCATCACTCCGGAAAGCATAAAGCGCGGCATTGCCGACATATTGGGCTCGGTGGCGGAGCACGATCATGTGACAGTCGATACGGGCTCGGTGGAATTGAAACCTGGCCACAATTTGCAGGCCGCAATCGCCGATCTCGAAAAACGCATGAAGGAGGCGGCGGCCGATCTCGCCTTCGAGGAGGCGGCGCGGCTGCGCGACGAAATTCAGCGGCTGCAACGCGCAGAATTGCTGGCGGAGACCAATCCGCTGATCCGCTTCACGGCGCGCGGCTCGGGCGGCGGCGCCGTATCCGGCACGAGGGCGCGCAAGCCAACGGACGCTGATATGGGGCCGCATAATTTCGGCGGCGGCGAAGCGCGGCCCTTGTCTGGTCCAAGGTCCAGCGCCGGGAGGGCCGGCACGCGAGTCATCAAGGGAAAGAGCAGGCCGACGACATAATCGAGGGTGCGGTGAGATGGACGTTTTTGATCAGCTTTTGTTGCGACAGCACGCATTCATAAGCGGCGCATGGGTCGGCGCTGAGAACGGCGCAACTTTTCCCGTGCGCGATCCTGCGACAGGCGCGGTCATCGGCCATGTTCCCGATATGGGCGCGGCGGAGGCGCGCCGCGCGATCGAATCCGCTGCGCGCGCCTTTCCGGAATGGCGGGGCAAGACTGCGAAAGAGCGCGCGCAGATCATGCGGCGCTGGTTCGATCTCATCATGAGCGAGCAGGAAAGACTCGCGCGCATTATTACCGCGGAAATGGGTAAACCATTGGCCGAAGCCCGCGGCGAGATCGCATACGGCGCGAGTTTCATCGACTGGTTCGCGGAGGAGGGACGTCGGGTCTATGGCGACGTCGTTCCGCCGAATAATCCGGATCGTCGCATCCTTGTTTTCAAACAGCCGGTGGGCGTCACGGCGGCGATTACGCCCTGGAATTTTCCATCGGCCATGTTTGCGCGCAAGGCTGGCGCTGTGCTCGGCGCCGGATGCACGATGGTCGTGAAGCCTGCGGAGTTCACGCCCTTTTCGGCTCTTGCTCTGGCCGAACTTGCGCAGCGCGCAGGCGTTCCCAACGGCGTGATCAATGTGGTCACTGGGAAAAATCCTGTGCCGATCGGCAAGGAATTTACAAGCAACCCCGTCGTGCGCAAGATCACCTTCACCGGATCGACGGAAGTCGGCAAGATCCTTTTGCGTCAGGCCGCCGACAACGTGCAGAAATGCTCGATGGAGCTCGGCGGGAATGCGCCGCTCATCGTATTCGAGGACGCCGATCTCGACCGCGCGGTCAAAGGCGCGCTCGCCAGCAAATATCGCAATGCGGGTCAGACCTGTGTTTCGGCAAACCGTTTTATCGTGCAGGCGCGCGTCGCGGATGAGTTCGCGCAAAAACTCGCGGACGCCGCATCGCAGCTCAAGGTCGGCAACGGATTTGAGAGCGGATCGATGATCGGGCCATTGATCGAAGAGGCGGCGATCGAAAAGGCAGAGCGCCATATCGCCGACGCGGTTGCGCATGGCGCACGGGTGCTTACAGGCGGCGCGCGTCATTCGCTCGGCGGGCTTTTCTTTCAGCCGACTGTGCTGGCCGGCGTCAGCGAGGATGCGCTCATCGCCCGCGAGGAGACCTTCGGTCCGGTGGGACCTGTCATCGCATTCAACGACGAGGCGGACGCCATCCGTATCGCCAACACGACTCAATATGGGCTCTCCGCTTATCTCTACAGTCGCGACGTCGCCAGAATCTTTCGCGTCGCCGAGGCGCTGGAGTTTGGCATGGTCGGCGTCAATGACACCCTGATTTCGACTGAAGTCGCCCCATTCGGGGGCATGAAACAATCGGGCCTCGGTCGCGAGGGCTCGCGCTACGGCATCGATGATTATCTCGAGATCAAATATGTAAGCATTGGAGTGATGTGAGGTCTTTCATATCGCCAAATCAGACTAAAGAAACGGCGCCCGTGGGCGCCGTTTCGTTTTGGCCATCATCAGGAGGAGACTTAGTAGTTGTATGCCCGTTCGCCGTGATCGCTGATGTCCAGGCCCTCGCGCTCCTGATCGGGCATCGGCCGCAAGCCGACGAGCAGATCGACGATCTTGTAGAGGATCGCGGAGCCGATGCCGGACCACAGCAGCGTCGCCACAACCGCCGTGCCCTGCGCCTTCATTTGCGTCACCATGTCATATGCGCCGGTGAAGCCATCGAGATTGGTGTAGTCGGTGATTCCTACGCCGCCGAGCTGAGGAGCCACCAGCAGACCGGTCGCCAAGGCGCCGGTGATGCCGCCGATGCAGTGCACGCCGAACACATCGAGCGCATCGTCATAGCCGAGCGTGTTCTTCACTTTCGATACGAAGAACAGACACAACGGCGATACGATGATGCCAAGCGCCAGCGATCCGATCGGGCCTGCGTAACCCGACGCGGGCGTCACCGCGACGAGACCCGCGACAGCGCCGGAGATCAGGCCGAGAAGCGAAGGCTTACCCTTCACCGCCCATTCCGTCAGCATCCACGATAGCGCTGCGCCGGCCGTTGCGACCATGGTGTTGACGAAGGCCAGCGCCGTCGTGCCATTGGCCTCGAGATTCGAGCCTGCGTTGAACCCGAACCAGCCGACCCACAGCAGTGAGGCTCCGACCATCGACAGGGTAAGCGAATGCGGCGGCAATGCTTCCTTGCCGTAGCCAATACGCTTGCCGACAATGATCGCGCCAACGAGGCCCGCAATGCCCGCGTTGATGTGAACCACCGTGCCCCCGGCGAAATCAAGCGCGCCCTTGGCGGCGAGCCAGCCAGCCCCGTTGTTGATCTCATCGATCTTTGCCTGAGCAGCCGTTTTCGCGGCTTCGTCCGCGCCGGCCGCGGCGAGCTGCGTCGCAGCATCCACGAGCGCGTTCGGATCGGCGACTGCCCATACCCAATGCGCGATCGGGAAGTAGATGAGGGTCACCCAAAGCAGAATGAACAGCATCACCGCCGAGAACTTCATGCGCTCAGCGAATGCGCCGATGATCAGCGCCGGGGTGATCATCGCGAAGGTCATCTGGAACACGAAATACGCGTATTCCGGAATCACATGCCCCGGCGTGAAGGTCGGCGCATTTGACGAAGCAGTCACCCCCTTGAGGAAGATCTTGCCGAGTCCGCCGATATAGGCGTTCAGCGAGCCGCCGTCTCCGAATGCGAGCGAATAGCCATAGAGCGTCCACAGCACGCCGACGAGCGCCACGATAGAGAATGTTTGCGTGAGGATCGAGAGCATGTTCTTCGAGCGCACGAGGCCGCCGTAGAACAATGCGAGGCCGGGGATCGACATCATCAGCACGAGCGCGCTCGACGTCAGCATCCAGGCGGTGTCGCCAGGGTTGGGGGTCGGATCATTTCCGGCGAAGGCGGAAGTCGAGACGCAGGCGGCGACCGCAGCTCCCGCGAGGATCGAAGCTTTGGACAGGCCTCGAAGCAAACGAAGTTTCATTTGGAACTCCTGAGAATTCGGGGAGGAAAAGATCACAGCGCGTCGGCGTCGCGTTCGCCCGTGCGAATTCGCACGGTCTGCTCAAGGGGAATGACGAAGATTTTACCGTCGCCGATCTGGCCGGTTCTCGCGCTTGTCGTGATCGCGTCAATCACTTTTGGAACGAGTTCGGCGGGAACGGCCACGTCGATTTTGAGCTTGGGCAAGAAACTCACTGCGTATTCCGCGCCACGATAGATTTCAGTGTGGCCTTTCTGCCGCCCATAGCCCTTGACTTCCGTCACGGTCAGACCGTGGACGCCGATCGCTGTCAGCGCGTCACGAACTTCATCGAGCTTGAACGGCTTGATGATCGCTGTCACGATTTTCATCTGCCTATCCTGTGTTGTTGACCTTATTGACGGGTGACGGCCGCCGAGGAGCAAGGCGCCGCACACGGCGGTGGTCTTTAGACGAGCACGGCTGTGCTCACGGCATGCGCTTTCAAATGGCGTGCCAGAGCGGAATGACCCTCCGGAGGCCGCATCGTTGATCCGCTTTTGCGCTTGAGATTGGAGCGTTCAGGGGATTTTGCGGCTCAGCTCGCCAGGGAGTTTCGCCAAGGAGGCAATAGAGCTACGGAAACCGGCGGCGCTCGCGTTGGCGCCTATTATTTCATCAGGCGCCTGATCATTTGACAGTGGAGCGCCGACGGATCAGGCCCTCCTGCGCGACGGAGGCGACGAGCCGCCCGTCGAGCGTGAAAATCCGCCCCATCGTCATGCCCCGTCCACCCGAAGCGGATGGGCTCTCCTGAGCGTAAAGCATCCACTCGTCGATACGGAAGGGACGATGAAACCAGAGAGCATGGTCGAGGCTCGCAACTTGAAGATCGGCGTCGAATATCAGCCTTCCATGCGGAATTAGCGCCGTGTTCAGAAGCGTCATATCGGAGAGATAGGCGAGAAGGGCCTGATGTATCGCGAGCTGCTCCGGAACGTGGCGCAGCGCGCGAAACCAAATATATTGGCGGGCCGGAGCGCCTTCGCTGCGCGCGAGGTACATTTCGGGGTTCACCACGCGAATGTCGATCGGATGCGATCCCTTGAGATATTCGAGCGTGGCCTTCGGCAAAAAGGTATGAAATCGTTCGGCAAGCGCATTGGCGCTGGAGAGACTGTCCGGAAGGGGCACATCCGGCATGGGCTCGGCGTGATCGAAGCCCTCTTCATGGAGCTGGAAGGACGCCTCCATGGAGAAAATCACGCGGCTGCGCTGTATGGCCGCGCAACGGCGGGTCGTGAAGCTCTTACCGTCGCGAACGCGCTCGACCTCGAAGATGATCGGAATGCGCGGATCGCCGGCAAGAATGAAATAGGCGTGAAGCGAGTGGGCGATGCGGTCTGCCGGGACGGTGCGCTGCGTCGCGATCAAGGCCTGCGCAATCGCCTGGCCTCCATAAACCTGGCGCAGTCCCGTCCGCGGGCTGTATCCACGAAATATATTGTCGTCGATCTGCTCGAGATCTAGCAGCTTGACGATTTCGTTGAGGGGCTCCGTCATGGGAGCCGCTCACTCAATCCGTCGCGCCTCCTCGGGCAACATGATCGGGATGCCATCCCTTATCGGGTAGGCGAGCCGCGCCGAGCGCGAGATGAGCTCTTGCCGTTCGGCGTCATATTCCAGCGTGCTCTTGGTAAGCGGGCACACAAGAATTTCAAGCAGGCGCGGGTCAATTCGTGTGGGTTCGACGACGCCCGTCCTGCCGGCGTCGCTCTTTGTCTTGTCGGCGTCGTCGCTCATTGCCTTCCCTCCGGGTCAATGCATCCACGGTCGATCTTTGGCCTGGCGTCCGATGTCGCGCTCGGCGAGCGCGATGAGAATTTCGGCCCTCGATTTGAGTGTCGAGGCTTCCAGGAGCGCCTGTTTCTCGCCCGGACTGAAAGGACTCATCATCGCCAGCGCATTGACAAGCGCCTCCGTCGGCGCGGCGTCGATGCTGGCCCAATCAACTTCGAGTTTGGAATATTCAGCGAACTCGCGCAACATGCGGATCATGCCTTCGCGATCCACTTCCCGCTCGCCGAGGCCGGACTGAAGATCGGAGCCGAATTCGTCATAGCGAACCTGGCATTGACGATATGACGTGGTGACGGAGAGCTCCTCCCTTACGCGAAACCGGCAGACGCCGGTGAGCGTCACCAGATAGCGCCCATCGCCCGTCTCGGAAAAGCGCGTAATCTTTCCAGTGCATCCGGTAGGAAAAAGCTGCGACGAAATTTCCCCTTCTTCACCCCCCTGCTGGGGTTGGATCATGCCGACAATCCGCTCCGAGGCGAGCGCGGCGTCGATCATCGCCGCATAGCGCGGCTCGAAGATATTGAGGGGAAGTTCGCCCCGCGGCAGCAGCAGAACGCGCGCTAACGGGAACACGGGGATGACCGTGGGCAAATGCGATACATCGCGATAAGGGCGATTGAGGGTCATTCACCCACCACTCCCGACGCGTCACGCGCCGTTATGTCGTCAGGAGAACAGAAGAGACGACAAACGGCGCCTCGTGGCGATGGTCGCCTTATCCATTGGCCCCCATGCCTCGAAGAATTGAACGAGCTGCTTTCTGGCCGCATCATCGCTCCAACTACGGTCGCGGCGGATGATGTCAAGGAGCGCGTCCGCCGCTTCTTCGCGACGCGCTGCGGCATTAAGCGCCAGAGCCAGATCAAAGCGGGCCTGCATGTCATTCGGATCGAAACCGACGCGCCGGCGCAGATCGTCGATCTCGCCGACGCCGACCGCCTGGGACGCGTTGTCGAGCGCTGCGGCCGCCGCCGCGATCAGCGGATCTTTCATAGAGCTTTGCGGCAGGGATTCGAATAAGGCGCGCGCCTCATCCAGCCGATTGGCGTCGATATAGAGGCGCGCCAGCTCCGCAACCGCTTTCGCGTTGGGAGAATCCCCGCGGGCGAGTTCGGCGAGCATGGCTTCCGCTTCCGCAGCGTTTCCTTCGCCGAGCAGCCTTTCAGCTTCGAGGAAATCGTCGGACGAATCCTCGAGCGGACCAACCAGTCGCTCGAGGAAGCCCCTGACCTGACTTTCGGGCAGCGCGCCCATAAAGCCGTCCACGGGCCTTCCGCGCTGAAAAACAATGACGGCCGGAATGGACTTGACGCCAAGCTGTTCGGGAATTTCGGGATGCTCGTCTATGTTCATTTTGACGAGCTTGATCTTACCTGCGGCTGTTTTGACCAATCGCTCGAGGACCGGAGCGAGCTGGCGGCATGGTCCGCACCATGGCGCCCAGAAATCAACGAGAACCGGTTGGCGCAGCGACGCCTCCAGGACATCCGCGCGGAAGGTCGCGGTCGTCGTGTCGATGGGCGATTCTGCAGCGCTCACGCGCCGGGAGTCATCCGCCGTCTGATCCGTCATCACCAGCCTCCGGTTGAAATCATTTTCGGACAAATGTCAGATAGACCGGCTTTCGTCCGGCCGCCATTGCCTTGCTTTCGTATTTCGTGGACGTCCACCCCTCCCAGGGGGTGAGCCAATCGCGGGCGGAGCGCGCCGCCCAGTAAAAATCGTCGCGCTCCCGGATGCGCGCAAGGGTCCAGCCAGCGTAATCGTCAATATCTGTCGCGAAGCGTAATTCGGCCCCGTGCTTCATGACGCGTGCCAGCGCGGACAAGCTTTCATGCGACGCGAAGCGGCGTTTGCGATGGCGACGTTTCGGCCATGGATCGGGGTAGAGCAGATACACTCGGTCGAGGCTTGCGTTAGGGAGCAGGCCGATCGCCTCCATGGCGTCGCCTAGATGCAAGCGGACGTTGGTCAATTGATCTTCGTCGATTCTCGCGAGAAGCTTCGCCATCCCGTTGATGAAAGGTTCGCAGCCGAGAAACCCGACATTGGGCCGTTTTTTCGCGAGTTCGGCGAGGTGCTCTCCTCCGCCGAATCCGATTTCGAGCCATGTTTCGCTTTTTTTCTTTTCGGGAAACAAGGACTCGATCGACGCGAGCGGCTCGGCAAGGTCGCAAGCGAGCTCGGGAAGCAGCTCGGCAAGCAATTCGCTTTGACGACGCCGCAATGCTTTGCCCCTGCTCCGGCCGTAAAGCCTGCGGGGCGCGAATTCGGCGTTTTTTTCGCTCGTGTCCATGACGCCAAACTCAGTCGAGCCTGCGCCCGCCACATTTCGTTTAGGCGAAATGAGCCTTCAGAACGTCGACGAGGTCGGTCTTCTCCCATGAAAAGCCGCCGTCGGCGTCGGGAGTGCGGCCGAAATGGCCGTAAGCGGCGGTGCGCGCATATATCGGTCTGTTGAGCTGCAAATGCTCGCGAATGCCGCGCGGCGACAAACGCATGGCAAGCGGAAGAATCTCCTCGAGCTTTTCTTCGGAGACATTTCCGGTTCCGTGAAGGTCGACATAGATCGAAAGCGGCTCGGCGACGCCAATAGCGTAGGAAAGTTGCAGCGTCGCGCGGTCTGCAAGTCCGGCGGCGACAATGTTCTTGGCGAGATAGCGCGCCGCATAGGCCGCCGAGCGATCTACTTTCGTCGGGTCTTTGCCGGAGAACGCGCCGCCTCCGTGAGGAGCCGCCCCGCCATATGTGTCGACGATGATTTTGCGCCCCGTCAGTCCGGCGTCGCCATCCGGGCCGCCGATAAAGAATTTTCCGGTGGGGTTGACGTGCCAAACGGTTTTCTTGGTGATCCAGCTCTCCGGGAGCGCCTCGCGAATATAGGGCTCTGCGATGCGGCGGATGTCCTCCGGCGCGAGGGATTCGTCCACATGTTGATGCGAGAGAACGATTTGCGTCGCTTCGACCGGCTTGCCGCCTTCGTAGCGCACCGTCACCTGACTCTTTGCGTCGGGACCCAGACCCTTCTCCTTGCCGGTATGCCGCGCATGGGACAGCTTCTCGAGGATCTTGTGCGCATAATAAATAGGAGCCGGCAGGAGATCCGGCGTCTCGCGCACGGCGTAGCCGAACATGATGCCCTGGTCGCCCGCGCCTTCGTCCTTATTGCCGGAAGAATCCACGCCCTGCGCGATGTCCGCCGATTGCGCATGCAGCAGAACCTCGACGACCGCGTTTTTCCAGTGGAATCCGGACTGCTCGTAGCCGATGTCTTTTATGGCGTTGCGAGCGGTTTCGATAATCTCATCGTTCGAGACCGCGGGACCGCGCACCTCGCCGGCGATGACGACGCGATTGGTTGTGGAAAGACATTCTGCGGCAACGCGAATTCTGTAGGGATCTATCCCCTGTTTTTCGCCTTCGCGAAAAAACAGATCAACGATTTCATCGGAAATGCGGTCGCAGACTTTGTCGGGATGGCCCTCGGAAACGGACTCGCTGGTGAAGATGAAATTCTGCCGTGTCACGCGTGATCTCCGCCTTGCGCGGGCGCAGGCTGCGCCGGGTCGGGCGACTCGTTTCGCCCTGCGCTCATCTGCCAGCGCGTGTTCTTTACGTCAAGCCATTCGGGACGAAATGTTCGTTATAGAGAACGAAGTGGCAATTAAGCGCCGCCGTCCACCCGCGGCGGATTTCCGTCCTCTTGATCGGCCAGAGTGGTGATCAGGTCGACGACTCGCTTCCGCACTTTCGGGTCTTTAATTCGCGCGAAGGCGCGATTGAGATGGAGCCCTTCCGACGTCGATAGGAAATCCACCACGAATTGCGAAGAGGATTCTTCCGAAAAGCCTCCAACTTCATTGCCGCTTGCCGGCGCGCCTTCAAAGAAGAAAGACGGCGGCACATTGAGCGTCTTGGAGATTTGCTGCAGCCGGCTCGCGCCGATGCGATTGGTTCCTTTCTCGTATTTCTGGATTTGTTGAAAGGTTAGTCCCAACGCTTCGCCAAGCTTCTCCTGGCTCATCTTCAGCAAAACGCGTTGCATTCGAACACGGCTTCCGACGTGACGGTCGATGGGATCAGGCGCTTTTTTCACTATCGTTAACCTCCTGCTACGCTTCTGTCGTGCCCTCTCCGCCTGCAGAGGCTAAGATCAGTTAGTGGCCTGTTTTAATAAAATAATTTTAGTTAGCAAACGTTTACAATCAGCCAAAATGCGATGGCTTCGCCTTCACTGACCACTTATGAACGAAACCGGCAGTTTGGAAATTCGATGCTTTCCTCCTAGGGACGAGTCCAGGTTGGACAATGAAGGACTAAGCTCGAACGTATCCAACTATCGCTAAAATGATTGAAAAAATCCATAGGCATACAACACCTAAGCCCCCGTATTGCCAAAATAAAGTCGTGATGGCCGGTCTTGGTAGCCTACCATCTATGATGCCTTCGACGCCGAGCGGCAGCTCGTTGAGGACGCGGCCGAAGGGGTCGACAATGGCGGAAACGCCAGTATTGGCAACGCGGATCAGCGGCAGACCTTCCTCGATAGCGCGAAGTCGCGCCTGCGCGAAATGCTGATAAGGCCCGCTGGTTTTGCCGAACCAGCCGTCGTTTGTGAGGTTGAGAAGCATTTGTGGCTTTTCGCCGCTTCCGGCTGTTGATTCGCCCGGAAATATCGCCTCGTAACAAATGAGCGGGGCGATGGGAGGCAGCCCAGGCGCGGCGAGTCGGCGCGGTCCCGCTCCCACGTCCCACACGCCGGGCACGAGATGCGACACGCCGATCGGGCTCAATACCGCCGATAGCGGAAGATATTCGCCGAAAGGCACCAAGTGCGTCTTGTCGTAAAAGGCGACGATCTTGTCGTCTCGGATGACCTCGATCGAATTGAAAAGCTTCGAGCGCCCGGGCGCCCCCGTTTGTTCGCTCCGCGCGGCGCCGGTGATCAAAATCCGCCCCTGAAGCGCTCGCGCGATCGAGGCGAGAGCCTGGGGCTCCTTCGACAAGACGAAAGGAAAGGCTGATTCGGGCCAAATCAGATGCGTGACGTCCGTGATGCCGGCGCGATCGGGCGCCGTCGCTTGATCGGAGAGCGCAAGGTAACGGCGCAAGATTTCCGGACCATTCTCCGGCTTGAACTTCGCGTCTTGCGGCAGGTTCGGCTGCATGAGGCGCAGCCGCACGCCGTCCACATATTCCGTAGGATGGAAATTGAGCCGAAGCGCGCCGTAACCGGCGAGAACGCAAACCGAAAGGATAGCGAAAACGAAAGCCAGCGGCAGCTTGGCGGGCGCCCCTGCTGGGCGCGGACGCCATACGCCGGCCAGCGTCGCGGGCGCCGCAAAGACGACGATCGCGGTGATGTCCATGCCATAGAGGCCGAGCAGAGCGGCCGATTGCGCCAGCGCGGGCGCGCTCGCCAAAGCCATGCCAAAATCGTTCCAGGGAAAACCCGTGAGGATATGGCCGCGCAGCCATTCCGAGGCGCCCAGACCCGCGGCGAGGGCGAATATGCGCAAAGAGCCCGGCGACCAGAGGAGCCGGGCAAGCCCGAACCCCAGCGCGAAGAACAGAGCCAGCCCTGCGGGCATGCCGATCACCGCGAGCGGCAGCGCCCAGGCGAATTGATCGGCCTCCACCAGCATGGCGGCGCCGAGCCACCAAAGACCAGCAAGGAAATAGCCGAAGCCGAGCCACCAGCCCGCGCCGGCGGCCGACCGGCACGAGGCGAAGGAGACGCGCGACCCGGCTCCGCCGCCGTCCTCCGCCGAACCGTCGATCAGCCAAACAGCGGCGCTGAGCGTCACGAACATGGCGGGCATGAAATTGACAGGGGCCAGGGCGAGAGCGCCTATGGCTCCGGCGCCAAAGGCGATAGCGCGCCGCCGCCACCCTTCCGCCAAGATGATTCGCTCGGGAAGTGAAATGGCGGCTCCGCTGGCGAAGTTTTCGGCCGTCTTGAACGATGAAGTCATTGCCGCCGTTGGACCGTTTCGCGAATCGACGGCGAGACTCTAACGATTTTGCGCATTTCGCCCTAGCGCGGCAGAAGCGCTATCCGCAAACATCATGATTCTGTCGGCGCTTTTGCGCCATCCGAGGTCTCGCGCACGCGCACGCGCGCAATTCGGCGCGGATCGGCGTCGACGATGTGGAACTCCCAACCCGGAACGGGCGCCGCAATCACTTCGCCGCGCATTGGCACATGACCCGCCTGTGCGGCCACGAGGCCGCCGAGAGTCGTGAGGTCGGCCGCTGTGTCGTCCCTCCGAAAGTCGACCCCGAGGGCTTCGGTCACGAGATCGAGATCGGCCTTTGCATCGATGAGATAGGAGCCGTCGGGCGCGCGCTCGATATGAGGCTCGTCGGCCGTATCGTGCTCGTCTTCTATGTCGCCCACGATCATCTCCACAATATCCTCCATGGAGACGAGGCCGTCTGTGCCGCCATATTCGTCGATCACCAGCGCCATATGCGTGCGCGTCGCCTGCATTTTCACGAGCAGGTCAAGAGCCGGCATGGAGCGCGGCACGAAAAGCACGGGCTTCAGAATGCCGGTCGGACCGATCGGAGCCGAAAAGTCGATCGCTTCGGGGACAAGAGTAGAGGCATCCGCTGTAGCGGCTCCGGCTCCGGCGGGTTTCGCCTTTTGCGCGCAAGCCGCGAGATAATTCACGAAATCGCGGATGTGAACCATGCCCCTTGGGTCGTCGAGCGTGTCGACATAAACCGGAAGTCTCGAGTGGCCGGCGCTGCGGAAGACGCGCAGGACCTCGCCGAGGGTCGCGTCCTCCGAGATGGCGACGATATCGGCGCGGGGGACCATTGCATCCGCCACGCGCAGTTCGTGCAGCGCCAGCACGTTTCTAAGCAAAGCGCGCTCATGCGGAGTGACGTCGCCAGCTGCCTCCTCAAGTGCGTCTTCAATGTCCTCGCGAACGGAAGCCGGCGCAAATCCCAATAATGCGCGCAATCGATCGACCAAACTGCCGCGTGGTTCGCCGAACCGTTTCGCGGCAGCCTGCGTCTCAGTGCTATCGGTGCTCATTGTTTGTGCAATCAATTCATTTCATGCGCTGGCGTCTCGTCGTCGATCGCAGCCGTTCCCGCATAGGGGTCCGGCATGCCCAGTGCGGACGAGATCCGCCGCTCCATCGCTTCCATCTGCTCGTCCTCGAGTGGAGTTTCGTGATCATAGCCGATCAAATGCAGAAATCCATGAATGATCATGTGCGCGACATGGTCGGAAAGAGTTTTTTCCTGTTCCGCAGCTTCGCGCGCCACCGTTTCGTAAGCAATTACAATATCTCCAAGCGTAAGCTTTGTCTTGAGCGGCCCCGGCGAAGGGAAGGAAAGCACATTGGTGGCCTTGTCCAGACCGCGCCACTTCGCGTTGAGCGAGCGGATCGTAGCGTCGTCGCAGAAATTCACGCTCAATTCGCAAGGCTGGTCGAAAACGAGCCCGCAGGTCTTCGCGCATTGAAGGACAGTGCGCTCGGTCAGCTTTTCGAGGCCGTCTTCCCGCTCCCAAGAAGGAACGGAAATCAGAATATCGGTCGATAACGTCATCTCATGCGCCGGAGTTCAGTTTGTCGCGCACGGCCTTCTCATAGGCGCCGACGATCCGGCGCACGAGATCGTGCCGGACGACGTCTGAGTCCCTGAACTTCACATGTCCGATCTCGTCCAGTCCGGACAAGAGCGAAATCGCTTCGCTCATTCCGGATTTCTGACCGGGCGGCAAATCGGTCTGCGAGGGGTCGCCCGTGACGATCATGCGAGAACCTTCACCGAGACGCGTCAAAAACATCTTCATCTGCATCGTCGTGGCGTTTTGCGCTTCGTCGAGCAGGATGCAGGATTTGGTCAGGGTGCGCCCACGCATGAAGGCGAGCGGCGCCACTTCGATCATGCCTGTCTGCATGCCGCGCTCGACCATTCGCGCATCCATGAAATCGTGCAGGCCGTCGTAGATCGGACGCAGATAGGGATCGACCTTTTCGCGCATGTCGCCCGGAAGGAAGCCCAGTCGCTCGCCCGCCTCGACTGCGGGCCGCGACAGGATCAGGCGTTCCACGACGCCTTGTTCGAGAAGCGAGACCGCGTGTCCGACCGCGAGCCATGTCTTGCCGGTGCCGGCGGGGCCTTCGGCGAACACCAGCTCGTAGCGCTTGAGCGCGCGCAAATATTGGTCTTGGGCCTGATTGCGGGCCCGCACCGGTCCGCGGCGGCGCGTGCCGATTTGCTCGAACACAGCGCGTCCGACGTCCGCGTCGGGAAACAGGCTGCGCTGGCGCGCGCATTCCTCGATCGCGCCATCGACATCGCCGAGTCCGACAGTCTGGCCGACCTGCACGCGCCCGTAGAGAATTTCAAGCACATGCCGCGCGTGATCGCAGGAGTCAGCAGGACCTTTCAACGTGACGTGATTGCCGTTGGCGAAACACGCCACGCGCAAACGCCGCTCGATTTTGGCGAGGTTCTGGTCGTAATGGCCGAAAACGAGCGAAGCGTAACGGTTGTCCTCGAAAGCGAGCGTGACCTCGGCGTCCGGCTCGCGCGTCTCGCGTCGTTGCGCGGCCTCTGCAAGCCGCGTGTCGTCCATTGTCAATTCGGAGCCTCCTCGGCTTCGCCGGCGAGACGTCCCGCGAGCGAATTGGAGCCGGCGGCGACAATCGTCACGGGCGCGACGCGCCCGATCAATTCCGCGCCGCCGTTAATGTGAACCGCTTGCATATAGGGACTCTTGCCAGCGATTTGACCCTCATGGCGTCCGTGTTTTTCGAACAGGACGCCGACCGTGCGACCGACCGTCGCGGCGTTGAACGCCTGACGCTGCGCCTCGACGAGGTCCTGAAGGCGCGACAAACGCTCTCGCTTGACCTCTTCGTCGGTCTGATCGTCGCGATCCGCGCCGGGCGTGCCGGGCCGCGGCGAATATTTGAACGAGAACGTCGACGCGAATTTCACTTCGCGAATGAGCTCGAGCGTCTCGTCGAAATCTTTCTCGGTTTCGCCGGGGAAGCCGACGATGAAATCGGACGACAGCGCAACGTCGGGACGCGCTTTGCGCAGTTTTGCGACGATATCGAGATAATCCCTCGCGCTGTGTCGGCGGTTCATCGCTTTGAGCACGCGATCCGAACCGGACTGCACCGGCAGATGAACGTAAGGCATCAGACTTTCAAGCGCGCCATGCGCATCGATCAGCCCCGGCGTCATATCGACAGGATGGCTCGTCATGTAACGGAGCCGCGACACGCCAGGAATTTGCGCGAGGCGCTCAAGTAAACGCTCCAGCGGCCATATGCTTCCGTTGGAAGCCTCGCCGCGATAGGCGTTGACGTTTTGCCCGATCAATGTGAGTTCGCGCACCCCCGCGCGCAGGAGATTCTCGCTCTCGGCGACAATATCCTCTACGAGGCGGGAGACTTCCGCGCCGCGCGTGTACGGCACGACGCAGAAGGAGCAGAATTTGTCACACCCTTCCTGCGCCGTCACGAAGGCGGAGACGCCGCGCGCGCGAATTTGCTGAGCCTCTGGCGCAGGCAGCGCGTTGAATTTATCTTCGACGGCGAAGTCCGTATCGGTGAGGCGCGTGCCAGACGATGCTTGTTGCAGTAACCGCGGCAAGCGATGGTAGCTTTGCGGACCAACGACGAGATCGACCGCTTTTTGTCGGCGGAGCACTTCGACTCCCTCTGCCTGCGCGACGCATCCTGCAACCACGATTTTCATTTCGTCGCGTCGCTCGCGCTTCAGCAGCGCAAGCTTGCCGAGCTCCGAATAGATTTTGTCGGCGGCTTTCTCGCGGATGTGGCATGTGTTGAGGATGACGAGCCCTGCGTCTTCCTCGTGCGAAGTTTCCACATAGCCTTCCTTTTCGAGGAGGTCGGCCATGCGAGTCGCATCGTAGACATTCATCTGACAGCCGTACGACTTGATCAGAACTTTATTCGGAGCGGCTTCGCCTTTACGCGCGTTTGGGCTCGGCTCTGCCCGGCGCGGGTCCTGTGGTCGGGAAATCGGCTTCGTAAATGCGTCGGAAATTTGGTTGCTCCTCGAGTCGCGTTCACTCAATCATAATCTGCGCCCGCGTCGGCGCATAGGCTGTTTGCAGCAGGCGCCGCACGCTTTCTTCCGTCGCATGCGCCAGCGCCTTGCGGTCCGTAAAGACCGCCGGGTCGACGCTTTCACCGAACAATATATGGCACCTCGCGCCTCCGCGCCGCATCAGCCCCCAAAGATGCGGCAGGAAAGTCATGTCGCCGTACCATCCCACATCATAACGCTCTGATGTAGAATGGTAATTCGTCTCGACGGCGGTATAGGTCACGGCCGTCGGGGCGATGGCCACGTCGAGCGGCCGGGCCCGATCCGTCGCCAATTCGGAGAGCATCGCGAAATGTGCTGAGTTGAACTTAAGGATTTGCGATCCGTCGCTCGACGTTCCCTCGGCGAAGACCACGATGTCTCGCCCATGTCGCAGGTGTTGCGCCAGCTCGGCGTTCACCTCCGGAATGGCGCGGCGATTTGCGCGATCGACGAAAATCGTCCCCTGCAGGCGCGCCAGGAAGCCGAGCACCGGCCAGTTCGCGACCTCTTTCTTGGCGAGAAAAAGCAAAGGATGGACGCTGGCGAGCGCGATGACGTCGGTCCAGGACACATGATTGGCGACTACGAAACGCGGCCCGTTTGCGGGGAGACGTCCACGCACAGTCACGCGTATTCCGATCGTCGCGCAGATCACGCGGCAGAAAAAAGTCTGGATGCGATGCTGAAGCGGCCAATCGTAGCGCCGCGCCAGGAATTGGAGGGGAACGACAAAGATGAAAAAGCCGGCCATTGCGGCGACGAAGGCCAATGCGCGGAGATAGGGCATGGCGTGCCTCTTGGCCCGAGCGCGTGACGGTCGTGTGACGGGCGTAGATTGCGCGGCGCGTCAGATTCGGCTGATCGGCCCCGGATAACGAGCGACGATAGGGTCGACAGTGACGAGCGTCGTGTTTTCGACGATCGATTGGGCGATAAGCATACGATCGAAAGGATCTTTATGGATCGGCGGCAACACGTCCAAGGCAAGAGCGTGTGCGCCAGTGATCGGCATTTCAATATAACCATTGTTCAGAAGGCCGCGCCGGAGCGCTCTTGGATCGACCTGGAAGTCGTCCCGGTTCAACCCACGCTTGATGGAGATTTCCCATATGCTTGCAGCGCTGAAGATCAATTCGGCGCTGGGATCGTCAAGCATGCGGCGGCCATGCTCGGGCAACCGCTCGGGCGCGCCCGCAGCCAACAGCAGGATGTGAGTATCCAGGAGGAGCCTCAAGACTCATCGCCAAAGAGGCGCGATATTTCCTCCGCGCCCATGCGATCGAAATCGTCGGGGACGGCGATACTGCCGGACATGAATCCCAAGCGCCGAATTTGCGAAGTCGCTGGGGCGTCGAGCGGCAGGACTTTAACGATAGGTCTGCCTGCCTTTGCGATGATGAAAGGCTCGCCATTCGCAGCCTCTTCCACCAGTCGCGACAGCTGCGTCTTGGCCTCGTGAATATTAATCGTCCGCATCTCCGCCTCAAACTTAGTTTGCTAAACTTAGTCTATATGTGGGGCGCTTGCAACGCGGCGGCTCAAATCTCCAGCCGCAGCGTCAGCGCGGCCTGACGCTGGCCATTGGCGCGGAGATAGTAATTTTCCCGGCGGCCGATGATCGTGAACCCCGCGCGGTCGTAGAGGGCGAGGGCAGGCGCGTTGTCCTCGCCCACTTCCAGAAATACGAGGCGCGCGCCACCGCGCTCAAGATTGACCACATGCCGGTTGAGCAGATCCTTTCCGATCCCCGCCCCCCGCCGGGCCGGATTGACCGCAAAAGTGAGGATCTCGGCGTCGGGAGGCGTAAGCCGCGAAATGATGAATCCGGCCATCTCGTCTTTGCGGCTGCCTTCGCTGATGGCGCCGTCGGCGATGACATGCGAATCGGTAAGGTAATTTTCGAAGTCGATTTTCGACCAGGGGAAGGCGAAGGAGGAGGCGTGCAGCCGCTCGCAATCCTCGGCGCGGTCGGCGCCGATCGCCTGCACATTAAAATGCGGTTTGGGGAATAGCGCGGAAAGCAGTGTCATCGGCGGCCTCAAACCGAGCTTGTGGCGTCAGGCCGTTCCTGCGGCTTGGCGTCGGGCGCCTTCAGGTAAAGCGGCCTCGCGGGAGCGCTCTCGGGATTTGCCGCAAGGCCGAGCCTTGCTACAAAGGCGATGTCCGGCGCAGCCGCGCCGTTCGCAATTTCCGCAGCGACGCCGCTCGCTCGCGCCTCTTTGGCGAGGAGAGCCGCGCCGGATCCGACCAGTTTCAGCGGCCCGTCTCCAAGAGCGCGGAGCGCTTCATGGGCTCCCGCTCGACGCGGCGGCAGCAGCGTGCGCCCGTCGGGACCGAACGCCGTGACGTAAACCTGGCCGTGGCGCGCATCGATAGCAGCGGCGACGACTCCGTCGAATGGGTCGAGAATAAGCGGGGCAGCCAGCGCCGAAAGGGTGGAAACACCGACAATCTCGGCCCGGGTGGCGAGCGCAATGGCATGTGCGGCGGATAGTCCGATGCGAATGCCAGTGAAGGAGCCGGGTCCTACCGTCACCGCCACGCGCTGGATGGACGAGAAGCCGCCGCCGGCTTTCGCCATGACCCGTTCGATGAGCGGCAGCAAGGCTTCGGCATGGCCGCGCTCCATTTCGATCGATTCGCTTGCGATGGGCTCGTCGGCCTCGTCGTCGAGCACGCATGCGGAGACGGCTGGAAGTGCGGCGTCGATCGCGAGAATTCTCATAAGCTCGATTATGACGTTTTTGGAAGGGCGATCAATGCGCCGCCACAGCCGTTCACAGCTGTTCTACGGCCTTCACCTCCGGCAGGAAGTGACGCAGCAGGTTCTCGATCCCGCTTTTCAGCGTTGCGGTGGACGAAGGGCATCCCGAGCACGCCCCTTTCATGCCGAGATAAACCACCCCGTCGCGATAGCCTTTGAAGATGATGTCGCCGCCGTCTCCGGCGACGGCAGGGCGCACGCGCTGTTCGAGCAATTCCTTGATCGTTTCTACAGTCTCGGCGTCGGCGGGATCGAAAAATTCCGCGCCCGTTTGCGTCGACGGCGCAGTTTCGCCAATCAGCAGAGGCGCTCCGGAGGTGAAGTGCTCCATGATCGTCCCGAGAATGGCGGGCTTCAGATGCGCCCAATCCGCTTCGCCTCTGGTGACCGAGACGAAATCGCGTCCGAACATGACGGCCTTGACCCCGTCTATCGACAGGAGCGCCTTGGCGAGCGGAGACGTTTCCGCGGCTTCGAAGGAGCGAAATTCGACCGCGCCCGAGTCGAGAACTGCGCATCCGGGCAAGAATTTCAGCGTGGCGGGATTGGGCGTGGATTCAATCTGTATGAACATGAGTTTCTCCGCAGACGTCCGGTTCAAGGCCGGCGTGGCGATGAGGCCTTTTAACATGGTAAATGGCGCTTCGGTCAGAAAATTTCGCGACCGGCCGTGGCTTCGAAAGACTTCTTTTTCGTATCGCGCACTAAATGTATTCCCCTGAGAAGAGTCGGGATCCGGAACTCCGCCTTCCTCTCGACATCTGTTGCGCGCCAAGGTGGGCGGCGGGATGATCGAATCCGGCCGCGCATTGCGTCAATTGCGGTGCCGAACCGTGGCTCATTGCTGGAGAGATGTTATGACAGTGAAAACCAAGTTTGCCGCCGCAGCCTTCATATTGGCGCTGACGACTCTTCCTGCGTCGGCGGGTTCCGCGCTGAAGGCGCTGGATACGAACAACGACGGCACCGTCGATCTTTCCGAAGCAAAAGCCGCCGCCGGAAAAGTCTTCGACCGACTCGAACGCGACAAAGACAACACGCTCGATCGCAAGGAATTACAAGGCCGCATTTCGAAGAAAGACTGGCCTTCCGCCGATCCCGACAATGACGGCACCCTGACGAACGACGAATATATGGCGACGGTGGAAACCATCTTCAAACGCGCCGACACGGACAACGAAGGCACGCTCGATTTGAAAGAGTTGAAAACGCGAGACGGACAGGCGTTGCTGCGTCTTACGCGTTAACGTGTGACTCCCAAACATGATTTTGCGGCGCCGTTTCAATTGCGAGCGTTGCCGTGACGTCGCCAAGCCCTATCTACCCCTCGCCGGCGCCCGGTCGTTAACGGTCGCTTG
>Ga0209048_10000827_pt1 | contig 32986 bp, 32 predicted proteins | sample FrelakmetCRP12CR_FD_187146 | JGI IMG/M metagenome (GOLD analysis project Ga0209048, IMG submission 187146) | Freshwater lake sediment microbial communities from the University of Notre Dame, USA, for methane emissions studies - CRP12 CR (SPAdes)... | ecosystem: Environmental > Aquatic >...
CATGTCCATGCGGTACTGGCCGTCGCGGCCGATCTGGCGCATCAGGTACATGCCCATCGCGTAGCCGCCGAGGGCGAAGAACAGGCCGTGGCCGAGCGAGAGGATGCCGGTGTAGCCCCAGATAAGGTCCATTGCCAGCGCGCAGATGGCGTAGCACATGATCTTGCCGACGAGCTGCACCGCGTAGTCGGACAGGTGGAACGCGCTGCCGGCCGGCACGACGAGGTTGAGCACCGGCACGAGCACCGCGACGACGACGATGGCGCCGAGCACGGCGCTCCAGTTCTTGCCGGTGAGGACGCCGCGGTAGGGTTTGGCCAACGCGACGGGAGTGGACAGGACCGCGCTCATGTCGTCAGGCTTGCAGCGCGCGCGTCGCGAGACGCGCCGCCCATTCGCAGGCGTTCGCCCATGCGCAGGCATGGTCGCACGTCCAGCTCATGCTTCCGCGCTGCGCCCCTTCATCGCGAAGATGCCCTGCGGCCGCTTCTGGATGAAGATGACGATGAAGACGAGGACCATGATCTTGGCCAGCACCGCACCCTGCCAGCCTTCGAGCAGCTTGTTCAGGACGCCGAGGCCGAGAGCGGCGTAGACGGTGCCCGCGAGTTGGCCCACGCCGCCGAGCACGACGACCATGAACGAATCGACGATGTAGCTCTGGCCGAGGTCGGGGCCGACGTTGCCCACCTGCGACAGCGCGCAGCCGGCAAGCCCCGCGATCCCCGAGCCGAGCGCGAACGCACAGGTGTCGATGCGCGCCGTGTTGACGCCCATGCACGCGGCCATCTTGCGGTTCTGCGTCACGCCGCGCACGAAGAGGCCGAGGCGCGTGTGCGCGATCAGCGCCGCCACGCCGGTCAGCACCATTAGCGCGAAGGCGATGATCGCGATGCGGTTGAACGGCAGCGTCAGGTTGCTCATCACGGCGACGCCGCCGGAGAGCCAGGACGGGTTCTCGACCGGCACGTTCTGCGCACCGAAGATGTTGCGCACCGCCTGCATCAGCATCAGGCTGATGCCCCAGGTGGCGAGCAGCGTTTCCAGCGGCCGGCCGTAGAGCCAGCGGATCACGCCGCGCTCGAGCAGCGCGCCGACCGCCGCGGCGGCGAGGAACGACGCCGGGATGGCGGCCACGATGTAGGCGTCGAACGCACCCGGCAGGTGGCTGCGGAACAGGTTCTGCACGACGTAGGTGGCGTAGGCGCCGATCATCATCAGCTCGCCATGCGCCATGTTGATGACGCCCATCAGGCCGTAGGTGATCGCCAGGCCCAGCGCGACCAGCAGCAAGATGGAGCCGAGGCTGATGCCGGTGAAGACGACGCCCAGGCGCTCGCCCCAGGCGAGGCGAGCCTCGATCGAACTCAGCGCAACGCCGAGCGCGGCCTTGACCTGTGCATCGGTCTCGACCTTCTGCCGCTCGGTCAGCAGCAGCTTGGTGGCCGGCGTTCCGCTGCCGCCGAGCGCGACCGCGGCTTCCAGGCGCCTGGCCTTGTCGGCACTGCCCAGCAGCAGCGCAAATCGCAGGTTGCCGAGCGCGTCCTTGATCGCGGGCACCGACTCGGCGGCCCAGGCCTTCTCGATCACCGGCAACTGGGCTTCGCTCGGCTCGCCGGCCAGCGTCTTCACCGACTCGGCGCGCAGCTTGTCGTCGGCGGAGAGCAGGCCCACCAGTGCCAGCGCCGAGCCGAGCTCGGTGCGCATCTGGTTGTTGTTGATGACGTCCTCGGCCGCTTCGGGAACCGGCACCTCGGCGCCGGTGACGGGGTCGAAACCCTTGCCGTCCTTGATCACGAGCACCGCGCTGTCGGTGACCTTCACCGCGTCGTCCGACAGGGCGCGGATCAGCGCCACCGTCTTCTCGTCGGGCGCCACGACGACGGCGTTCAGCGCCGCGATGCGCGCCTCGGTGTCGCCGGTGGCGAGCGAACGCGCCTGCGCCTGCGTGAGCGCCTGCGCCGGTGACGAGAGCACCAGCGCAGACAACACGACGATCAGCCAGCGCATCACGCGTTCGGCGCCCGGACTCACTTCTTCTCGGGCTCGTCCTTCTTGCCCTTGTTCTCGGGGATGAACGGGCTCCACGGCTGCGCGCGCACCGGGCCGGGCGTCTTCCAGACGACGTTGAACTGGCCGTCGGCGCGGATCTCGCCGATGAAGACCGACTTCCACAGGTGGTGGTTCTTCTCGTCCATCTTCGAGGTGATGCCGCTCGGCGCCGGGAAGGTCTGGCCACCCATCGCCGCGATCACCTTATCGACGTCGGTCGTGCCGGCCTTCTTCACCGCCTGCACCCACATGTTGAAGCCGATGTAGGTGGCTTCCATCGGGTCGTTGGTCAGCGGCTTGTCCTTGTGGCCGGGGACGTTGTTGGCCTTGGCGTAGGTCGTCCACTTCTTGATGAACTCGGTGTTGGCCGGCGACTTGATCGACATGAAGTAGTTCCATGCCGCCAGGTGGCCGACGAGCGGCTTGGTGTCGACGCCGCGCAGTTCTTCCTCGCCGACCGAGAACGCGACGACCGGCACGTCCTTGGCCTTCAGGCCCGCGTTGCCGAGTTCCTTGTAGAAGGGCACGTTGGAGTCGCCGTTGATGGTGGAGATCACTGCCGTCTTGCCGCCGGCCGAGAACTTCTTGATGTCGGCGACGATGGTCTGGTAGTCGGCGTGGCCGAACGGGGTGTAGGTCTCGACGATGTCCTTGTCATCGACGCCCTTGCTGTGCAGGAAGGCGCGCAGGATCTTGTTCGTCGTGCGCGGGTAGACGTAGTCGGTGCCCAGCAGCACCCAGCGCTTCGCGCCGCCACCTTCCTTGCTCATCAGGTATTCGACGGCGGGAATGGCTTGCTGGTTCGGCGCCGCGCCGGTGTAGAAGACGTTCTTCGACAGCTCTTCACCCTCGTACTGAACCGGGTAGAAGAGCAGGCTGTTGAGTTCCTCGAATACCGGCAGCACCGACTTGCGGCTGACACTGGTCCAGCAGCCGAAGGTCACGGCCACCTTGTCCTGCGTGATGAGCTGGCGCGCCTTCTCGGCGAACAGCGGCCAGTTCGACGCCGGGTCGACGACCACCGCTTCGAGCTTCTTGCCGAGCAGACCGCCGTTGGCGTTGATCTCGGCGATCGACATCAGCACCGTGTCCTTCAACACGCTCTCGGAAATGGCCATCGTGCCGGACAGCGAGTGCAGCACGCCGATTTTGATGGTGTCGGCCGCGAAGGCCGGCAACGAAAGCAGGCTGGCCGCAGCGAGCGCAGCGCTCACGCCCTTGAGTGCATGACGACGATTCATTGAAATCCTCCGGGTTGAATGAAGTGTTGGCGAGACAAGGCTCGACCCGAGCCTTTCAGCAAGCGCCGTGCCAGCGGCGCCCGGCAGGGCATGGCACCGCTCTTGCTCGCACCCGCGACGAGAGCGATTCAGTAAGATGCCAGACACGCCCCCGGACACGAAGGCACCGATGGAACTGACCCCGCGCGAGAAGGACAAGCTGCTCGTCTTCACCGCCGCGCTGCTCGCCGAGCGGCGCCGCGCGCGTGGCCTGAAGCTCAACGTGCCCGAGGCGGTCGCGCTGATCAGCGCCGCGATCATGGAAGGTGCGCGCGACGGCAAGCCGGTGGCTGCGCTGATGAGCGATGGCAAGGCCGTGCTCTCGCGCGCCGACGTGATGGAGGGGGTGGCCGAGATGATCCCCGAAATTCAGGTCGAGGCCACCTTTCCCGACGGCACCAAACTGGTGACCGTGCACCAACCCATTGCGTAAGGCGCGGCGCGATGATCGTTCCCGGAGAGACCTTCACCGACGGCCCCGATCTGGTGCTCAACCCCGGCCGGCGCACGCTCGCGCTGGTGGTCGAGAACGCCGGCGACCGGCCGATCCAGGTCGGCTCGCACTACCACTTCGCCGAGACCAACGCCGCGCTGCGCTTCGATCGCGACGCGGCTCGTGGCATGAGGCTGAACATCGCCTCGGGCACCGCAGTGCGCTTCGAGCCCGGGCAGCAGCGCACGGTGGAACTCGTCGACTACGCTGGCGACCGCGTCGTCGTCGGCTTTCGCGGCCTCGTTCAGGGGAGCTTGTGATGGCGACGCTTCCCCGCCGCGCCTACGCCGAGATGTACGGCCCCACCGTTGGCGACCGCGTTCGCCTGGCCGACACCGCGCTCGTGATCGAGGTCGAGGACGACTACACGCTGCGTGCCGGCGAGGGCCGCACGAACGCCGACGGACAAGCCGGCGGCTATGGCGAAGAGGTCAAGTTCGGCGGCGGCAAGACGATCCGCGACGGCATGGGCCAGAGCCAGCGCGTCAACGGCCCGGGCCACGGCGAGGCGCTGGATTGCGTGATCACGAATGCGCTGATCCTCGACCACTGGGGCATCGTCAAGGCCGATATCGGCCTGCGCGGGCAGCGCATCGCGGCGATCGGCAAGGCCGGCAACCCCGACGTGCAACCGGGCGTCGATATCGTGATCGGCCCAGGCACCGAAGTGATCGCCGCCGAAGGGATGATCGTCACCGCGGGCGGCATCGACTGCCACATCCACTTCATCTGCCCGCAGCAGATCGAAGAGGCACTCGCGAGCGGCATGACTACAATGCTCGGTGGCGGCACCGGCCCGGCCACCGGTACTTTCGCGACGACATGCACGCCGGGGCCCGAGAACCTGGCGCGCATGCTGCAGGCGGCCGACGCGTTCGCTATGAACCTCGGCTTCCTCGGCAAGGGCAACGCGAGCCGGCCCGAGGCGCTGCGCCAGCAGGTCGAGGCCGGAGCGATCGGCCTCAAGCTGCACGAGGACTGGGGCACCACGCCGTCGGCGATCGACGCCTGCCTCGCCGTCGCCGACGAGACCGACACCCAGGTCTCGATCCACAGCGACACGCTGAACGAATCGGGTTTCGTCGAAGACACGATCGCCGCGACGAAGGGCCGCACGCTGTGCGCCTTCCACACCGAAGGCGCGGGCGGCGGCCACGCGCCCGACATCCTGCGCGTCGTCGGCGAGGCGAACTTCCTGCCGTCGTCGACGAACCCGACGATGCCCTACACCGTCAACACCGTCGACGAGCATCTCGACATGCTGATGGTGTGCCACCACCTCGACGCCAACATCGCCGAAGACCTGGCGTTCGCCGAGAGCCGCATCCGCCGCGAGACCATCGCCGCCGAAGACGTGCTGCACGACCTCGGCGCGATCAGCATGTTCTCGAGCGACAGCCAGGCGATGGGCCGCGTCGGCGAAGTCGTGCTGCGCTGCTGGCAGACGGCGCACAAGATGAAGGTGCAGCGCGGCAGCCTGCCTGGGGACGGCGCGCGCAACGACAATGCCCGCGCCAGACGCTACGTCGCGAAGTACACGATCAACCCGGCGATCGCCAACGGCATCGCGCACGAGGTCGGCAGCGTGGAAGTCGGCAAGTGGGCCGACCTCGTGCTGTGGAAGCCGGCTTTTTTCGGCGTCAAGCCGTCGCTGATTCTCAAGGGCGGCTTCATCGCGATGGCCGCGATGGGCGACCCGAACGCGAGCATCCCGACGCCGCAGCCGGTGCACTACCGGCCGATGTTCGGCAGCTTCGGCGGCGCGCTCGCCCGCGGATCGCTGACCTTCATGAGCCAGGCCGCGGTGGCCACGGACCTCGCCGATACCCTCGGGCTGCACAAGCGCGTCGCCGCCGTGAAGCACTGCCGCGGCATCACCAAGCACGACATGGTGCACAACGCCGCAACCCCGGCGATGCAGATCGACGCCCAGACCTACGAAGTGCGCGCCGACGGCGTGCTGCTGACCTGCGAGCCGGCGGCGGTGCTGCCGCTGGCGCAGCGGTATTTCCTGTTCTGAAGTTCGTCACGCCGGCCGGGCTGGCACATGGCTACGGCGCGCCGAAGCGCCGTCACGATGCACATGCATTGGCGTGAATCAACGCGCGTTGATCTCGTCCGTCGCAGAATGGGCTCCCAGCCTCATCGGGTAACGCGATAGCCGCCGCCCGCCCACTGCCATGAACCGCCTCGCAGCCGAACGCCATCAGGAAACTCCCACCGAGCGCCTAGACCGTGAACTGCACGCCGCAGCGTTGCCGCTGACCGGCGGCCTGTCGCCGGTATCGCTCTCGCTCGCTTTCGCCGACTGGGCATGGCACCTCGGCGTCTCACCGGGACGGCAGATGGACCTGGCCGCGCTGGCGCTGCAACTCGGGCAGGACACGCTGCGCGGCGAAGACCTGCTGCCGGCCGGCGCCGACGACGACGACCCGCGCTTTCGCCACGAGGCCTGGGCCGCGTGGCCGTTCAACGTGATGCGCTCCGGATTCCGCAACGTCGAGACCTGGTGGCGCGAGGCGGCGCGCCTGCCCGGAATGACGCAGCACCACGCCGACATGACGGACTTCTTCGCCCGCCAGGCGCTGGGCTTTCTGACGCCCGCGAACTGGTTGCCGACGAACCCGGTCGTGCTGCACGAGAACGCGAAGGCCTTCGGCGGCCCGCTGCTGCGCGGCCTCGGCAACTGGATGGAGGATCTCTCCGCCGACCCCACGGCCGTGCAGGCTGCCCAGCGCGAGGCGCATTTCAAGGTCGGCCGCGATGTGGCCGCCACCCCGGGCAAGGTGGTGCTGCGCAACCGGCTGATCGAGCTGATCCGCTACGACGCGCAGACCAAGACGGTGCACCCCGAGCCGCTGTTCATCGTGCCGTCGTGGATCAACAAGTACTACATCCTCGACCTCTCGCGGCAAAACTCGATGGTGCGCTTCCTGGTGGAGCAGGGGCACACCGTGTACATGCTTTCGTGGCTCAACCCGGACGCCGCCGACCACGAGCTGACGATGGACGACTACCTGCGCCTGGGCCTGTTCGACGCGCTGGCGCGGATTGCCGAGCTGAGCCCGAAACCGACGCCGGTGCACGCGGTGGGCTACTGCCTGGGCGGGACGCTGCTGGCGATTGCCGCAGCGGCGCTGGAGGGCGACGGCATCGTGCCGGATGCGGCGCGGCTCTCGCCGTTGAAGACGGTCACCCTGCTCGCGGCGCAGACCGATTTCTCCGAGCCGGGCGAGCTCGGCCTCTTCATCGACGAGAGCCAGGTCGCCTACCTGCGCGAAATCATGCGCGAGAAGGGCTACCTCACCGGCGGGCAGATGGGTGGATCGTTCCAGTTCCTGCATTCGCGGGACCTGTTGTGGACACGACAGATGCGCGAATACCTGATGGGCGAGCGCGAACAGCCGAGCGACCTGATGGCCTGGAACGCCGACCGGACGCGCATGCCGGCGCGGATGCACAACGAGTACCTGACCTCGCTCTACCTGCACAACGCGCTCGCCACCGGCGGCTACCGCGTCGGCGGGCGCCAGGGGCACGTGGTCGCGCTGGCCGACCTGCGGTTGCCGATGTTCGTCGTCGGCACCACGCGCGACCACGTGTCGCCCTGGCACTCAGTCTACAAGCTGCACCTGTTGAGCGAAGCCGAGATCACCTTCGCGCTCGCTACCGGCGGACACAATGCGGGCATCGTCTCCGAACCCGGGCATGCCCACCGCAGCTACCAGATCGCAACCCGGCCGGAGCATGGCCCGTGGATCGAGCCCGAAGACTACGAGCGCATGGCAGAGCGCCATGAAGGCTCGTGGTGGCTCGCTTGGCAGCAGTGGCTGGCGGCACATTCGTCCGCCAGGCAGGTGGCACGGCCGTTGCCGAGCGGCGCGGCGTTGGGCGACGCGCCGGGCGAGTACGTGCTGAAGTGCTACCCGAACTGAATCCGCCGGAGCCCCCAAGACGCCTTCAGCGTCGCCCCCCCGAGGGGGATCTCAGTCGGCTTGGGGCGGCGCGGCGCCGACTGAACTTTCCCGTCCCGCACCGGGGCCGCAAGGCCCTGCGCCGCCTGTTCCAGCGCTCGGCCGTGCCCGAGATGCTGCGCGGCCGGCACTGGGGCCAGCCGGTGCCGGGCGACCTGTCGGCGCGGCTTCTCGATTCGGCGCGCGCCGAACCCGCATCACTGTTGCAGCGACTGCACAGCCACGCCGACGGGCTGAGCGCGAACCAGGCTGCGGCGATCCGCCGCGCAAGCGGCGCCAACGAGATCGCACGCGAGGCGCGGGTCGCCTGGCCGCTGCACCTCTGGCACTGCTACCGCAACCCGTTCAACCTGCTGCTCAGCACGCTCGCCGCGGTGTCGGGGCTGACGCACGACCTGCATGCGTCAGTCGTGATCCTCGCGATGGTGGCGCTCTCGACGCTGATGCGCTTCGTGCAGGAAGCGCGCTCGCAGCGTGCGGCCGAGGCGCTGCGCAGCCGCGTCGGCAACAAGGCGACGGTGCTGCGCCGAGGCCGCGACGGCACGCCGCACGAGATCGAGCTTCCCGTCGAGCAGCTCGTTCCCGGCGACATGATCAAGCTCGCCGCAGGCGACATGATCCCGGCCGACCTGCGCCTGCTGGTGGCGAAGGACCTGTTCGTCAACCAGGCGGCGATGACCGGCGAGTCGCTGCCGGCGGAGAAGTCGGCCGAGCTGCCCACCGGCGCGCTCGACGACGCACTCGCTGCCAAGGATCTGTGCTTCATGGGAACGCATGTCGTCAGCGGATCGGCGACAGCGCTCGTCATCGGCACCGGCCGCAATACCTACTTCGGCACGCTCGCCGAGCACGCGACGCACGTCGAAACGACGCCCACCGCGTTCCAGACCGGAATCAACCGCGTGAGCTGGCTGCTGATCCGCTTCATGCTGGTGATGGTGCCGGTCGTGTTCTTCATCAACGGCTTCACCAAGGGCGACTGGCTCGAGGCGCTGCTGTTCGCGCTGTCGATCGCCGTCGGCCTGACGCCCGAGATGCTGCCGATGATCGTCACCTCGACGCTGGCCCGCGGCGCGGTCGCGATGGCGCGCAACAAGGTCATCGTCAAGCGGCTCGACGCGATCCAGAACTTCGGCGCGATGGACCTGCTGTGCACCGACAAGACCGGCACGCTGACCGAGGACCGCGTCGTCCTGAAGCGCCACCTCGACGCCGACGGCGAAGACTCGCCCGAGGTGCTCGAGTACGCGTGGCTCAACAGCCACTACCAGACCGGCCTGCGCAACCTGCTCGACCTGGCGGTGCTGGCGCACGCCGAGCTGCACCTGAAGCTCGGCGTGGCCGAGAACTTCCGCAAGATTGACGAGTTGCCGTTCGACTTCGAGCGCCGCCGCATGTCGGTGGTCGTGAGCGAGCGCGGCGACCGCCACCTGCTGATTTGCAAGGGCGCGGTCGAGGAGGTCCTCGCGGCATGCACGCACTTGCGGCGCGGCGGCGGCGCGCAAGCGCTGACCGACGCACTGCGCGAGCAGCAGGCGCGCATGACCGAAGCGCTGAACCGCGACGGCTTTCGTGTCGTCGCGGTCGCGCTGCGTGAGATGCCACCGCTGCAATCGACCTACCGGGTCGCCGACGAGCGCGAGATGACGCTCGTCGGCTACGTCGCCTTCCTAGACCCGCCGAAGGAGTCCGCCGGCGCCGCGATCGAGGCGCTGGCCGCGCGCGGCGTCCAGACCAAGGTGCTCACCGGCGACAACGAGTTCGTGACGCGCAAGATCTGCAGCGACGTCGGCCTCGCGATCAGCGGCGTGCTGCGCGGCAGCGAGATCGAGCGCATGGACGACGCCGCGCTCGCCAAGGCCGTCGAGACGGCGAACGTCTATGCCAAGCTCAACCCGCTGCACAAGGAGCGCATCGTGCGCGCGTTGCGCGCCAACGGCCACGTCACCGGTTTCATGGGCGACGGCATCAACGATGCCGCGGCGCTGCACGCGGCCGACGTCGGCATCTCGGTCGACTCGGCGGTCGACATCGCGAAGGAAGCGGCCGACATCGTGCTGCTGGAAAAGAGCCTCGGCGTGTTAGAGCAGGGCGTGATCGAAGGCCGGCGCACCTTCGTCAACATGCTCAAGTACATCCGCATGACGGCGAGCTCGAACTTCGGCAACGTGCTGTCGGTGCTGCTGGCGAGCGCCTTCCTGCCCTTCCTGCCGATGCTGCCGATCCACCTGCTGGTGCAGAACCTGCTGTACGACTTGTCGCAGACGGCGATCCCGTTCGACAACGTGGACGACGAAGCCCTGCGTTCGCCGCTGCATTGGGAGCCGCGCGAACTGCTGCGCTTCATGCTCGGCTTCGGGCCGGTGAGTTCGCTGTTCGACGTGCTGACCTTCGCGCTGATGTGGGCCGTCTTCCAGGCGCAGACCATCGCGACGCAGACGCTGTTCCAGAGCGGCTGGTTCGTCGAGGGCCTGCTGTCGCAGACGCTCGTCGTGCACATGATCCGCACCCGCGGCATCCCCTTTGTCGACAGCCGGCCCGGCACGCCGCTGATCGTGACGAGCCTCGTCGTCGTCGCCGCCGGGCTGCTGATTCCGGCAAGCGCCCTCGCCCCCGTGCTGCGCCTGCAGCCGCTGCCCGGCGCGTACTTCGGCTGGCTCGCAGCGCTGCTGCTGGCCTACGGCGCAGCGGTGCAGTGGATGAAGCGGGTCTACTACGGGCCGCGTAGCGGCTGGCGCTGAAGGTGGCTCCCGCGTGCCGCGCAGCGGTGGCCTGCGCTCGCGTCGCGAGGCTTGGTCTCCACTGGCCCCCGAGGCGCGAGCGCGGGACACCGCCATGCAAGTGGCCGTGCCAGTGCACAGGATTGCGACCAGCGCCGACCCGGACAAGAACGGCGCTACTGCGTGTGCCCGGTCAGCGCGCCGTCATCGCATGTGGCGGCCGACAGGATATCGAGCTACTTCCTGAACGCCGGGTGCCGGGATCGGCGATCGCCGCTGCGCGTACCCGCTTTCGACCCTATGCGAAAGTTGGCGGATTCGGAAAGCCGATGCTCAATGTCGAACAGAGTTTGCTGATTCTCTGCCGAGGCTCTTGCTCGCGATCGCGCGGCGTCACGCCGTCATTCAAACGCAACATTGGGATTAGGGCGCCCGTGACCCCACGTAAGCCGCAATTGCGAGCATATCGTCCAGCGTCAACTTCGTCACCACCTCCTTCATGGGCAGCGCGGCCATACCCGCACGCGTGCCATGCTGGATGTCATGCAAGTGACGAATGATGTAGCTCGTTGAACGCCCCGCCAGTGGCGGGATGGTCCCGACGCCTTTGAGTTCCAGCCCATGGCAGGCCGTGCATGGCAGCGTCCTGCCACCATCTCCGGTCGTGACGAGCTTCGCGCCCTTCTCGATGCTGCCCATCGGCACGTAGGCGACAAAGCCTGATGTCGGATCCCGCAGTTCGGTCCGATGCAGATCTTCGGGGATCTCCACGATGCGCTGGCCGATGGGTTCGGTGCCGCCGCCCGCCGCGGCCACCCACAGGCTACCGATGACGACTTCGGTCTTTGGCACGGTGTCGGTTTCGACGACGCGGATCCAGGGGCGGTAAGTGATTTTGGAGAAGTAGGCCGCAGCGGCTCTGACTTCTTCGCCGGACACATCCAGCGCCGTGGCAAGCATGCGGATGTGCGGCCCCGCCTTGGGCTGGGATGTTCTGCGCAGGCCGGACTTGTAGTCGGCCATTTGCTGTTCGATATGGGCGGCGGGCAGGCTGGCCAGCGTGGCGTTCTCCGGGCGGCCCTGACCGTTGGGCAGATGGCACATGCCGCAGGCTCTCACCTCCGGCTTGCGGCCATGGGCAACGACTTCCGGCATCGGCGGATGGTCTTGCGGGTACCAGTCGTAGGCGGTGAAGATGTCGAACAACTGGGTGCTGGTGACTTCGAGCTTGCTGCCGGACAGGGTCAACTTGCTGCCATCGTCTTTTGGTACGGGGACGTCGGGACCCAGCAGTGGATAGGCCCAAGCTGGTGGCTGGACTAACGGTGTCTGGCTTTGAGCGGCAGCAGTGCCGAACGGAATACCCATCGCCGCGGCGACCAGGGCCGAACAGAACCCGCGCCACGGCTTTGACATCATTGTTGAATCCCTTTCTCGCGCGAAGGCCTGAAGGTGACCGGTGTGCCCGAACTCGCCAAGAACCGTTGATTGCCGGGTAGTGAATCGGGAGGTGGATGATCTGTAGGCACGAAAGGCAAATGTAACTGCGATGATCCGGTCGTGGCCGAGCGCCGCCTCTGACCGTCGGCTCACCGGATTCCTTCCCAGGCCTGCCTCGAAATCGATGTCTGAACTTGAGCCGCGCGTGCATGCCAGCGCTCGGCAGCCTCGCCGGACGGCCGATGGTGCCCCGACTCAATGCGAACGTCATCGCCCCGAGCAGACCACACGGAGCCGACTGCCGGTGCGGGCTTTAGTGCGCCAGGCGCAGCCGTCGCGCGGCGTCCTCGGCCTGAGCGTCGGCGATTTCGCGCAGCACACCGCCCAAATCGGCCGGCCCCGTCGGTCCCTGAAACTGGCCGGTCAGCACGGTGTCGACGCGCAGGACACCGCGACGGTACAGGTCCCAGATCTCGGGGCCGAAGTCGGTGGCCAGCAGGTCGGGCGCAAACCGGCCGAAGAAGGCGCCCAGCTTACCTACGTCGCGCAGCAGCATGCGCTGGGCGTGGTTGTTGCCGGCTGCATCCACCGCCTGCGGCAGGTCGATGATCACCGGGCCGGGCTGGCCGCTCCCATCGGTGCCGAGCAAGACGTTGAACTCCGAAAGATCGCCGTGCACGATGCCCGCCAGCAGCATGCGAAGCACCTCCTTCAGCAGCGTCGCGTGCAGGGCACGCGCTTCGTGTGGCGCGAACTGACAGTCGTTGAGCCGCGGCGCAGCGGCGCCTTCGGCGTCGGTCACCAGTTCCATCAGCAGGACGCCTTCGAAGAAGTTGTACGGCCTGGGTACGCGCACGCCGGCACCGGCAAGCCGGTACAGCGCATCCACTTCCGCGCTCTGCCAGGCCGCTTCAGTGGCCTGGCGACCGTAGCGCGTGCCCTTGGCCATCGCGCGGGCCTGGCGGCTGTTCTTCACCTTGCGGTTCTCGGTGTAGTCCACGGCCTGACGGAAGCTGCGCTCGCTGGCCTCCTTGTAGATCTTGGCGCAGCGCACATCGGCGCCGCAGCGCACGACGAAGACGTTGGCTTCCTTGCCGCTCATCAACTGGCGCACGACCTCGTCGACGAGGCCTTCGTCGATTAGCACTTGCAGGCGTTTGGGGGCTTTCATCGGTGGATTGTGGCCGGCACCGGCCGGCCGCCACGGCGAGGAACGGCCCCAGTTTCGGCACGAGAAAGAGTGCGCAGCACGCCCAGCCCGAAGCCCGCTGCGAAGACCACCGCGAAGTAGATCGTCCCTTCCGCGAGCGCGTTCGTCATTCGGTCAGCTCATGCGTGCCAGCCGCCGATGTGCACAGTTCGGCTCGCGCTCGGCGGGTTGCGCTGTGACGGGCAATATCAGGCTGCCTGTGGCTGGCGCACCAGCACGACCGGCACCGAACTCGAGCGCACCACCAGTTCCGCGTCGCTGCCCATCGTCAGATGGCTCAAACCGCGCCGGCCATGCGTGCCCATCACGATCATGTCGCAACCGGTCTGGTTCGCCGCCTCGAGAATCACGTCGGCGACGCGCTTCTGTCCGGCCTCGCGTACCAGGTTCTGGCAAGCAACGCCGCGTTCATTGGCCGCCAATTCGGCCTTGTCCAGCAGTGCGGCGCCACTCAGGCGCATGTTTTCCAGGGCTTCCAGATAGGCCGCCGCCGGCGCCCATTCGAGCCCCAACGGGAATTCATCGATCACGTTCAGCAGACACAGCTTGGCCTTCAGTTGCTCGGACAGGCGCAGCGCCTCCTGAAAGCCGCATTCGGCGGTGGCGCTGCCATCCAGCGGAACCAGCAGTTGTTGATGCATGCACGACTCCGTGATTCCCGTTGTTGTTAGAGTCTATCGAGGCGCGCCCTCGCGCGAGCTGAGCGGCATGACTCTTTACCCAACGGTTCAGATCAGGCTGCTGCGATTGTCATCCCACGGCGCTAAGCAGCCACGCGCCGATGCCCCTGCTCGCCGCGATGACCACAGCGGCCAGTGCGAGGTGCTTGGCGATCTCCGAGGCCACGGGCACGCCGCGATTGCGCGCGAGTATCGCTGTCATGACGCAGAGGATGGTGCTACCCCACACAATCGCGGCGAGCACGGCGATCTTCGCTGGGGTCAGCGCAACGATCAGCACGAAGCTGAGCGCCAGCGCGAGCCGAGTGGCGAAGTTGGTCAACGTGGCGCGGAAGGCGGCACGGCCTTCGATGCGCTCGGACTCCTGATAGACATGAATACTGAGCGAGTCCGATAGATTGTCAGCGACGGCGAAGATCAGGAGGCCCGCGATGATCGACAAGCGTGCACTGTTCGCCGCGTCCAGCCCGGTGACCAGGGCCATTCCGGTCACGACCGCCGAGGTCGCACCGTAGCTGAATTTGCGCAGATCCACGCCACGGTCACCCGTGCACCAAGAGGTTGGCAATTTCAGCTTGGCCATGGTGTTTGCCGTTGCAGCCCATGCGGGCGAGCTTAGCGGAACGCCGCAGTTGGTCGAACCGTGCACGGCTGCATCGGGTCCTCATCATCGAGCTGATTCCTCGCGACTGATGGCTGGCGCTGCCGGTGGCCGAAATCATGATCGGTGAAAGCTGCCGGAAGAACTGTGCCGGCTAGGTTCAATGCCGTAACTCGGGCATTGCGCCAACAACGGCACCCACTACCCGGCGGAGCTTCGCCGGTCGAATGTCTCGTTCAGCAGATTGACCCTTGTCTTCTGAACGTGACCCGCCCGTCTGCCATCGTCCGTCCGGGAATGGCTCTTCGACGGGCTATCGTTCACCCGATTGAGCGCGCTCAATTGCCAGCCTGCGCGGCGGCCGAGAATTTGCGTTGCGGCGGAGGCGATGAAGAGTGGGTGGTCTGGCTGCCGCAATTCGAGGAAAGACATGATGAACAACCTGCTTGTGAACGACCTGTTGGAGATGGAGCCTGTGGAGAACCTATCTCGCAACTGGATGCGTCCCTGGCGCGGTGAACTGGCGCAAAGCGCGCCGCAGATCAAGGTGGACGTCTCCGAGCTCGACGGCAGCTACAAGGTAAAGGCCGAGATTCCCGGCGTGAAGAAGGAAGACATCGACGTTCGAATCGATTGCGATCAGGTCACGATCAGTGCCGAGGTCAAGAAGGAGAATCAAGAAAAGAAGGACGGTCGCGTGCTGCGCTTGGAACGTCGATATGGATACGCCAGCCGCAGCTTCAGCTTGGACCGTGAAGTCGACGAGGCCAAGTCCACAGCGAAGTACGAGAACGGAATCCTGGAATTGACGCTGCCCAAGAAGACGGGGAGCACCACGAAACGTCTCGCGATCTCGTAGGACGCTGCTCGCTGCCCCAGGCGATTTCAGTTAGCGGTGCCGCTCGGGCGCGCAGAGGTTCGGCGTGGGATCGTGCCGTGAACGAAGAAAACGCGTCGAGTGACTCACATCGAATTCCAATGAAGCTGCCGGTGCAGGTTGTGTTTCGCGATCTCGTCCCACTCCCCTCACTTGAAGGAGACATCCGACGGCGTGCGGAAAAGCTTGTGCAGTTCGCTCCCAACCTGCTGAGTTGTCATGTCGCGGTAGAAGCCACCGCGAATCAACATCGCCAGGGCCATCGCTACGTCGTCAAGATCGACGCGCGTGTACCCGGCGAAGAGATCTTCGTTGGCGATCATCACGGCAACGAGGACATTGCCATCGCGGTGCGAGTAGCCTTCGATGCAATGGGGCGGCGTCTGGAAGACTACGCGCGTCGCAGGCGCGGACAGGTCAAACGGCATCAGTCGGGCGGAGTGAGCGGCGACAGTGACGTGCCCGACGCCAGTGGGGGGGGCAGAGAAATGACGACCATCCATGCGTCCCGGGCGTCGAGGTAGCGGTGCCGATCGCTGTGCATGACTGCGTCGTGATCTGCGCCCAGGACGAAGACCGCCGCGAGCGCCAGCACACAGTCAGTGCGGGCGCCCACGTTCATTGCGGACGCCGCATCTTTCGCGGCTGCGAAGCCGACTTCGAGGCTTGGGACGCGCCGCATAGACACCTCGTGTCGCGGACCTCGTCACGGCACGGCTCGAGATCGGAAAGGAATGCCATGAAGACTGACGCGCAGCTGAAGAAGGACGTGCAGGCCGAACTGGAGTGGGACCCTTCGATCAACGCCGCCCATGTGGGCGTCGCAGTGCAAGAGGGCGTGGTCACGCTCAGCGGTCACCTGGGCAGCTTTGCCGAGAAGGTGGCCGTGGAGCGTGCGGCCAAGCGTGTTGCCGGCGTACGTGGTGTGGCGGTGGAGTTGGACGTCAAGCTCGAGCCGCACCACCACGTCAGTGACGCCGAGATCGCCGCTGCCGTGCAGACGGCCTTCAAGTGGCACGCGCTGATTCCCGAAGACCGCATCCATTTCACGGTGGAGAAGGGCTGGGTCACCCTCACCGGCATGGTGGACTGGGAGCACCAGCGCCACAACGCCGAGGTCGCCGTGCGACCGCTCACCGGCGTGTTGGGCGTGGTCAACAAGATCCATCTTCGCGCGCGCGAAGCGCCCAACTACGTGGCGCACCGGATCCACGAGGCGCTGGCGCGCTACGCCGATGACGAGGCGAGGCACATCGAGGTGCTGGTGGACGGCGGCACGGCCACGCTGCGCGGCACCGTCAATTCCTGGGCCGAGCACGCCGTCGTGCAGAACGCGGCCTGGTTGGCACCCGGAATCCAGCGCGTGTTCAACGATCTGAAGGTCTTGTCCTGATTGCCCCCACACGCGCCGAAGCGTTCGCTTCACGCCCTTCGCGCGACGACGGCATCGACTGGCATCGTCGTGATTTGGGCGCATCGACAGAAGGCTTCCCCATGAAGACACTCATCGCCTACTACTCTCGCACCGGCCACACGGAACAGCTTGCCAACGAGGTCGCGGCGGGCTGTAAGGCCGACATGGACAGGATTCGCGACGACGCTATCGACCGCAGTGGACTGTGGGGCTACCTCCGGTCGGGCTGGCAGGCAGCCAGCGGCGCCACGCCGGCCATCAAGCGCGCGACCCGGAACCCGGCCGACTACGACCTTGTCGTGATCGGAACGCCGGTCTGGAACTGGAGCCTTGCGGCGCCGGTACGTACCTATGCGCGCCGCCACGCGGGTCAATTCAAGCAGGTCGCATTCTTCTGCACCGAGGGCGGCTCGGGCGACCGCCGCGTGTTCGACGAGTTGCATCGCATCTGTGGCAAGCCACCGCGCGCGACGATGGCGGTCAAGGAGCGTGAACTTGACCCGCCCAAGCACGCAAAGTCGCTGAAGAGCTTTGTCGCACAGCTGGCCGCCCCGGTAGCCCGCAATGCCGGTCCACAACGCTGACATCGCGGCAGTCTTCAGCGAGATCGCCGACCGGCTCGAAATCGAGGACGCAAACCCGTTCCGCGTACGCGCCTACCGCAACGCGGCGCGCATGGTTGGCGAGCTCGGCCGCAGCGTTCGCACGATGATTGAGCAAGGCGGCGACCTCGATGCACTGCCCGGCATCGGGCCAGACCTGGCCGGCAAGATGCGCGAGATCGTCGCTACCGGCAGTTGCGCGTTGCTCACGCGGCTGCGCAAGGAGCTGCCGCCGACGATCACCGAACTGCTCGCGCTGCCCGGCATCGGACCGAAGCGCGCGCGCGCGCTGCACCGCGAGCTCGATGTGCAGACGATAGCGCAGCTTCACGTTGCTGCGCAGCAGGGACGAATCCGAACGATCCATGGCTTCGGGCCGAAGACGGAGGCGCAGATCCTGCGCGCAACGGCCGCGCGCTTGAACCCGCCGCAGCGCTTCAGGCGCGTCGTCGGCGCGGCGGTCGCCGAGTCGCTGCTAGCCTTCCTGCGCAGCACGCCTGGCGTCGTGCAGGGCGAGGCGGCCGGCAGCCTTCGGCGCATGCGCGACACGGTCGGCGACCTCGACCTGCTCGTCACGGTTCAGCCGGGCAGCCCGGTGATGGATCGCATCGTTGCTTACGAAGACGTGCGCCAGGTGCTGGCGCACGGCGCAACCAAGGCCAGCGTGGCGCTGAAGAACGGCATGCAGGTCGACCTGCGGGCCGTGCCAAGCGGGAGCTTCGGTGCCGCCTGGGTATATTTCACCGGATCCAAGGCACACGGCATCGCGCTGCGCCGGCTGGCGCAGGAACGCGGGCTGAAGATCAACGAGTACGGCGTCTACCGGGGCGACCAGCGAATCGCCGGTAAGACCGAGGTGTCGGTCTACCGCGCTGTCGGGCTGCCCTTCATCGAACCCGAACTGCGCGAGGACCGCGGCGAGCTCGAAGCGGCGCGCCAGGGGCACCTGCCGGTACTCCTGCAGCGCGGGGACCTGCGCGGCGATCTGCACGTGCACACGAAGGACAGCGACGGTCACGACACGATCGAGGCCATGGCCTCGGCAGCGCGCGAGCAGGGCCTTGACTACATCGCAGTCACCGACCATTCGCGACGGCTCGCGATGGCACATGGGCTCGACCCGGTGCGCCTGGCCAAGCAGATCGACCGCATCGAGCGCCTCAATGAGGGAATGCGCGGCGTCAAGGTGCTCAAGGGCATCGAGGTCGACATCCTCGAGGACGGCACGCTCGACCTGCCCGATTCGATCCTGCAGCGGCTCGACCTTGTCGTCGGCGCAGTGCACCACCGCCTCGACCTGTCACGCGCGAAGCAGACCGAGCGGCTGCTGCGCGCGATCGACCAGCGACATTTCAGCATCCTGGCGCATCCGACGGGCCGACTGATCGGCGAACGCGAGTCCTACGACGTCGACCTGCTGCGCGTCCTGCGCCACGCGCGCCAGCGCGGCTGCTTCGTCGAGCTCAACGCCCACCCGGCACGGCTGGACCTCGACGACTCCGCCTGCCAGATGGCCAAAGCCGAGGGCGTGCTCGTGAGCCTGAACTCCGACGCGCACGGCGTGCTCGACTTCGGCGACCTGCACCACGGCATCGGCCAGGCACGGCGCGGCTGGCTCGAGAAGACCGATGTGCTGAATACGCGAACGCTCGAGGCGCTGCGGCCGCTGCTTGCGCGCACGATGTGAGCCGCACTGGGAAGATGGCAATCGGACTGGCGAACAAGTGAGTCAAACCCGCAAGGAGCACGTCTTTGGCGGCAGGCTGGTGATGCTCGGCTTTGGCTGCATCGGCCAGGGCGCGCTGCCGCTGCTGCTGCGCCACATCGCGATGCGGCCCGAGCAGGTCATCGTCGTCAAGCCCCACGACAGTGGTCTCGAGGCGGCACGCGAGTATGGCGTGCAGAGCCTCGTGACGCCGCTCGACGCCGACAATGTCCGGCAGGTGCTCGAGCCGCTGCTTGGGACCGGCGACTTCCTGCTCAACCTGTCGGTCGACGTCAGCAGCGCAGCGCTCATTGCGCTGGCCCGCGAGCGCGGGGCGCTCTACCTCGACACCTGCATCGAACCCTGGGCCGGCGGCTACCTGGACGCCGCGTTGACGCCCGCACAGAGGACCAACTACGCGTTGCGCGAGAACGCGCTGGCGCTGCGCAGCGCTGGCCGCAACGGCCCAACCGCCGTGCTGACGCACGGCGCGAATCCGGGGCTGGTATCGTACTTCGTCAAGCAGGCGCTGCTCGACATCGCAGCGGCGACGGGCACGGCGAGGCGAGCGCCGCGCACACGCGAGGGGTGGGCGCGCCTGGCACAGTCGCTGGGCGTGCGCGTGATCCATATCGCCGAGCGCGACACGCAGGTCGGCGCGCGACGCAAGGCACCCGACGAGTTCGTCAACACCTGGTCGGTCGAGGGCTTCATCGACGAGGGCACGCAGCCGGCCGAGCTCGGCTGGGGCAGCCACGAGAGGCATTTCCCGAGCGACGGCGCGCGCCACGCCGCCGGGTCTCAGGCTTCGATCTACCTCAACCGCCCGGGCGCGAGCATGCGCGTGCGGACCTGGACGCCGCTCGCCGGAGCGCAACACGCTTTCCTGATCACGCATGCCGAGTCGATCTCGATCGCCGATCACCTCACGCTGGGCGACCCTGCACATCTGCGGTACCGGCCAACCGTGCACTACGCCTATCACCCCTGCGACGACGCGGTGCTGTCGATGCATGAACTGGCGGGACGCAATTGGCGCAAGCAGGCCGGTAGCCGCGTGCTGAAGGACGAGATCGTCTCGGGCATCGACGAACTCGGCGTGCTGCTGATGGGCCATGCGCGCGGCGCCTACTGGTACGGGTCGCAGTTGAGCATCGAGCAAGCGCGCGACCTGTGTCCGCACAACAGCGCGACCAGCCTGCAGGTCGCCGCGCCCGTGATGGCCGGTGTCGTGTGGGCGATGAAGAATCCGGCGCGCGACATCGTCGAGCCCGACGACCTGCCCCATGACGAGATGCTGCGCATGTGCCGCCCCTACCTCGGCGACGTCGTCGGCGTCTCCAGCGACTGGACGCCGCTCGCCGGGCGCGACTGGCCGTTTCATGAAACCATCGATCGCGACGATCCCTGGCAGTTCATGAACTTCCGCGTTGTGTGAGGTCCCGGCCGCTCCCGGCCGGGATTTCACGGCCAGATCGCCCAGATGGCGGGGCTCGAGGATGATCTGCGCACTGCGGTGCACGAGCAGGAAAGCCGGCTGCTCTTCCGGATCAAAGGTGGAGGGGTGCAGCTCGAGCAATCTGTCATGGACGCACACCGGAAGCTCAAGACCACCGCCTTCCGATGACTCGTGACCTGCCGCCCGAGGAACCTGATCACCTGATCGGCGTCTCCTGCCCGGGCTCGCGCCTTGGCGTCAACCTCGATAGCGCTGGAATCGGGGATTCGGGCGTTTGCCGACAATAGCGCCGTGTGTGCAACAGCGTCGTGCGTGCAACCGCGCCGGAGGTCGCCCCATGCTCACAAGAATCGCCTGGCGCTCTACAAGCGTCGTCGCGCTTTGGCTTGTCGCCGTGGGCACTTGCGCGCAACCGGCGCCGAGCCGCACCCTGCATCTGCAACACGCCGACCGCGAACGCGCCTACTTGCTGTATCGCCCAGCGAACCTGTCGCGTCAACAACCGGCGCCGCTGGTACTGGTGCTGCACGGCGGCTTCGGCTCTGGCAGCCAGGCCGAACGCGCCTACCGGTGGGACGCGCTGGCGGACCGGGAAGGCCTCGTCGTCGTCTATCCCGACGGCATCGGCCGCAGCTGGAATGCCGGCGGGATGTGCTGCGGACCGGCGCTGCGCGAAGGCGTCGACGATGCAGGATTCCTGGCGCAGCTGATCGAGGTCGTCGCCAGGGCCGAGAACATCGACCGCCGGCGCGTGTACATGACGGGCATGTCCAATGGTGCCGCGATGGCCTACCGGTATGCCTGCGAAGCGCGCGCCCCGGTGGCGGCGATCGGCCCCGTGGCCGGCACCTTCTCGCAGGCCTGTCCGCATCCGCAGCCGGTCTCGGTGTTCGCCATCCACGGCCTGGCCGACCAGAACGTGCCCTTCGCAGGCGGGCCGGCAACGAAGGGCGTGACCAAGGGCAGTTGGCTGCCGGTCCAGCAGACGCTGGACGCATTCCGCAGCGCCGACCGGTGCGAGCCCGCGCAGGTGCAGGAGGCTGGCGACGTACGGACGAGTACGGCGCATTGCGAGCAGGGCCGCGACGTCGTGCTGACGACGATCGACAGCGCTGGACACCAATGGCCCGGCAGCGTAGCGCGGACCGGGCCGCTGGCCCGGCTGCTGCCGGCTGATCCGCCCAGCACTGCGCTGGACGCCACCAGCGCACTGTGGGACTTCTTCCGCATTCACCCGGCGCCACGGTAGTCTTGAGCGGGGTGCAATGCGCTCCGGTATCCCGCCGCGGTATGCTGCGCGCCTGCGCCATGCGCCGAGTGGCTTGCCGCCTTTGCGCCAACCGATGGAGACCTCACGATGACTCGCGTTTTCAACTTCAGCGCCGGCCCTGCCGCGCTGCCCGAACCCGTGCTGCGCCAGGCCGCCGACGAAATGCTCGACTGGCACGGCTCGGGCATGTCGGTGATGGAGATGAGCCACCGCGGCAAGGAGTTCATCGCGATCCACGCCGAGGCCGAAAGCCTTCTGCGCGAGCTGCTTGGCGTGCCGGCGAACTACAAGGTGCTGTTCCTGCAGGGGGGTGCGATCGGCGAGAACGCGATCGTGCCGATGAACCTGCTGCGCGGGCGCACGAGCGCCGACTACGTGAACACCGGCGAATGGTCGAAGAAGTCGATCAAGGAGGCGAAGAAGTACTGCACGGTCAACGTCGCGGCCAGCGCCGAGGCGAGCAATTTCACGCGCGTGCCGAAGCAGGCCGAGTGGAGGCTCGACCCGAACGCCGCCTACGTGCACATCTGCTCGAACGAGACCATCGGCGGCGTCGAGTACCACTGGACGCCCGACACCGGCAGCGTGCCGCTGGTGGCCGACATGTCGAGCAACATCATGTCGCGCCCGGTCGACGTGAGCCGCTACGGGCTGATCTACGGTGGTGCGCAGAAGAATATCGGCCCGGCCGGCGCGACGATCGTGATCGTGCGCGACGACCTGCTCGGCAAGGCGATGGCTATCACGCCGTCGGCCTTCGACTACAAGCAGCAGGCCGACAACGACTCGATGTTCAACACGCCGGCCACCTACTCGATCTACATCGCCGGGCTCGTGTTCCGCTGGATCAAGGCGCAGGGCGGGCTCGCCGCGATGGAAGCGCGCAACCGCATGAAGGCGGCGCTGCTGTACGACTATCTCGACTCGACCGCGTTCTACGCCAACCCGGTGGCACGCGAGGACCGTTCACTGATGAACGTGCCGTTCAAGCTGACGGACGCAACACTGGACGATGCGTTCCTCAAGGGCGCGCAGGCGCGCGGCATGGTGCAGCTGAAGGGCCACCGCTCGGTCGGTGGCATGCGCGCGTCGATCTACAACGCGATGCCGGTGGAAGGCGTGAGGGCGCTCGTCGCCTACATGAAGGAGTTCGAGGCCAGCCATGGCTGAGCGCTTCCAGGTGCTGGCGCTGAACCAGATCTCTCCCAATGGGCTCAAGCGCCTGCCGGCCGAGCGCTATGCGGTGGGCAAGGACGTCGCCGTGCCCGACGCCGTGCTGCTGCGTTCGGCCGACCTGCACTCGACGGTGATCGCGCAGAGCGTGCTCGCGATCGCGCGTGCCGGCGCGGGCACGAACAACATCCCGGTCGAGGCGATGAGCGAGCGCGGCGTGCCGGTGTTCAACGCACCGGGGGCGAACGCCAATGCGGTGAAGGAACTCGTGCTCGCCGGGATGCTGATGGCAGCGCGCAACCTGGCACCGGCGCTGCGCTTCGTCGCTGCGCTCGACCCGCGGATGCCCGACATGGACAGGGCGGTCGAGGACGGCAAGAAGGTCTTCGCCGGTTACGAGCTGGCCGGCCAGACACTCGGCATCGTCGGCCTCGGCAAGATCGGCTGCCTGGTGGCCGACGCCGCGATCAAGCTCGGCATGAACGTGCTCGGCCACGATCCCGACATCACGGTCGACGCCGCGTGGAGCCTGCCGGCGCAGGTGAAGAAGGCCGCGAGCGTCGCCGAGGTATTGAAGAACGCCCAGTTCATCACCTTGCACGTGCCGCTGGTTACCGCGACGCGCAATCTCGTCAGCGCGGACAACATCGGCCAGATGCGCGCCGGCAGTGTGCTGCTGAACTTCTCGCGCGAAGGCGTAGTGAACGAAGCGGCGGTGATCGCATCGCTAGCGCGCAAGCACCTCGGCGGGTACGTGTGCGATTTCCCGAGTGCCGCGATCAACGGCCACGAACGCGTGATCGCCCTGCCGCACCTGGGCGCCTCGACGCGCGAGGCGGAGGAGAACTGCGCGATCATGGTCGTCGATCAGTTGCGCGACTTCCTGGAGCACGGCAACGTGGCCAACGCGGTCAACTTCCCGGCGGTGGCGATGGCACGCGAATCGGCGCACCGCGTTGCGATCGCGAATGCCAACGTACCCAACATGCTGGGCCAGATCTCGACCGCGATGGCGCGCGCGGGGCTCAACATCCACAACATGGTCAACAAGTCGCGCGGCGACATGGCGTACACGCTGGTCGACGTCGACAGCCCGGTCGACGCAGCGGCACTGGCGGACATCGCGGCGATTCACGGTGTGCTGTCGGTGCGGTACTTGCCGCTGGGGGATTAGGTTCCGTTCAGAACCCTCCCTTGGGAATAGGAAACACGACCGTGAACATCAGCGCCGAGTTGCCGAGCAGGTCGAGTTCGCCGTAGATACGGTCGGTGAACCGGTAGCCGATGCTCGGCACGAAGCCGGGCGAGAAGCCCTTGTAGTTGAGCGGCACCTTGTCCTTGTACTGGCCGACATAACCGTACAGCAGGCCGGCATTCCACTGCAGGTACCATTTGTCCCAACCGAAGGGGTCGAAGAAACGCTGACCGACGAAGAGGTAGCCGCTGGGCTGGCCGAACGAATTCGAGAACACCGAGCCCCCGGCGATCCAGTTGCCTTCCAGGCCCTTGAGCAGCCCGATGGAGACCACCGGCTTGTGATCGGGGCTGTAGGAGAAGTGGTAGGTGTACGGGCTGAAGCTCAACTCCCAACCCTCGAAGGTGTCGGCCTGTGCCTCTTGCGCGAATGCGCCGTGGCAGCAGGCGCCGGCGAGCAGTGCGGTGAGGACGGACTTGAAGCGGTGAACCGTTGAAGCAGTCATGGGAAGTCGTTCGGGGTTGATCGGGCGGGCAAGCGCATGGCTGACGGCAGCCGTCGTGGCGTTGAGCGTCGCGGGGCTAGCAGGCTGCGCGTGGATCGACACCCAGCAGCGCGCCAAGGGATACCGGGCAACACCCGGAACGCTGGCCGACTGGAAGCCGATCACCGCGCGCGACGAGGCGCTCTGGCTCGACGTGCCGCGCGCTCAGGCCGATAGCGGCGCTGCGGCGCAGTACCTTCGCGCGTTGTGGATTCCGGCCGACGTCCCGGCCGCGCCGAGCGTGTTGTACCTTCATGGCACCTTCCGCAATGTGTTCCAGAACCGCCCCAAGATCGCCTCGATCCATGCCGCCGGCTTCTCGGTGCTGGCGGTCGAGTACCGCGGCTGGGGCGACAGCACGAGCCTGTTGCCCTCGGAACAAAGCATCATGGAAGATGCCGAGGTGGCGTGGGCCGAACTGACGCGCCGCGCGCCGAACCCGGATTCTCGCGTGATTTTCGGCCATTCGATGGGCAGCGGCGTGGCGGTCGAACTCGCGCTACGCTACCGCGAGCCGCTCGCCTATGGTGCGCTGGTGATCGAGTCGAGCATGACCTCGCTGCCCGACATGGTGCGCGACTACGCAACGCTAGGCTTCCTGCTGGCGCCGCTGGTGACGCAACAGTTCGCGTCGATCGACAAGATCGGCGGCATCGGCACGCCGAAGTGGTTCCTCAGCGGCACCGCCGACAACACCGTGCCGCCGCAACAGACGCTGCGCCTGTACGAAGCCGCGAGCGGCGTGAAGCACCTCGAGATCTTCGAGGGCGGTTCGCACAGCGGGCTGGACCGGGAATTCCCGCAGCGCTACCAGGCGATCTGGCGCGAAGTGGCGAGCAGCCTCCAAGCAGCCGAGGGCGCGGGCGGCACGGCGAACGCAGCCGGCATCGTCGCAGCGCCACCCTGACACAATGCCGGCACCGAAGGACAGCGCAACCGCGCCAGCACCCGATGCTCATCGTCAACAAGCTTCTCCCCCAGGGCCGCGGCCTCGCGCCGGCACTGCTCAAACGCGCCGCAACGGTCGCGCTCGAGTGGGACACGCGGCAGAGGAGCCGCTTCGATGCCGAGGACTCGCAGGGCCGCGTGCTCGGCGTGTTCCTGCCGCGCGGCAGCGTCGTGCGCGGCAGCGACGTGCTGGTGGCCGAAGACGGTTCGCTCATCAAGGTCGTCGCCACGCCGCAGCCGGTGCTGGTGGTGCGCTGCGCCGGAAACGGCTCGCCGTTCGATCTGCTGCGTGCCGCGTATCACCTTGGCAACCGGCATGTGGCGCTCGAACTTCATGCCGACCGACTGCAACTGGCGCCCGACCATGTGCTGGCCGACATGCTGCGCAAGATGCACCTCGCCGTGAACGAGGAACTGGCGCCGTTCGAACCCGAAAGCGGCGCCTACGGCATGCATGCGGACCCAGGCCACACGCACGGCCACGAGACTCGCGCAGCCGGTGCAAGCGCAGCGAAGCCGCACGACCACGGGCACGTGCATGGCCCCGATTGCGGCCACGACCACCGCTGAAACATCGTATCGCCGCGATGAGCGAAGACCCTGCCGGCACCCGCGCGCTGCTGCAACTGATGTGGCTTGCTTCCCCGGCGCTGCCGGTGGGCGCTTTCAGCTATTCCGAAGGGCTCGAGTCCGCCGCCGAATCCGGGCGGGTAACCAACGAGGCCCAAGCCGGTGACTGGCTCGTCGACCAGTTGCATCTCGGCCTGGCGCGAGCCGACCTGGCCGTCGCCGCGCAGGCCATGAACGCCTGGCAGCAGGGCGAACTCGTATGCGTCGCGGCTTTGAACGACTGGGTGCGCCAGACGCGCGAGTCGGCCGAGCTGCGCCAGCAAAGCGAGCAGATGGGACGCTCGCTCGTCGAATGGCTGCGCAACGGCGGCGGTGGCGGGAATGCCGACGATCCGCGCGTCGCCGCGCTGGCAGCGTTGCGGCCGGCACCGACCTGGCCGGTGGCGTTCGCACTCGCCGCAGCGCAGGCCGGCGCGACAGTGCGCGACGCGCTGCTGTCGTTCGCCTTCGGTTGGGCCGAGAACATGGTGCAGGCGGCGATGAAGGCCGTGCCGCTCGGCCAGGGCGCAGCGCAGCGAATGCTGGCCCGGCTCGCGGCGGACATTCCGGTCGCAGTCGCTCAGGCACTGCGCCTGGCCGACAACGAGCGCCAGGTCTGCACGCCGATGCTCGCCATTCTGTCGGCGCAGCACGAGGCGCAGTATTCACGCCTGTTCCGGTCGTAGCGCATGCCGCGTCCAGGCCTGCTTCGTGCATGATTGGCGGCATGGACATGCTGCATACCCTGCCGGGCCGCACGAAGAAGCTTCCTCCGCTGCGCGTCGGCGTCGGCGGCCCGGTCGGCTCGGGCAAGACGACGCTGGTCGAGATGCTGTGCAAGGGCTTGCGCGATCGCTACGACCTGGTCGTCGTGACCAACGACATCTACACCAAGGAAGACCAGCGGCTGCTCACTGTCGCCGGCGCGCTTGACGCCGAACGGATCGTCGGGGTCGAGACCGGAGGCTGCCCGCACACGGCGATCCGCGAGGACGCATCGATCAACCTCGAAGCGGTGGACCGGATGCTGGAGAAGTTTCCCGACGCCGACATCGTCTTCATCGAGTCGGGCGGCGACAACCTGGCGGCCACCTTCAGCCCGGAGCTCTCCGACCTGACGATCTACGTGATCGACGTCGCGGCGGGCGAGAAGATCCCGCGCAAGGGCGGCCCCGGCATCACCAAGAGCGACCTGCTCGTCATCAACAAGACCGACCTAGCGCCCTACGTCGGGGCCGACCTCGGCGTGATGAAGGCCGACACGCTGCGCATGCGCGGCACGAAGCCGTTCGTGATGTCGAACCTGAAGACGCTCACCGGGCTGGCCGAGGTGATCGCCTTCATCGAGGCGCGCGGCTTGCTCGCCGCCTGAGTGGCCGTCGTGCGCGATCAGCGCATCGGACTCAAGGTACGCAGAGCCCCGACCGCCCCCGCGCCGATCGACGCCCCGAAGCGCTTGGCCAACCGCTCGGCGAAGTTCTCGTGCGGCGTGTAATCGATGACGTTCTCCGCCTTGACGACCTCGCGCGCCACGTAGTCGAGATCGCCCAGATGATCCACGAGGCCGTTCTGCACCGCCTGCTGGCCGTTCCAGAACAGCCCTGAGAAGGTCTCGGGCGTCTCCTTCAGGCGCTTGCCGCGGCCTTGTTTGACGACGGCGATGAACTGCTGGTGAACCTGATCGATCATCGCTTGCGCATAGGCGCGCTGCCTCTCGGACTGCGGCGAGAACGGATCGAGCATGCCCTTGTTGCTGCCGGCCGTCAGCAGGCGCCGTTCGACGCCGAGCTTTTCCATCGTGCCGACGAAACCAAAGCCATCCATCAGCACGCCGATCGAACCGACGATCGACGCCTTGTCGGCGTAGATCTCGTCGGCCGCCACGGCGATGTAGTACGCGCCCGAGGCACAGGTGTCTTCGACGACGGCATAGATCTTCTTCTTGTGAAGCGCCTTCAGGCGCCGGATTTCGTCGTTGACAATGCCGGCCTGCACCGGGCTTCCGCCGGGCGAGTTGATGCGCATCACCACCGCCTTTGCACTGTCTTCCTCGAAGGCGCTCTTCAGCGCCGCCACCAGGTTCTCGGCGCTCGCGTCGGAGCCGGCGTCGATCTCGCCGCGCACTTCGACCAGCGCCGTATGCGGTCCGGCCGGCACCGCTGTGCGGTAGCGCTGCGCGTACAGGGACCAGGCCAGCAGCGCGAAGAGCAGCAGCCAGGTCAGCCGAAAGAACACCCGCCAGCGGCGCTCGCTGCGGCGATCCCGCAGGTAGTCGCGAGCGAACTTCTCGGCCACCGCGTTCCAGCCGCCAGGCACCGGCGCCATGGCGCTCGCGGCCGCTGGACTCTCCGGGCGGGCGTGTTGAAGATCGTCTTGCGGGGTGTCGGGCGAGGTCATGCGGGGCTTTCGTGGGCGTCCTGCGCTTCGTCGAAGAGGGGCCGAGTCTCGCGGGAAGGATACCAATACACGTTCCCGTCGCGTTCTTCGACGTGCAATGCGGTCAGGCTGCCCCGGCCACAGGGACCGCCGACACAGCGGCCGTCGAGCGGCTCGTAGGCAGCGCCGTGGGTAGCGCAGAGAATGAACTCCTGCCGGCTGTCGAGAAACTCGCCCGGCTGCCAGTCCATCTCCGCCGGTACGTGCAGGCAGCGGTTCAGGTAGGCCACCACCCGCCCCTCGAAGCGCAGCGCGAACGCCCGCGCCGGCTCACGCCAGTGCAGCACGTCGAACACGAGTGCCTTTCCCTTCTCGGCGAGGTCGGCGCCGGCGCACAAAGACACCGGAGCGCCGAAGGCGGGCTCAGGCATGCTCGAACAACCAGGCTTGCAACTCGGCCACGCTGTGCACCACCTGGCGCGGCGCCAGGCCGGCCAGCGCCTCTGGCTCGTGCGCGCCATAGCTCACCGCAACGCTCGCCGTGCCGGCGTTGGCGGCGAGTCGCAGGTCGTGCGTCGTGTCGCCGATCATCAGCGTGCGGTCGGGCGCGGCGCCGAGCTGGCTCATCAGCTCGAGCAGCATGAGCGGGTGCGGTTTCGAGGCCGTCTCGTCGGCCGTGCGCGTGGCGTCGAACAGCCCGCGCAGGCGCACCGTGGCCAGCACGTCGTCGAGCCCGCGACGCGACTTGCCGGTCGCGACAGCCAACAGGTGCTTGCGCTCCTTCAGCGCGTGCAGCATCGCCAGGGTGCCGTCGAACAGCAGGAGTTCGTGTTCGCGCGCGAGGTAGTGGTGGCGGTAACGCAGGGCAAGCTCGCGATAGCGCGCCGGCGGCAGCGCCGGCGCGGCATGCTGCAATGCTTCCGGGACGCCCATGCCGATCACGTAGCTCGCGTCGCGATCGCTGGGCCTCGGCACGTCCAGGTCGACGCAGGCCGCCTGGATGCTCTGCGTGATCAGCGCCGTGGAATCGAATAGCGTGCCGTCCCAGTCGAACACGATCAGGTCGAACCGGCGCGGATTCAGCGCGGGCTCAGCCATGCTGCACCGGCTCGCAGTTCACGCGCGTCAGTACCGAGGCAGCAATGAAGCAGGCGTCGTGCGCACGATGGTGGAGTTCGGTCAGCACTTGCCGCGTCGGCCCTGTGCCGCCGAACTCCACGCGCGGTCTCAGCGTCACCTCGGTCATTGCCATCCTGCCTTCGGCGTTCTTCGCCAGCACGCCGATAGCGGCGTCTTCGTAACGGTCCACGCACAGCCCGCGCGCTACCGCGAGCGACAGGAACCACAGCATGTGGCAGCTGGCGAGCGAGGCGACGAAAGCCTCTTCCGGATCGACCGCGGCCGCACTCGACATCGGCAGCGGCACGACCTGCGGTGAACTCGATGCCGGCACCTCGACACCGCCGTCGAAGCGCCAGACGTGCGCGCGGCTGTAGCGGTTGTCGGTGAACACGGCGTCGCCGCGCTGCCAATGGATCGTTGCGTGGTATTCGGACATCGTGTGCTTCAGTTCCTTGTGCGGCGCGGCTGGAGTCGCTCCAGCGCGGCCACCGCAGCCTGGAATTCTGCGGGCAAGGGCGCCTCGAGTTCGATGACCTTGCCACTCGCGGGGTGCTCGAAACGCAGGCGGCGCGCGTGCAGGAACATGCGCTCGAAACGGTTCCCCGCAAACGCCTCGCCGCGCGCCAGCGCCCGGTTCAGCACGAAGTCGCCGTACTTCGGGTCGCCGACGATGGGGTGTCCCTCGTTCGCGAGATGGACGCGGATCTGGTGCGTGCGTCCCGTCCTGATCGTCACGTCGAGCAGCGTGAACTCGCGCCATGCCGACACGATCGCGACGAGCGAAATCGAGCGCCGACCGCCGGCGTGGTCCGCATCCACGACCCGCACGTGGCGCTCACCGGCCCCGTCCAGCGTCTTGTGAAGCGCCAGGTCGATCACCTTGCGCGACGCGGGCCAGGAACCAGCAACGAGCGCCGCATACGTCTTGCCCGTCTCACGGCGGCGAAACTGATCCTGCAATGCGACCAGCGCCGATCGCTTCTTGGCGATCAGCAGCAGCCCCGAGGTCTCCTTGTCGAGCCGGTGCACGAGCTCTAGGAACCGCGCGTCGGGGCGCGCGCGGCGCAGCTGCTCGATCACGCCAAAGCTCACGCCGCTTCCGCCATGCACCGCCACGCCGCTGGGCTTGTCAACGGCGATCAGCACCTCGTCTTCCCACACGATCGGGAACTCCCGCGGTGGTGCCTGTGGTCGCCCACCAGGCTCGGCCGCGAGCGAGGTGCGCACCGGCGGCAGACGCAGCTCATCGCCGAGCGCAAGCCTTGTCGCGGCAACGGCACGTCCCTTGTTGACCCGCACCTCGCCCGAGCGGATGACGCGGTAGACGTGCGTCTTCGGGACGCCTTTCCACAGGCCGATCAGGAAGTTGTCGAGCCGCTGGCCCTCCGATCCTTCGTCCACCCGCAGCCTTTGCACGGCCGGCGTGGGAGCTGGCGGCGGGCGCGATTGGGCCGCTTTGGGGGCGCTTTTCCGCGTGACCCTCGTGGCGCCTTTGCCCTCTATAATGCCTCGCACCACGTTTGCGTTCTAAGTGCTTGATTTGGCAGAGTTTACCGGGGGACTCCCTCCCCCTGGACTGTGCACCACTCGGCACGCGACGGGTCGGACCGGCAGATCTGCCCGGCCAAACAAGGTGATGCAACGCAAGCCCTGCGTGGCAGGCTCTGGACACTGAAGTGACGGAGCGGCCGGGCAGGGCGGGCGGCAGAGCAAACGAAAGAAAAGAACACCCGGGCGGACCTGTCCGACCGGGAAAGACAAGGTTTTCAAAGCGGGAGGCGGCGTGCGATCCGCAGGCGCCAAGAGCGCGGGTGGAGTCGGTACTGCGCAGCCTCTTGCTCGCGTCAGGTAAGCCTGCGAATGATGTTTCCGGCCCTTGCGGCTTCTCCCCTGCCCCGACCCTCGTGCCCGCGTTTCGCGGAGTCGCGCTGCGTCGGCATGGGAATTGACCGCCTGTCCGGCCGGGGCATCCGCTTCCTCACCGCAACGCACGCGCCAACGCTGCCTGGCCGGACGATCAATTGATCGACCCGACCGCACAGTCCAGGGCGATTCCTTCAGCGTTCCTTTCGCGTTTCTCGTGCATCGAAGCGTCGCCGACCTGAGGCTATCGGGCGGCGACTGGCAGTGATGCGCAAGGCGTTCGCTCGCTAAGAGCGGCGCTGCAGCGCGAAGGAGAGCACATGAAACGCATGCTGATCAATGCGACGCAGCCGGAAGAGCGTCGCCTGGCGATCGTCGATGGCCAGAAGCTGATGGACTTCGAGACCGAGATCGAAGGCCGCGAGCAGCGCAAGGGCAATATCTACAAGGCGATCGTCACCCGCGTCGAGCCATCGCTCGAGGCCTGCTTCGTCGACTACGGCGAAGAGCGCCACGGCTTCCTGCCGTTCAAGGAAATCTCGAAGAACTACTTCCGCGAAGGCGCGAGCGTGCGCGACGCGCGCATCCAGGACGTGATCTCGAACGGCCAGGAACTGCTCGTCCAGGTCGAGAAGGAGGAACGCGGCAACAAGGGCGCCGCACTGACGACCTTCGTCAGCCTGGCCGGCCGCTATCTGGTGCTGATGCCGAACAACCCGCGTGGCGGCGGCGTCAGCCGGCGCATCGAGGGCGAGGACCGCGAGGAGTTGAAGGAGAACCTCGACCAGCTCGACTACCCCAAGGGCATGAGCCTGATCGCGCGCACCGCCGGCATCGGCCGCAGCGCGCCCGAGCTGCAGTGGGACCTGAACTACATGCTCAAGCTGTGGGCCGCGATCGACGGCGCCGCCAAGGCGGGCAAGGGGGCGTTCCTGATCTACCAGGAAAGCTCGCTCGTGATCCGCGCGATCCGCGATTACTTCACCGCCGACGTCGGCGAGATCCTGATCGACACCGACGATATCTACGACCAGGCGCAGCAGTTCATGAGCCATGTGATGCCGGAGACGGCACACAAGGTCAAGCGCTACCGCGACGACACGCCGCTGTTCGCGCGCTTCCAGATCGAGCATCAGATCGAGACCGCGTTCTCGCGCACGGTGAACCTGCCTTCGGGCGGCGCGATCGTGATCGACCACACCGAGGCGCTGGTCTCGGTCGACGTCAACTCGGCGCGCAGCACGCGCGGCAGCGACATCGAGGAGACCGCGACGCGCACGAACCTCGAGGCCGCCGACGAGATCGCGCGCCAGATGCGGCTGCGCGACCTCGGTGGCCTGATCGTCGTCGACTTCATCGACATGGACGAGAGCAAGAAC
>Ga0209048_10000828_pt1 | contig 32969 bp, 25 predicted proteins | sample FrelakmetCRP12CR_FD_187146 | JGI IMG/M metagenome (GOLD analysis project Ga0209048, IMG submission 187146) | Freshwater lake sediment microbial communities from the University of Notre Dame, USA, for methane emissions studies - CRP12 CR (SPAdes)... | ecosystem: Environmental > Aquatic >...
CGCTGAGACCTTTGCCAAGAGCTGATTTTGCCATGCCACCTGGATGCTATCGGAACGATCCGTGGTAAGCAAATGGCAACCAAGCCTCGTCCAATGCCGAAGGCGCGGCGTCCATAACAGCTCGCCGCGGCGAGAATTCGAGCAACGCGAAAACGCCAGCGCTGAAAGTGCGATTCATTCCGACAGGTCTCGTCCAACGTTTTGCCAAGTCTCTACCCTGCCGCTAGCGTGCGACCATGGCGTGCGATTCCAATTTTTTCACCCTCGGCCATTCTCCAGATCCGGATGACGCCTTCATGTTTTATGCGATGGCGGAAAACAAGATCGACCTTCGCGGTTACCACTTCGAGCATCGGCTCGAAGATATTCAAACCCTGAATGAGCGGGCGCTCCGCGGCGAGCTGCACATTTCCGCGATCTCGATTCACGCCTTCGCCTTTGTGAGCGATCGATATGCGCTTCTGCCCTGCGGAGCCAGCATGGGCGATGGTTACGGCCCGATGGTGGTAGCGACAAAGGCGGACGGGCTTGGCGCCGACGCGTCGGATGAAGAAATCCGGTCCTGGCTGCGAAACCGGACAATTGCCATTCCCGGCCGGATGACAAGCGCCTATCTCTCGTTGCAACTCTATCTCGGCGAGTTCGATCACATCGTCGTACCGTTCGATCATATTTTCGACACCGTAAGAAGCGGACGCGCCGCAGCAGGCCTGATCATTCACGAAGGCCAGCTGACCTATGGCCAATCGGGGTTTACCAAGGTTATCGATCTCGGTGAGTGGTGGAAGCGCGAGACCGGTCTGCCGTTGCCGCTCGGCGGGAATGTCCTGCGCAAAGACATCGCGCCTCCCGTCCAGCGCGACCTGCTCGCGATCATGCGGGAGAGCATCGACTTCGGCCTCGCTCATCGGGACGAGGCGGTGAAGCACTCGATGCCTTACGCGCGCGACATGGATGCGCACCTCGCGGGAAAATTCATCGGCATGTATGTGAACGACTACACCCGCGATTACGGCGAGATTGGACGTAGAGCCGTTCGGGAATTTTTACAGACAGCGCACCAACGGGGTTATCTCGAAAAAACGCCGGTGGTCGAATTCGCCGAAGAAACGGCGTAGCGCCGGTTAGTCGGTCGTTGAATCAGTTCAACGTCAGAACGGCCATGCCGACTGCCAGTCGGCGACACAGCAGAATACCAATCTGCGCTACGGTTGGTGTTGCTCCTCGCCGGTGCGGTCGTGTGCTGTCGTAGCGCAGACTGGTAGTCTGCTGTGTCGCAGTTTGGCAAACTGCGAGCGCTCGAACCAGGAAAGCCCCGACGTTCCCGCGGGTCTAAGCGGCAGCAGCGACCGCCGGGACGACTACTTTTTCGGCTTAGGGGCGGCGGGCTTGCTCGCGTCCATGGCATACGCCTTTACCCGCTCAAACTCTTTCTGAAATCCAGTCACGAAATCGTGCGTGCCGTACTCAAAGAGCACGACGAAACAGAACGTAAAAAACACAAAGAGCACGAACCAAAAGAGGCCACGGAGCAACGCCATGCCGGGACGGTAACTTACTCATCCGCCGAGGTCAACGAGCCTGAATAAGCCCCAAACTTCCCATTGAACCCACGGGCGAAACTGCCATTCTTTCCCCGCCATGCGCGTGCCCTTGCTCGATCTCAGCGAACAGTATCGGGTGCTCGCCGACCCGATTCGCGCACAACTCGACGAAGTCCTTGCCAGCCAGAGCTTTATCCTTGGGCCGAAAGTGGCGGCGTTCGAAGAAGCGATCCGCGGTTATTGCGGCGCGCCGCACGCCATCGGTGTCTCCTCGGGCACAGATGCGCTCCTCGCTCTCCTGATGGCCTTGGAAATCGGCCCCGGGGCCGCCGTTATTACGAGCGCCTATTCGTTCTTCGCCACGGCCGGCTGCATCGCCCGGGTCGGAGCGACTCCGGTCCTCATCGATATCAATCCCGAAACCTACAACATCTGCCCAGCGGCCCTGGAACGTTTTCTGACCGAGTCGTGCCGCCGCGGGGAAGACGGATCCTTGTGTACGCGAGCGGGCGAAACGATTCGGGCCATCCTCCCAGTGCATCTCTTTGGGCTCTGCTGCGAGATGAATGCCATCCACCAGATCTCGGAATTCTTTCAGATCGATGTGATCGAAGATGCGGCGCAGGCCATCGGCGCGGAATATCCGTTCGGTGGCGCGACCGCGAAAGCCGGCACCATGAGCGAGGCTGGCTGCTTCAGCTTTTATCCCTCGAAGAACCTCGGCGCCGCCGGGGATGCCGGAATGGTGCTATGCCGGGATGAGGCGCTCGCGCAGCGCCTCCGGGTCTGCCGGCAGCACGGAATGGAACCGCGCTATTACCATCATTTCATTGGCGGCAATTTCCGGCTCGACGAGATCCAGGCAGCTATTCTGGCCGTGAAAATGCCGTTTCTTGATGGCTGGTCTGCCGCCCGAAGAGCGGTCGCTGATTTCTACCGCGAAGAATTCACGCGCGTCGGCCTGACCAGTCACCTGTCGATTCCAGTCGAGCCGTATCGCGAGCGCGGCCTGACGAACCATCACATCTATCACCAATATGTGATTCGCACTCCCCGGCGGGATTCGTTGCGCGAACATCTCACGCGCAAGGAAATCGGGACGGCCATTTATTATCCACTCGGGCTGCACGAGCAGGAGTGCTTCAGCTACCTCGGCTATAACGAGGGAGATTTCCCGGAAACGGAACGCGCTGCCCAAGAAACGCTGGCCTTGCCGATGTATCCCGAATTATCACACGAGGCGCAGCGGTACGTCGCCGAAGCGGTCTCGGAATTCTTCGCGTAAATCGAGTGGCGTCGGCCGCATTTCGCCAATGCGACGCACGGCTAAAGGACTTGCGAGCCTGAGCGCCCGAGCCTATATCAACGCTCGCGCCAACGGGTAGGTACCGAAGTGGCCAAACGGGGCGGACTGTAAATCCGCTGGCTTACGCCTTCACTGGTTCGAATCCAGTCCTGCCCATTTCCCTGATCTCGCCGGTTAGAGGAATATCTCGCCGACAGAAAAGCGCGTGTTTGACGTCCTCCTCGAGATTCTTTCGTTGCTGATGGGACTCTCCATTTGAGGCGACGATTGTTATATCAGCCGCTCAAGCGCATTCCCGCTCAGCGCCAACGACAATTTCGTGACAGTCCCTGGGGCGTTGCCCCAGGCTGGTATGAGAGCGCGCCTTTGGCGCTAATCGTTCTTTACAAGTAGAAACCGCGACAAATGTGCCGGGTCCTTCAGGACAGGGTCGATCCTTTTCCTCACGATCGATCACAATGAAGAGCACGAAATCATCTCACCCGATTTAGTGTTGTAACTCTTTAACCTTTTCAGCGTTGGAAGATGCCGCGGGCCAGCGCGCCTGTTTTGCCATGAAGTAGAGGACGGGCACGGCCATCCGGCTGATGAGTAGCGAGGCAATCTCGCCGGCCATGAGAGCGATGGCGAGGCCTTTGAAAATCGGGTCGGCGAGGATGACGCTCGCGCCGACGACAACGGCGAGGGCGGTCAGCAGCATGGGGCGGAAGCGGACGGCGCCGGCATCAACGACGGCTTCGGCGAGAGGCATGCCTTCGGTGATGCGCTGTTCGATGAAATCAACGAGGATGATCGAGTTGCGCACGACAATGCCGGCGCCGGCCATGAAACCGATCATCGAGGTGGCGGAGAAGAACGCGCCGAGCAGGCCGTGCGCGGGAAGGATGCCGACGAGCGAAAACGGGATCGCGACCATGACGACGAGCGGGGTGAGGAGGCTGCGGAACCAGCCAACCATGAGCAGGTAGATGAGCACGAGCACTGCGGCGAAGGCGCTGCCGAGGTCGCGGAAGACTTCGATGGTGATGTGCCACTCGCCGTCCCATTTCATCGCGGGGCGCGCATCGGTGAATGGCTGGACGGCGTTGAAAACTTGCAGCGCGGTGCCGTCGCCGCCGAAATCGCGGGGGTCAAGCTTCGCGAGGGCAGCGTTCATTTTCCCGATGGCATAGACGGGGCTCTCGACCACGCCAGCGACATCACCGATGACGTAGGTGACGGGCATGAGGTTCTTGTGATAGATGCTCTTCTCGGTCACGGTCTGCTCAACGCGCACGAGTTCGCGCAGCGGGATGAGCGGCTCCGTGCCGGCAGCGCCGGGCTCGGGCAGCGCGTTGGCGTCACCGGAACGGACGCGCAGCGCGAGCAATTCGTCAGGCGTGGTGCGCGCAGAACGCGGCAGCTCGAGCATGATGTTCACGTCCTCCTTCTCGCGCGGCAGGTGCATGAGATCGACTGACTCGCCGCCGACGGCGATGCGCAGCGTCTGCGAAATCGTCTCGGCGCTGATTCCATGCAGCGCAGCCTTTTCCTTGTCGATGATGAAGCGCGTCTTCGGCTGGTCGGCCTCCACATACCAGTCCACATCCACGACGCCCGGCGTGCTTTTGAAAATGTCGCGCACCTTGCGGGCGAGCGCGTGACGATCGGGTTCCGTCGGCCCGTAGATTTCCGCGACGAGCGTTTGCAGCACAGGCGGACCGGGCGGCACCTCGGCGACGGCGACGCGCGCGTCGTAACGCGCGGCGATCTCAGCGATGCGTGGACGGACGCGCTTGGCGATATCGTGGCTCTGCGCGCTGCGATCGTGCTTCGGAACGAGATTGACCTGAATGTCGGCGACGTTCGCGCCGCGGCGCATGAAGTAATGCCGCACGAGTCCGTTGAAATTGAACGGCGACGCGACACCCGCGTAGATTTGGTAATCGGTGACTTCCGGCTCGGTGCGCACGGCGGCGGCGATCTCGCGCGCGGCCTGCGTGGTGCGTTCGAGCGAACTGCCTTCGGGCATGTTCAGGATGACCTGGAACTCGCTTTTGTTGTCGAAAGGCAGCATTTTCACTTTCACCCAGCCGAGTGCGACGGTGGCCATCGCGAGCAGCAGCAGCGCGGAGACCGAGGCGAGGAAAAGCCAACGCCAGCGCGGCTGCGCGATCATCGGTCCCATCACGCGACGATAAAGCCGCGTAAAGAAATCCTCCTCGTGCGCGAAGTGGCTGCCAGCCTGCGCCGGCGCGGCGCCTTCGGTGAGTTTGGAATACTTTGCGCCCCAGCGCAGGATGCGGATCGACGCCCACGGCGTAACGATGAAGGCGATCGCGAGCGACCAACCCATCGCCGCGCTGGCGCCGATCGGGATGGGCCGCATGTATGGCCCCATGAGTCCGCCGACGAAGGCCATCGGCAGAACGGCGGCGACGACGGCGAAGGTCGCGAGGATCGTTGGGTTGCCGACTTCGCCCACGGCCTCGACCGCGATGGCAGACCAGCTCCGGCCCTTGTTTTGCGGGAGATGGAAATGGCGGACGATGTTTTCCACCACGACGATTGCGTCATCGACGAGGATGCCGATCGAGAAGATGAGCGCGAAGAGCGTGATGCGGTTGAGCGTGAAACCGAGCAGATAGAAAACGAGGAGCGTGAGCGCGAGCGTGGCCGGGATGGCGATGGCGACGATGGCCGATTCGCGCCAGCCAAGCGTGAGCCAGATGAGCACCGACACGCCGAGCACTGCGATGCCCATGTGCAGCAACAGCTCGTTCGATTTCTGCGCCGCGGTCTCGCCGTAATTCCGGGTGACCGAAACTTCGATATCGCTCGGGATGAGCGTGCCCGTAAGTGCCTCGACTTTGCGCAGCACGTCCTCGGCAACAGCGATGGCATTAGCGCCGGGACGCTTCGCGATGCTGAGCGTGACGGCGGGCTCTTCGTCCGCGAGCGGTGTCCGCGTTGCGCCGTGGCCGAAGAACGTGTAATTCGACGGCTCCTCCGCGCCATCGATGATCTGCGCGACGTCGCGCAGATAAACGGGCCGTCCGCCGAAGACACCGACGACCACATTGCCCACGTCCTCCACGCTGGTGAGGAACCCGCCCGTTTCGATGATAATCTCCTGGTTGTTCGTCGTTAGTCCGCCGGAGCGGAACTGCCGGTTGCCCTGCTGGAGCATAGGGACGAGGCCGGCCGCGCTGAGATTGCGCGAGGCGAGCCGCACCGGATCGAGCAGCACACGCACCTGCCGACGCGCGCCGCCGATGATCGTGGTCTCGGCGACCAGCGGCACGACTTTCACCGCGTCGTCTACTTCCGCCACGAGCCGGCGTAACGTGAGGTGATCGTAACGCGCGCTGTGGAACGTGAGCGCGAGGATCGGCACATCGTCGATGGATTTCGGCTTGATGAGCGGCACGCCGACGCCGTGCGGGATGCGGTCAAAATTCGAGCGCATCTTTTCTGTGAGCGCAACGAGGCTCTGCTGCGGATCGGATCCAACCTTGAAGCGCACAATAACGAGGCTCTCGCTGTCGCGCGACGTGGAGTAGATGTATTCCACGCCCGGGATTTCCCAGAGCAGCTTTTCCATCGGCCGCGTCGCGCGCTCCTCGACCTCCTTTGCGGTGAAGCCGGCCATGTTCACCATCACATCGACCATCGGCACCCTGATCTGCGGCTCCTCCTCGCGCGGAAGCAGCACGATGGCCGCGACGCCAAGCATCACCGCAGTAATCACAATGAGCGGCGTGAGCTTCGAGTCGATGAAAGCGTGCGCGATCCGCCCGGCGATGCCGTGCGACTTCGGAGCAGCCCCGCTCATGGCTTGAGCGTGATGGGCTGGCCGTCGCGCAATTGCTCTGCACCCTCAATGACAACGCTTTCGCCGGAGGCGATGCCGGAGAGCAGTTCGATCTCGCCATCGGTGCGTTTGCCGCTGCGAACAATTCGGAGTTGGGCGTGCTGCTTTTCCACGATGAAGAGGACTTCCATCTGTCCGCGCACCACCACTGCGGCGGTGGGCACGCGGATGGACCTGCTCTCGCCAGTGACAACCCACACGCGGCCGAATTGCCCGCTACTCGTGCCTTCCGCAGCGGGCAGGTCGAGCTTCACGAGAAAAGTGCGGCTCGCAGCGTCGGCGATGGGGGCTATCTCGACCACGGTGGCTTCGATCGACGCGACGATAGCGCTCGCGCGGACCGGGAGTCTATCCCCGAGTTTTATGCTGCCGATAAGAGACTCGGGCACGTCAGCTTCGAAACGCAACGCGCGCGGGTCTTCCATTTCGAGGATCGGTTTGCCGGGTGCCGCGAGGTCGCCGACGTCGGCCAGCTTCCGCGTGACGATGCCGTCGAAAGGCGCGACGACCCTAGTGTAGCCGAGCATCGTTTCCATCTCGCGCGCCAAGCCGGCAGCGACGCGCTCGCGCGACTGCACGGAATCGAACTCCGCCTGCGTTGTGACCTTCTTCTCCATCAAGTCGCGGGCGCGGGCAAGGTCTCGTGTGGCTTGTTCGCGGAGGGCGAGTGCCTGGTCGAGCTTCGCTTGAATTTCGCGCGCGTCGAGCTGCGCCAGCAGATCGCCGGCTTTCACCGTCTGCCCCGGCGCGACGACCAGTGCCTCGATTCGCCCGCTCACCTTCGCCTCGATCGCCGCGCGCAATTTCGCTCGCACGGTACCGACGACTTCCTCGGTCGTAGGGCGTGCCGTTCGCTCCACTACTACGGCGCGGACCGCGACCGATGGCAGGCTTTCAGACGACTCCTTTTTCGGAGAACACGCCGTCAGCGTGCACGCAGCCACGACGATCAAGGGCCAGGAGTGACGATGGATGACACAGGCGACCACGAGGCACCTTCTCACTTCGAGTTGCCCATCGCGCCGCACGAATAGCCCTTGGGCACGCCGAGTTTGAGGAGGATTCGCTCCAGCGGGCAGAAGCCAGTGAAGGCGGATTGGAACAGGTTTAGGCCAACGAACAAGGCGAGAAAGAGCCAGCGTTCATCGACCCAATGGGCGAGCGCGAGACTCGTGAGAATAAGAGTTCCGGCGACGAGGTAGACGATGTTTTCGGTTTTCATAATGTGGATGTGGTCATCATGACCGACAGTCCTTTTATAGTAGCCATCATTAGTGGCAGCTACGCATCCGTTGCCGAAACCTCGCCATTTCTTGCGGAGGCGCCTCTTTTTTTGTGGGGCTGCATCGCTGCCGACAAGGTTCGGATACAATTCCAGGAGACTGCCTTCCTACCCCTAGGCCGCCGGCGTTGTGGACCCATTTGCCGACGCCAAGCCCGATGGTTGAAACGATCACCAGCAGCGCGATCACGAGCAGACTGGTCAACGTAATCAGCCATCTATTCGATGAAATCCAGGCGCCGGACGGGCCGATCGCGTAGGCAACATTCGTGGTCAATTTGGAGACCTATCTCCGACGTATTCGTAATGACATAGAGCCAGAGATTCCATGCAACCATGAATCCGGCGGCTTCGTTGAATCCGAGTTTCGCCCATTGGTAAAGTCCGCCTTCAAGCGGCATCAGGCGGCTCAGATAAATGACCACGGCCGCCGAGGGCAAACAAAAAAAACGTGATGGCGAGGAGCCAGAAAACAACATGCGCCGACTCCAGTTTTCCCGCGGCACCGACCCACGATAATCCAATAATGAAAAGGATCTGGGTGAGCACGAGATCGCGCAGTCCGAGCTCCTTCCTGAAGCCGGCGCTGTGCGCGACGACATCCGACTCCGCGCTCTGCAGATCGTCTGCGTCACGCACCCCCATGCGCCGACCTTGGCACGATGCCGACGCCGGACGCATTCGAATTTCAACCTGGAGTGCCTTTAGCGCTTCTTGCCTTTCTTGCCTCCGCGTTTGCGGGCACTGGAGGCTTTCTTTCCCTTGCCCTTTCCACGCTTCTTCGCCGCCTTTGACGTTCCCGCTCTCTTTTTGGACGATTTCGTCCTGCTCTTTGACCTCGACGACTTGGCTCCTCGCGATGCCTTGCCCTTCGCCTTCGAACTCTTCCTGGACTTGCTCTTCCCAGATGCAGAACGCGCTTTCGAAGTCTTCCCGCGCTTCTTCGCCGCCTTCGACGTTGTTTTCGCACGCTTCTTCGGCCCCTTCGAAGTCTTTCCACGCTTCTTCGCCGGCTTTGAAGTTTTCACCCTCTTCTTCGCCGCCTTCCTGGCGCCACCCGCAGACTTCGTACTCTTCTTCGAAGACTTCTTGGCACGACTTTTCGAACCTGTGGTCTTCGACACGACCGTGGCTTTCACTTCAACCTTCTTGACGACCTCTTCGACTTTCGGCGCAGCCTCGGAATGGGAAGCGGCCGCTCGTCCCGCCAACGCTCCAATGACACCCCCGACCATGGCACCAACTGGACCCGCGACGCTCCCGAGGACGGCCCCAGCGGCTACTCCCATCGTTTCCTTCGAGATAGGCGGAATGTGGATATTTTCAGATGATGAACCGGAGGGATCAGTCGACGGTTGATTTTCTTCAGGCATATCTTCGGACATAACGAGTGCGCTCCTTAGGATGGTAAGTTGGGTTGGTTCTCCTCACGAATTAACTAGCATGACATCGGCTCCCCAGCCCTGGCGAGGATGATTTAATATCGATGACGCCCGGACGGATCTATTCAAGTCTGCAGCGCCCCGGGCGCGAAACTTACCCGCTCCCGCTCGACGGAAGCGCCCTGATCCAGGAAGAAATTACGTAATTCAGGAGTATAGTACTCTCCATCGCCCCGTGGATTCAATCCCAGAAAGACCCGGCCCCCGGGATTGAGATGGCGCTTGAGGTCATCGAGGAAAAAAGCCCACTCGGGGGGGCCCCACCACCAATCCCGCTTGCTTTGGCGATTGAAATCGACCGAAAACGCCGTGATCAGATCGAACGATCGAGCCAGATCCGGCAATGGCTCGTAAGGTCGAATCGTCCAGACGCGTCGTTCGACCTGAAATAGCTCAAGCAGCTCCGTAAAAAGAGGAAACACGTTGATATCCAGACCCAACCCGGAGTGTCCGAGTTGTTGCGCGACGAAGAGAAAAAATCCGCCGCCGCACCCGAGGTCGAGCACGGATTCGGGCCGGCATCGGTGCAATCTTAGATCCTGCACGCGCACAATGTTCAGGTCCAGCCATCGCTTCACCCTGGCGTATTTGGCGTAGTGCTCAGTGGACGAGGCGTAGCGCATCTGGATCTCCGCCAGCTTCGCCTGGTCGATCTTCGCATACAGGGGCGCGAGGGGCAGCGGATGAATGAAGCGCTGCGCCCTGCGCCAGGCGCGCCTGTAGGTTAGAGGCTGCGCGAGTTTCGAGACCTTATGCGAGAATCTCACAACTCAAGTTCGAAGGAGCGCACGGGGCCAAGCCTCGTTGGAAAGTGCTCTCGGAGGGAACTCCCGCGGAGAGAAAAAAGACGTGCCTGGAGGATAGAACCCCAAACCGTGGAAAATTGAAGAAGCGCGTGAACGCGCGCTCCTACCGGCCGCGCCGTTGGCCGCCGCCGCTGTCGCGACGTCCACCGCCACTCCCGCCACCGCCATAGCCGCCGCCACCCCCACCGCCGCCGCCATAGCCACCACCACCGCCGCCGTAACCGCCGCTGCGTCCGCCACCTGGCGGGCGAGCCTCGCGGGGGCGGGCTTCGTTCACGGTCAAGGGCCGGCCTTCGACTGTCTTGCCATTGAACTCGGTGATCGCCTTTTGAGCGTCTGCTTCGGTTGTCATGGTGACAAAGGCGAAGCCGCGCGACTTACCGGTGAACTTATCCTGCATCAACGTGACCTCTTGGACTGGTCCCGCCTGAGCGAAAAGATCCTGCAGATCTGTTTCGGTCGTGTTGAAGGAAAGATTTCCTACGTATAATTTAGTTCCCATCTGAGTTTACTGTGGAAAACGCCGCCAGGTCACTGTTCCCGCTCATCGGATTTCAAATCGCCACTGAAAAACTCAACTGACAATCTACCAACGCACCGAGCTTCCGTTTTCGTATCGGCGTGATTAGTAGAGGCTTTTGCCTGCGAATGCAAATAGAATCGAGGCTGCACCCAGCCCATGAAAATGCCTGAAATTGTTGGAGTAAACCGACAAACCAAAGCCACGCGTGTGGCCGTGGTCGCGACCGGCATTGTCAGTCCGCTGGGCCTGGGATCAGTCGAGACTCTTGCTTCTTTGCGGGAAGGACGCGATTGCGTTTCGCACGTCACCCGGTTCTCCGTGGAGCGGTGCCGGTGCAAAACGGCGGGCCAGGTGCCGGACGCACGTTTGGCCGGCGCCGGAAAGGCACCACTCCGCTCGGAGCGACTCCATCGCGTTGCGCAAATGCTGATTCTTGCCCTCGGCGAAGCGCTCGCGCAGGCTCCCGGTTTTCAACCCGAACTCAGCGTGCTCGGCACGACCAGCGGCGGCATGACCTTTGGCGAGGAATACTACCGGGGGTTGAAAGGGAGCCGGACCTCACGGCGGAGCGCGGCGTCGCTGATTGCGAATTATACGCCACAAAAGGCCGCGATGGACGCGCAGGAAGCGTTTGGTCTTTCCGCGCCGTGCCAGATTATCGCGAACGCCTGCGCCTCCGGAACGAACGCGATCGGGCATGCCTTCGATTGCGTGCGGTCGGGCCGCTACGAGCGGGTCCTCGCGGGCGGTTACGACGCGCTTTCCGAGCTGGTCTTCGTTGGGTTTGATTCTCTCCAAGCCTCTACCCCGGAACGATGCCGGCCGTTCGATTGCGAACGCTCCGGGTTAGTCCTCGGTGAAGGCGCCGCGATCCTACTGCTGGAGAAGTTCGACCGCGCCCAGGAACGGGGCGCTAATATCGTGGCAGAAATAATCGGATACGGCCTCTCAACCGACAACCATCACCTCACCCAGCCGAATCCCTCCGGCAGCGGCGCGCGTCAGGCCATGGAAGGCGCATTGCAAAGCGCGAGAATACGGGCGACGGAAATCGATTACATCAATGCGCACGGAACAGCCACGCCGCTTAACGACGCGGCGGAAGGGAAAGCCATTGCCGAATTGTTCGACGGTGTGGCCGTGAGTTCGACCAAGGGGATGATGGGGCACTCCCTGGGGGCGGCCGGAGCGATCGAGGCGATCGTCAGCATTCTCGCGTTGCAGAATCAATTTCTGCCTCCCAACATCAATTTTCGAAATGGAGACGCGGGACTGGATCTGAATATCATCGCGAACTCCGCTCAGCCCGGGAGCCTGCGCACGATCTTGTCGAATTCATTCGGATTCGGCGGCACCAACGCCTCTGTGATTATTCGAGCGATCGAGGCATGAGCCTGGGAATTGCCGGCATGGGTTGGGTAACGCCGCTCGGCAGCGGCGTGGCCAGCGTTTGGGAGCGTTTGCTCAGTGGAGAGAGAGCGACGGCTGAATTAGTTTCGAGTCCCCTGGGACGGAGCTGCCCGATGTTTAGAGTGCCAGCCGACGCGACGGCGCAGGCCCCGGCACACCCGCGTTTGCGCCGGTCGAGCATCATTTCGCGATTCGCGGTTGTCGCGGGACTTGCTGCATTGGACGACGCGAGATTACGAATCGATTCGGAAACAGCCGCGCGCACAGCGCTGGTTTTCGCGGTTTCCAATGGCGTAGTCATCTACACCAAAAAGTTTTATCACGAGATCGTGGAATCGGGCGCCCAGGCCGCAAGCCCGTTGCTCTTTCCCGAAACGGTCTTTAACGCACCAGCCAGCCATCTGGCGGCCATTCTCGGAATTACCGGTGCCAGTTACACTCTCGTCGGCGATGGCGCCGTTGGGATTCTGGCCTTAAGGATGGCGGAGGACCTGATGCGAAATGACGGACTGGATCATTGTTTGGTGATCGGTGCCGAAGAGGGAGACTGGCTGCTCTGCGATGCCTATCGGAAATGGCGGCTGCTGCGTGCCACTCCACCCGTCGCACCATTCCAGAGACCGCCCAAGGGAACGATCCTAAGTGAAGGCGCCGGCGCGGTTGTCCTCAGCCGCAACGGCAGCGTTCAACTCGAACGAATCGCGGCCGGCACGAATTTCCGGAGGCAACGTGAAGCGGGCGATTCCGTGGAAAAAATCTTCGCGGAACTTTGTGAAGGCGAGACGGATCTGGTCGTCGCGAGCGCAAACGGAACTTTCATTGACGCAGCTGAACATGCCGCTGTGCGGCGACATTGCTCGGACGCAATAATCTTTGCGCCGAAAGGTGCGCTCGGCGAAAGCGCAGGCGCGAGCAGTCTCTGGCAGACCATCTGCGGCGCGCAGGCGCTCCTGACCCAACTCGTGCCTCAGGATCTGGTTTTCTCAGAGGAGAACGGAGTGAGCAAGGCAACACCATCTGGCCATGGGCAACTTCGGCGCGCCGTTGTCTCGGTCTGCGGGTTAAATCAGCAGGTAGCCGGTCTACGGCTGGTGAAGAACTAACAATCGACATGGCGACCTTGGCCGAACTGTTGCTTACCTTCGTAAGCCCTGCTTTTGCCGTTGCAAGCGCCTCCCGCGCCGGTACCTTCGGCATCCGCCATGCGTGAGCTGTTTTTGCCTGTTTTTGGCCTTTTTTGCGCGACCGCACTGGTACAAGCCGAACTGGCGTCGGAGAAGCAGCCGATGGAGATCACGGCAACCGGCGACACGAATTACCAGGATGGACTGGCCACAGCTCACGGCAATGTAGCCATCCATACCGGCGATAGTGATATCTACGCCGACTCCGCGCAGTACAACCCCAAAACCCACGAGGTGCTGGCTGAAGGCCACGTGCGAATTTATCGCGTGACCGGTCTCTTCGTCGGGGATCGGGCCATCTACAATGTCGACACCAAGAAGATTCAGGCTGTCGAAATGCGAACCGACAAGGCCCCCTATCTCGTCGGCGGCGAAAAGGTCACTTCGATTTCCGAAGGAACCTTTCTTGTTTCCAAGGGAATGTTCACGACCCACGATTCGTCGAACCCGGACTTTCGATTACAAGCCAGGACCCTTCGAATTTATGAGCGAGATCGGGTTGTTTTTCAGAACGTCACCTTCTACGTGAAAAGTGTTCCTGTTTTTTGGTGGCCGTATCTCTACCAGTCGCTGGACGAAGCCTTCAGCTACATGGTCTCGCCAGCCTATTTGAGCTCATGGGGGCCTTCGCTCCTTTCCCGGGTCAGCATGCCCATCACCGACGATATCAAGACCCAGATCCGGCTGGATTACCGCGCGCGCCGCGGGTTGGCGCTCGGTCTTGAACCGGATATTCGCTTTGGCAAGGACAAGAAAAGCTGGGCAAAAATCCGCACCTACTTTCTGCGCGATGCCAACCCCGACATCAATCAAACATCGGAGGTGCGCACTGACGTTCCCACGGACCGTTATCGGGCTTCACTGCAGAGCCAGACGAATTTCACCGAAGATATCTACGGTATCGCCAATATCACCAAGCTGAGCGACGCCTACGTTCTGCAGGATTTTTATCCGGGCGAGTTCCAGATCAATCCGAATCCCGATAACGTAGTCGCGGTCACGAAAACCCACCCGAACTATACGCTGACCGCGATCGGCCGCTTCCAGGCGAACCCGTTCTTCGAGCAAACCGAGCGGCTTCCTGAAGTGGTGCTCGATGTAGAGAGAACCCCACTTTTCGGAGGCCCGATTTTTTATGAAGGCGAGACGGGAGTGGCCGATCTGCATCGCAGTTTTGCGAGTGGTTCAGGTTTCCAGGATTACGCCTCTTTGCGATTCGATTCCTTCCACCAGCTCCTCTATCCCAATACCTATTTCGGGTGGCTTTCGGTCGTACCCCGGATCGGCTTCCGCGGCACCTACTACGATGAGACGCGCGACCTTGGGAAAACCATTTTCACCCCGAATCCGAACCCGTTCATCCCCGATTTTCTGCTGCCCGATCCAACCCTCGCGATGCCCTTGGAAAAGGGAGGCAGCACGTTTAGGACGGTGGTCAACGCGGGGGTGGAATCGTCCTTCAAGATTTCACGCGAATGGGAAAACGTGCAGAACGGGATGCTGGGCCTCGACGGCCTGCGACATATCATTCAGCCGTTTACGAATTTCTCCTGGGTTTCCAGCTCCAACTCAAATCCCGCTTCCATCCTGCAGTTCGATCGTTTCCAACCTTCAACGCAATTGCTTCCAATCGACTTCCCGCAATTCACTTCGATCGATTCAATCGACAGCTGGACCGTCTGGCGGCTCGGCGTTCGCAACCGGCTGCAAACCCGGCGTGACGATTCGACCGTAAGCTGGGTGGACCTTGAGACCTACTTCGACGTGAATTTCGACAACCCGTTCGACAAGACCCAATACTCAAACCTGTTTAATAAGATCAGCTTCACCCCCGTGCCTTGGGCTTCCTTTGGAATCTCCTCGCAAATCCCGGTGTTCGAAAAGGGATTCACCGAAGTGAACACGGGCGTGAGCATTCAACCAATCGCGAATCTTCAGATCAATTTTGCCCATCGTTATCTGAACCAGAATCCCTTCTTCGATAACAGCAGTCTCTACGTCTTGAGCGGCTATTACCGGATCAATGATAACTGGGGCATCGGGATCCAGGAACAATACGAAGGCACGACCGGGGTTCTGGAACAGCAGCGCTACTCGGTTTACCGGGATCTTACCAGCTGGGTCGCATCGATCGGCGCAATCGTCCGGGACAACGGCGGGGTGAAGGAGTACGGCGTGCTCCTCACCTTCACCTTGAAAGCGTTGCCCAAGCTCAGTTTCGACTTGAACTTCGATCCGGCCGGATCTCAACAAACTCAATAACCAGCGTGGCGCGATCTCGATTGCAATTTTCGCGCTTTGCCCGTTCCTTCTCGCGCTACGCCTGAGGCGCAGCCTTACCTTCCCTTTTCCATGGATATTTCCATCATCGGCTCCGGTTATGTCGGTCTTGTTACCGGGGCCTGCTTTGCCGACGTCGGTCACAACGTTGTCTGCGTCGACAACGATCCGCGAAAAGTAGAATCGCTTCAGGCAGGCAAGGTGCCCATTTACGAGCCCGGGCTGGAAGAGGTCATTCACCGAAATGTTTCGGCCCGCCGGCTTCGGTTCACCGGCAGCATTCAGGATGGCGTCGAGAACTCGCAGATTGTTTTTATCGCCGTGCCGACCCCGCAACAGCCGGACGGGCGCGTTGATCTCAGCTTTATCGAAAAAGTCGCGCGGGAGATTGCCGGCGTTCTGACCAGCTACCGAGTAATCGTGGATAAGAGCACGGTGCCGGTCAAAACCGGGGAAAAGGTTCGTGAGTCCATCAAACGCTATAACCGGCACGGCGCGGAATTTGATGTCGTCAGCAATCCCGAATTCCTGCGCGAAGGCTGCGCGGTCGCCGACCTGATGCACCCGGATCGGATCGTGATTGGCGCACAGAGTGAGCACGCCATCGATCTCATGAAAAAGGTTTATGAGCCGTTCATGGCGCCGATTCTCGTCACCGACATTAACAGTGCCGAGTTGATCAAGCATGCCGCCAATTCGTTCCTGGCTCTAAAGATTTCCTATATTAATGCCGTCTCGGCCATCTGCCAGGCCAGCGGAGCCGACGTGGAAAAGGTCGCGGACGGCATCGGCATGGATCGCCGGATTGGCCGAACCTTTCTAAACGCCGGCATCGGCTACGGGGGCTCCTGTTTCCCGAAGGATATCGCCGCGTTTATCACGATCAGCGAACAGCTCGGCGTCCCATTCGACCTGCTCAAGGAAGTCCAGCGCATCAACGCGATGCAGAAAGATCGGTTCCTGAAGTCGATCCGCGAGGCGCTCTGGGTTTTGCGCGACAAGAAAATTGCGGTCTGGGGACTCGCTTTCAAGCCGGACACCGATGACATCCGTTCCTCCGTGGCGATCGAGCTCGTGGCCGACCTGCTGAAGGAGGGCGCACACGTAACCGCCTACGATCCGAAAGGGATGGAAAAGGCCCGCGAGGTGAAAGCGATAGCGGGAGCACGGTTCGCGAGTTCCGCGCTCGAGACGGTGGAAGGTGCCGAAGCGCTAATTATCGCAACAGAGTGGGCCGAGTTCGCCAAGGTCGATCTCACAATCGTAAAGGAAAGGATGACGACGCCAATTGTCTTCGACGGCCGCAATTTGTTCGATCCCGGAACGATGGCCCAGCTCGGTTTTCATTACCATTCCATCGGGCGCGCGAGTGTCGCTCCGCACTGATTTCGAACGGCGCGACCAAGATGGCGCATCAGTCAGCTCGTGCGCTCGTGCTGGCCGCGCTCCGGCAATGGCGAACGAGCGAGAACTTCGCCGATTCGATCTTGGGGCAACTCCTGGGATCAAGCGTCCTCGCCGCGCCGGACCGCGCGTTTGTCACCGAACTCTTCTACGGGATTCTGCGGAATATCACTCTGCTTGATTTTTGGGTCGGGTCGCTGAGATCGAATCAACTGGATGATAACACGCGCGACTTGTTGCGACTCGGCGTCTACCAGCTTTTTCTGCTCAACACTCCAGAGCATGCGGCCGTTTATGAGACGGTCGCTCTCGCCGGCGCGAGGACTCGATCACTCGTCAACGCGGTTCTGCGGAATGCCGTCCGCCGGAAGGAAGATCTCCGGGAAAAAGCGAGCAACCAGGCTCTCAGCGTCAGAAGCTCACATCCCCAGTTTCTGATTGACCGCTGGACCCAAAATTTCGGCACCGAAAATACCGCGGCGCTTTGCGCATGGAACAATCGCCCGGCTCCGCTCTACGCCCGGATCAATCGTCTCAAGAGTCCCGTCGAAGAGTTTCTTTCGAACCATCCCGACGCCGAGCGGCTGCCGCAGGCCGCAGACTTCGTGCGATTGGCGAGCGTTCCCGCCGACGCGCTCGCTCGTGGCCACTGCTACATTCAGGATCCGAGCACTGCGGCCGCGTGTGTGCTCCTCGATCCCCGGCCCGGTGAAAAAGTGCTGGACGCCTGCGCGGCGCCGGGTGGAAAAACCGGGTACCTCGCCCAGTTAATGAAAAACCAGGGCGCCATCGTGGCTTGCGATCGCGACCAGGGTCGAATCAGCACGCTGGAAAAAAATCTCGAACGTCTCGGCGTCACGGTCGCCCAATTCGCGTGTCACGACTGGGCGAGCGGCGAACCATTAAGGGAAGCCGCGGGGAATTCCCCTTTCGATCGGATCCTGATTGACGCGCCGTGCAGCAATACAGGCGTGATGCGCCGTCGGGTGGATCTTCGCTGGCGGTTGATCCCAAAAGATTTCGGGCGAATGCAGCAAGAGCAGCTTCGCATCTTGCGCGCGACGATTCCGCTGCTCAAGCCCGGCGGTGTGGTGGTTTACAGCACGTGCAGCATTGAGCCCGAAGAGAATGAGGAGGTCGCCAGGACCGCCGTCCATGAGTTTCCGTTTCTAAAGTTGATGGAGCAAGTGTCGTTGCTTCCGTTTCGGGACGGGTTCGATGGAGCGTATGCGGCGAAATTGATTCGAGAGGAGTAGGCGCGGCGACGCCTTCGAGTTGGTTGCATCCCGCGGCACCGGTGGAATGATTAACCTATGCATGACCCGCGCTTTGATAAACTCGCGAAGGTCCTTGTGGAATATTCCACTAGACTAAAGCGGAACGAAACTGCCCTGATCGAGAACTTTGACGTTCCGGACGAGATGACCATCGCACTCGTGCGCGCGGTCCGGCAAGCGGGCGCGATTCCGTTCACGCAAATTCAACGGGCCCGCGTTAATCGCGAGCTCGCGCGAGACGCCACCGAGCGGCAACTGAACCTGACCGCGATCCACGAGCTGACCCGGATGAAAAAGATGGACGCCTATATCGCCATTCGTGGAAGCAGCAATATCACGGAATTATCGGACGTCCCGCCGGAGCAGATGAAGTTGGTGGCGAAGAAGATGCGCCCGGTGACCGATCAGCGCGTCAAGAAAACCAAATGGGTGGTCCTGAGATGGCCCAGCCCATCGATGGCGCAACTGGCCGGCATGAGCACGGAAGCTTTCGAAGATTTCTATTTCGATGTCTGCACCCTCGACTACCGCAAATTGCAGCCGGGCATGAAAGCGCTCAAGGCCTTGATGGACAGGACGGATCGCGTCGAAATCAAGGGTCCCGGGACAGACTTGCGCTTCAGCATCAAAGGCATCGGCGCGGTCATTTGCGGCGGGGATCGTAATATTCCAGACGGCGAAGTCTTTAGCTGTCCGGTGAAGAACTCCGTCCAGGGTCACGTCTTGTTTAACGCGCCCACCATCTACCAGGGCCTTGGATTCGACAACATTCGACTCGAGTTTTGCAATGGAAAGGTCGTGAAGGCCACTGGAAGTCAAACCGAGAAACTCAACAAGATTCTCGATTCCGATCCCGGAGCGCGCTACATCGGAGAGTTTTCGCTCGGCTTTAATCCCTATGTGTTGCATCCAATGCGCGACATTCTCTTCGACGAAAAGATCGCGGGCTCATTCCACTTCACACCGGGCCAGGCCTATGAAGATGCCGACAACGGCAATCGGAGCCAGGTCCACTGGGACATGGTGAACATCCAACGGCCGGATTACGGCGGTGGCGAAGTTTATTTCGACGGCAAACTCATCCGCCGTGACGGCGAATTCCTGCCGCCGCCCCTGCGCTCACTCAACCGCAGCCACTTCGCCAGGCGTTAGCCACGTGCGACCAGAGAAGACTGGTCGCACGGAAGCCGGACGCGGCCGGAACCCAAACAAAAAAGGGATTTACGCCTGTTTTGGTGGGGTACCCTGAGCGTGGAGGTGCATCATTCCGATCTCGCCATTTCCAGCGAGCTGGACACTGGTGATCTCGAACACCGGAGCACCTTCGACCGCACTCGGGCCCGCGCCGGGCAATTGGACCGAGACATCCTTCGACGTGGAATTCAGGAGAATCGAGGCGATCTCGAATGAGGGTGAAAACTCAATGGTCGCGATTTGGAAACGACCCGTAACATGGACGGACGCCTGTCCCTGCTGCGAAGGAGTGAGCTGAACAGCTCCGCTGTCCGCGCCGGAGAGGAGTTGCAGACCCGCGATACTAAAGGCGGGCGAGCTGATCACTCCGGGGCGTTGCTGTTGCGACGGCGTCAGACGAATCATGCCGAGCGCGTTGCCCGCAAGTTGCACCGAGGAAATCTCAAAGGTGACCTGAAGGTTCATGGCCGGTTGCGGCTGCTGCGAAGGGGCAAGTCGCATCGTGACTATCTTTGATGTCGGCTTGAGTTGCAGTGCGCCCATCTTGAAACTCGGAGTGAGCTGCAACGATGCGATCTCAAAAGAGAAGGTAAGTTGCACGGCGGTCTGCATGCCGCTGGCGGGTTGAGGTGCAGCCCCAGTCATTGGAGCGGTTCGAATTGGAGCGGATGTTGGTTGGGTCGATTGAAGCATGATGGCTGGTTTTGTTGGCTGCTGAGCTAAGGGTTCGGTGGAAATAATTTGCGGAGCGAAAAAGGGAGTCTCAACCGAGGGACGGAGTCCGCCCACGGCGGCAATCTCTCCCCGGGAGAGACCCGTCGCGAGCGATTCAGGCTCGGGCTTGGTAGTTTCGGCCATGTTTGAATCTGTTGAAAACGCGGGAACTTGATAAGGGATGGGTTGGCCTTGTGCAACTGGTTCTATTTCCGTCTCGGAAATCTCCACCGGCTGCGCGGCCACAGATTCCGCGATAGTCTCAGATGGCATCGAAATTGGCTCGCTCACCGTCGTGTCAAAGGCCGTCGCTTCTAAAGTCGCCGGTTCGCTGATCTCCTCGACTGGCACGGACTCCTCAAATCCGGCCGGCGCTTCCATGGCAGGCGGCGATACAAACGCGGACGTCGTCTCCAATGCCGCCGGCTCGCTGACATCCTCGACTGGCACGGACTCCTCAAATCCGGCCGGCGCTTCGATCGCAGGCGGTGATACAAACGCGGACGCCATTTCCAACGTCGCCGGCTCGCTGACGTCCTCGACCGGCACGGACTCCTCAAATCCGGCCGGCGCTTCGATCGCAGGCGGTGATACAAACGCGGACGCCATTTCCAATGTCGCCGGCTCGCTGACGTCCTCGACTGGCACGGGCTCCTCAAATCCGGCCGGCGCTTCCATGGCAGGCGGCGATGCAAACGCGGACGCCATTTCCAACGTCGCCGGCTCGCTGACGTCCTCGACTGGCACAGACTTCTCAAATCCGGCCGGCGCTTCAATTGCAGCTCGTGCTTCAAACGCTGCCGGCGCCTCGAAAACAGAAGCCTCTTCGGCCAGCACCGGCGTTTCCTGAGGAATTGACGCCATCTCCCCATGACTTGGAGCAATGTCGGTCCGGACGGGCGCGAAATCCCACTCCGGCGAGGCGGCCAGCGTCGATACCTCCGCAACAGGGGATGACAAGAGATCGTGAACGGGGGGCACGTCTGACGCCAGCGGGCCGTCGGCCGACGCAAGCAGAGGCGCATTGAATGGCTCTGGCTCGTGCATTCGCGCCATCTCGCGAGGAACAAAGCTTTCAACGACCGCACCAGTCCCGGGGGCGGCCGTGGCCCCGCCCGCACCAAAAGGCCGGTTCATCTTTCCCAAGGGAACGGCTGCGCGGCGCACAGAAGGCTCCGTGGCCTTGAGCTGCAGCGAAATCTGCGGAGGTCCACCGGCAAGGCGAGTCCGCGCGGCCACCTTCTCCGCCGTAGTCCCGCGCTCAACCGCGTCGAAACGGGGTCCCACTGCGGGCGCCGGAGTCTGATAAACCGAGCCACCATGCACCCGTCGCCGCAGTTCGGAGATCACAACCCATGCCAGCAGAACGGTAGCGGCCAAAAGCAAGGTCCCCACCAACAGCGCGTGTGAGTTGGTCAGGCGATCCATTCGCTCGACGAAACTCGGCTGGGACCATTCTCGAACCGTTTTCGGGGCGAGGACCGTGGCGGGCGTGCCGGCGCCGCTGACTGCCGGCCGGGCAGCGTTGGACGCTGCGGAGGCCGCCGGCGGAGCCTTGGCCTGACTTTGCGGCGCGACCACTGCCGGCTTCGCCGGAACGGTAGCGGGATTCTGCTCTCGCGGGATCGGGGCACGGCTTTCCGAGGGTAGTGCGTTGTTCGAGGCAACCGGCATCTCCACCTTTGGAGAAGCATCAGGAGCTGTGGCGGTCTTCTCGTTCTTCGCGACGAGCGCTTCGGAAGTCGAGGGTGACGGCGCGGCGTTCTTCGTCGTCGTATCTGTCCCCACGACGGTCGCTGGCGACTTCGACGTCGGGCTCTCCGCCGGTTGCGTTGCCGGCTTGTTCGACACGAGGGCCGCGGCCGGAATCGGGCTCGGTTCGATCGAGGGTACTTCAGTTTTCGCGACCTCGGTTGAACCCGTCGCCGGGGCGGCCGGCTGCCTTTGCAGCCAGCCGAGATCGTAGAAAGAGTCGGCGAAAACGAGGTTCAGAGCGGGGGAATAAATTTTTCGCGCCGAGACAATCCAGAGGTTCGCTTTGGCCGTGTTGTTATGCTTAAACTCCCAGGCGGACTGGGCATAGTACAACGCGGGCGTGTCGCCGGTGAACTGGAACTGCTCCATCATCTTTTGGGCACGGCTGTCTTTCCCTTCGAGCAGTAACGTCAGATAGATTTTGAACTTGATGATTTGCGTCGCCTGATTCTTATCCCCGGCGGCTGGGGTAGCGCCAAAGAGAGCTTCAAGCCGATCGCGCGCCTTCGAGTACTCCTTCTTCTTAAAGGGGATTTCTGCGAGATTAAATTGCGCTTCGTGGAGTTTTGGGTCGAGTTTTAGAGCTCGCTTAAAGGCGATCTCCGCACCTTCGAAATCCTTCTGCGCGAGCAAAATTTCACCGCTCAAATTGATGGTGGCCGCCTGATTCGGATCAGCCGCGTCGGCCTCCTCCACCAGCTTGCGGGCAGCGGTCAGATCCAGTTGCTGAAAAGCTTGTTCGGCGCGTTCATACTTTTCCGCCGCGAGGCTCTTTGCTTTTGCCGCTCGATCTGCCGCGGAAGTCAGCTCGAGGGCCGCGCGCGTTTGCCCGACAGGTTTTTGCAGCCAACCCACTTCGTAAAGCGATTCAGCGAAAAGCTTGTTCAATTGCTGTGAGAAATTCTTCTCGGCCGACGCCAGAAGGTCCGTCGCTTCCTTTTGATTCTTGTGCTGGAGCGCAATGGCCGCGTGCGAGTAGCTCGCCGCCGGCGTGTCCGGCGAAAGTTCAAACTTCGCCAGAATGGAATCGACCATGTTTTCGTTGCCCTGGAGAAGATAGGTCAACAGGATCTTATACTGAATGAGTTGTGCCGCTTCGCCCTGCAATTCAGCAGCATTTCCCTGGAGCAAGGCGTCGAAACGCTTTCGCGCTTCTGACCAGTCTTTCCGCAAGAACGGGATCTCCGCCAGGTTGAAACGCGCATTCCAGAATTTCGGATCGGTCGCAAGAGCCTTCTGCAGCGCCACCTCCGCTTGATCATACTGAGCCTGCCGCATCAAAATGACGCCGCGCAGATTTTGCGATTCCGCGAGATCAGGCTGGCGCGCCTCGATCGCGTCGAGTTCCTTCAACGCCTGCGGAAAATTGTTCGCGTTGAATTCGCGGAACGCCTTGTCATACATCGCCTCAAGCTCGGCCTTGGTTGGCGCAACATTAGTCGCCGCAAAGGAACTGAAAACCAGGACCGTGATCGTCGCGATTTTGCGAATGTTCATGCCAGGACGCATACAAGCTTTCCCAGAGCAAAATGCAAAGCCTATTTTGCCGTATTACCAGCGAAAACAGCACTTTTCCCGCCCGGAAAAACGCTCAACGCCGCAGGAAAGTACTGCGTAACTGTGGAGCGTTGGCAGCGCCACCGGCGAGTCCAGAAGCGCGCGCAACGCCCGCGCGATTCCCTTTCGATTTTCGCGCTCATCGAGGCGCTTTCATTTCGACATTGCGATTCCCAATAATCCGCAGACCCTCCAGCGTCAGATTGGGATGGACCGCCTCAATTTCGGGAAGCTTTCGCGCAATCAACTGCGCATACCCGCCCGTCGCTATGATTCTTGGCTTGCTCCGAGAGAAATTTTCCCGGCGCACACGTGTCAGGATTTCGCGGACCAGACCGCGGTAACCGAAAACCGCGCCGGACATCATCGCTTCGCGCGTGGTTTTCCCAATGACGTGTCGCGGCTCGCGGAGTTCGAGCTCCGGTAGCAGTGCGGTCCGTTGATAAAGAAAACTCGTCATGGCTTCCAGGCCCGGCGCGATGACTCCGCCAATGTAATCACCGCACGCCGAAACGACATCGAAGGTCACCGCAGTCCCGAAATCGACCACGATGGCGGGATAGCCGTACAATTGAGCTACAGCCGCAGCATTCGCGAGCCGATCGGCGCCAATCGATCGAGGGGCCGGGTAATCCACACCAACCCCGAGATCAAGCTCCGGACTCAGGAAAAGAACGCGGGCCGAACCCGCCGCGGTCACGATCGCGCTGTTTTTTCTGGGAACGACCGAGGAAACGACTATTGTCTCCACGTCCCGGTCGCGCAAAACCCGCCGCAGAACCGCGACCGTGAGTTTACTCGTCGGGTGACGGATCGGCTTCGCGAGCCGTCCTCTCGTCGCGAAGGCGAGTTTTGTGTAAGAATTACTGATATCGACCAACAAATAGTCAGTCGTCCGTTTCCCGTCGGCACGCATGGTTGAAGAAGTCCTGTCACTCAGGCGCTATATGGAAGGCTCGACTGCGTCAAGCCCGGTCGCCGCGGCCACGCGGACTCGTGGCTTGCCGATTCCGCCGATTGAACGGATTTGTCCGGCGGCGGGCTTGCGACCCTCTGGCGCAACGCTTAGCCTCGGCCCGTGAGAAAATTGGTTCATCGGCCGCGCCGTTTGCGCCAGAGCACAGGTCTGCGCAATCTCGTCCGCGAAACGAGGCTGAGCGTGAATGATTTCGTGCTTCCTCTTTTTGTCAGCGAACGCGTGACGGCACGGAAACCGATCGCGAGCATGCCAGGCGTTTTTCAGTTCGCGCTCCCGGAAATAGTCGACGAAGCAAAGCGCGCCTGCGATCTCGGACTGCAAGCCGTTTTGCTCTTTGGCGTTCCACAGCTCAAAGACGAACGGGCGACCTCGGCCTACGCCGAAAACGGTATCGTGCAGCAGGCGATCCGCGCGATTAGATCTCAGTGCCCCGAGCTGGTCGTGATGACGGATGTTTGCCTGTGCGAATACATGAGTCACGGTCATTGCGGAGTGACCCGCGTGGACGGTGAGCATTACCATGTCTTGAATGACGAAACGGTCGAGTTGCTGGCGAAAACGGCGCTTTCGCACGCTGCCGCTGGCGCGAATCTCGTCGCCCCCAGTGACATGATGGACGGCCGCATCGGCGCAATCCGCGAGGCGCTCGACGCAAATGGCTTCGACCAAACCGGCATCATGAGTTATGCGGCCAAGTTTGCCTCGGCCTTTTATGGGCCGTTCCGCGAGGTGGCCGAGAATTCCCCGCAATTTGGTGACCGGCGCTCCTATCAGATGGACAGCGCCAACGCCAACGAAGCTCTGCGCGAAGTCCTGCTCGACCTTGAAGAAGGCGCCGACATCGTCCTGGTGAAACCGGCCCTTCCCTTTCTGGATATACTCTGGCGAGTCCACGAACGTTTTGGAAAACCGACCGCCGTTTATCACGTGAGCGGTGAGTACGCGATGATAAAGGCTGGCGCGGAGAAGGGACTTTTCGAAGAGCGCGCGGCGGTCCTCGAAATCATGACCTCTTTGAAGCGCGCGGGCGCAGATTTGATCATTACCTACTGGGCGAAGGAACTTGCCACATGGATGCGTCAGTAGCGACCCGACGCGGTGAAACGGACGCGCACCTCCGTCTAAAGCGTCTCGCCTTTCTCTGGGCGCAAACCAATGGTTACTCAGCGTGCGCCATGGAAGTCAGTTTGCCCCAATGCCGCTATCGCGCCGACGTCGCGGCCTATCGGTCGCGGTCCAGACAGCCCGGCGTGACGGCGATTTTCGAATGCAAACAAGCGCCGGCCGACCTGCGACGGGACAATTGTTGCAGCGCCGCGACCCGTGAAAGGCTCCGTTCGGTCAGCCGGCGGCGCGAGGTGCTGGAGAAACATCTGCGCATCCACTACCCCACCCTCCGGACCGGCGACTCACTCTTCCCGGAATACGACTCGCATGATTTTTCTGGCATTGGGCACCGCAATTACGGCCGGGTTCTCCGCGAATTTGCGGCCCTGCAAAACCATCTGAACGGCGGAACAAAGTTCGAGTGCCTGGTTCGGTATCGATGCGCCAACCTGTTTTTTCTCGTCTTGCCTAACGCATTGTTTTGCGAATCGGACGTGCCGCTCGGTTGGGGCGTGCTGACCGAAACAAACGGCTCGCTTTCTCTCCCGCGTAAACCCGTCTGGCATGATAACGCCGCGGAAAGCTCTCTTCGATTCCTCCAGCGCATCGCGATCGCCGGGACACGGCAATGCAATCGGCAACTCGGCCTTCGTTTTGAAGAAATTCGAACCGCGCGTCAGATGCTGTAAGCCGTACCCCTCAGACGAGGTAACGGCCCCGCTCAGTCGGGGCACGAGAGAGCGAGCCGGCGTCGTAGCTACACCGCGGGCACAAGCAGATTTCGGCCGGTCATCTCCGTGGGTTGCGGCAAACCGAGGAGAAAAAGTATCGTCGGCGCCACGTCGGCCAGAATTCCGTCTTCGACGCGAAAGTCCGCCGAATCGTTCGCGACATAAATGAAATGAACCAGATTCGTCGTGTGCGCAGTATTCGGCGAACCATCCGCATTCCGCATTTGCTCGCAGTTCCCGTGATCGGCTGTGATGAGACAGGCGCCGCCGAGCGAGAGGACTTCAGGGACGATTCGCGCAACGCATTCATCGATCGTCTCCACCGCTTTGATGCCGGCCGGGACCACCCCGGTGTGTCCGACCATGTCGGGGTTCGCAAAATTCAGAATGATCAGATCGAAGCGAGAGCTTCGCGCGAGAACCTCGTCCGTAACTTCGCGGGCGCTCATCTCCGGTTTCAGATCGTAGGTCGCCACTTTCGGTGACGGAACGATTTTCCTTTCTTCGCCGGCAAAGGCGCGTTCGATTCCGCCGTTAAAAAAATAGGTCACGTGCGGATATTTTTCCGTCTCGGCGATGCGCAACTGGGTCTTGCCCGCCTCGCTGACCACCTCACTCAGGATCCGCTGCAACTCTTCCGGCGCGAAGATGAACGGAGATGGATAGGTCGCGTCGTATTGCGTGAGCGTGACGTAATTGACCTGCGGCCAGATCTCGCGATCGAAGCCGTCAAAGTCCTTCAGCAGAAAAGCTTGGGAGAGCTGACGAGCGCGGTCAGCACGAAAATTGAAAAAGAGGACGGTGTCGTCATCGCGAATCCGATGTTCGTCTGGATGTGAGAAAATGAGCGGCGGCATGAACTCATCGGTAACGCCCTGTTCATACTGCGCCTGCACCGCTTTGGCCGGCGTTGCTTCGGAGCGTGTCCCGCGACCAAGGACAATCGCGTCCCAGGCCTTTTTCGCCCGGTCCCAACGCCGATCGCGATCCATCGCAAAATATCGACCCACCACGGTGGCGATCTGCGCGCCGCTTTTTTCCAGCTCGCTCGCGCAAGATTCGAGGAATCCCGCCCCACCAGTCGGAGAAGTGTCCCGCCCATCCGTGAACGCGTGAACCAGGATGTCGGTTACTCCCGCCGCTTTCGCTTCCCGCGCGAGCGCAACGAGATGCTCGTAATGACTATGAACACCACCATCGGACACTAGTCCGAGGAAATGGAGCCGGTGTCCGCGGGCGCGTTCAAAGCTCTTCCGCGCAGCTGGATTACGAGCCAGGTCGCCTTCCGTGATCGCCTTATTGATTCGAGTCAGGTCCTGATAAACGATTCTCCCGGCTCCGAGGTTGAGATGACCAACTTCTGAGTTTCCCATCTGCCCTTCCGGCAAACCGACATCGAGCCCGCTGGCGCTCAACTTGCCGCCCGGAAATTCGCGATACAGCCGGTCGTGAAAGGGGGTGCGGGCAAGCAGAGTGGCATCGCCGTTCTCCGCGCGCCTTTCCCTTCCGCCGGGGTTGATGCCCCAGCCATCGCGAATAAGCAGCATGATTGGTTTCGCCAAGGTGGCGCAATTTCGCGACGATCCCACGGGCGCACAAGCTGTTCTTTCGTTGACAACGCGAATTGCGGGCGCCTACATCGGAGTCATGAAATGGCGCAACCAATTGCTCGCGCTTTTCTGCCTGATCGCATTTGGGGTCGGCGGCATTTTCTATTTCAAACATTGGGTCGTCCAGAAGCCGTTCGGAATCATCCTCTTCATTGGCGAAGGCCTCGAACCCGGTCGCCTGGCCGCAACCCGAGTCTATGCCGCGGGCGCCGACACGCCCCTGGCCCTCGATTCAATGCCCCAGATGGCGTTACTCACAAACTACTCAAACGACTTTGCCACACCGGACCAAGCCGCCGCCGCCACCGCTCTGGCCACGGGCGTAAAAGTGAATAATCGCTTGATCGGCGTCGACTCGGAAGGCCGGCGCCTCCCAAACCTGATCGAGCTCGCCCGCCAGGCTGGCCGCGCGACGGGCCTGGTCACGAACGCTAACCTAACTGACCCGACGGCCGCGGCGTTCTATGCGCACACAGCGGATCAGAATGATCGGTCCGCTATCGCCCGCCAGTTCGCGGAGAGCGCGGGGATTGATCTGGTGCTGGGGGGTGGCACAAACGATTTCTTACCAGAGGCGAAGGGCGGACATCGCCGGGACGAACGTGATCTCTTGTTGGAAATTCGCAGAAACGGTTTTGATCTGGTGCGGTCGAAGGCGGAACTCGAGGCGATACCAGCCTGGCGACGCCCAAAAATCCTGGGCCTCTTTGGCCCAACCGAACTGGCTTATGCGGATCAGATCGAAGCGCGCAGCGAACAGCCGAGTCTTTCAGATATGGTTCGACGCGCGGTTGAACTGCTTCAATTCAGTCGATCCGGCTATTTCCTGGTGGTGGATGCCGGGTTGATGCGGAAAGCGGCAGAGAAGAATAACAGCGAAGGCACCCTGGCCGAAACCGTGGAACTCGATCGCGCTCTCGCAATCGCCCATCGATATGCCGGCGGGAAAGCCGCCATATTGGTGTGCGGCGATGTGGCAATTGGAGGATTGAGTTTGAATGGGTTTCCGTTTCGGAAAGACCGTGGCATTGCGGTTCTGGGCCTAAACTCCGCAGGGGACCCGTGGTTCTCGTGGGCGACCGGACCGAGCGGCGAAAGATATCATGGAACAGCAAAAATCGCAGCCTCCCAGGAGCCGCATCCCACGGCTTCCATTCCGCCGCCGGAGCAGCGGCAGGAGCCGGTGGCGTTCTATGCGCCGTCAGCGCTGAACACCGTGGATGATGTGGTGGCGCTCGCATCTGGCCCAGGCGCGGAGGATGTGCACGGCTCGATGATGAACACCGCGTTGTTTGAGATCATCCGCAATAACTTTTGAGCGACCTTTCATGGAGACACAAGGTCATTGCTGCTCGCTCAAGACGGCGTCACGCATCTGTTGGGCGACCTTCAGTCAGCGCCTAATCGTCGTCGAGCCTCAAAGCGTATCTACCGGTGCACAAATGGCCGGCCCGCAAACGGCAGCCAAAAAACAGAAAACCCGTCGATCGGCACAGGCTGACCGGCGGGCTTTCAGAGAATATTGGCGTTATTGGCTAACCGGGACCAATTGCGGGATAAATGTGAATGGCGGTGGCTCCGGGAGCGGGGGAGGAGGACCTTCGCTCGGAGGAGGGCCTTCCTCCGGGATGTCTTTGCTGTCGGTGACATCTTTGGAGTCAGGTACCTTCTTTCTTGAATCGGAAGAAACCTTTCGTTCAGTCGTGGTTGGATTGCTGGAGAAATTCACGTTCGAAGCCAGGAGACTCCCGCCACCCACACCAAAGGCCGAAACCTCGGCTACCGTGAATGCGCCATCGGCCTGGGATGCCGGAGTCCATCGCAACATCACATAACGACCAGTCCTCTCCGCAAAATCAATCGAAGCGCGTCCCTGAGTACCGTCGTCGATCGCCGAACCAACGCTTTTCAAACCAGCCAACGCATCGCTGTCGAGCTTCATGGTGCCGGCGGAATCATCCCGGTCCGCCCCCGGCAGAGATTGCATGACATAGAAATCAATACTGCCAGCCCGGGCCGAATAAACTGCCGAGAGCCGGCGCACGGTGCAGACTTTTCCAAGGTCGATGACTGCAGTCGGGGACTTGTCGTCTGCCGAAAAACCAAACGAGGTCGCGACCTGATCGTCAATCATACTATTCGCCAGCGTCAGATCATTTCCAGAGCTCACGTAAAGAGCGCGCGCCTTATTCTGAGCGTCCTTGAGGTTGTAGTTGATCAGCGCGAAAGTGGCCTGCGGGCCGAGGTGGGATTGAGCAGCCTTGGCGGACGTTTCTGTCGTTGTTTGGAGCGGGACTTTTTCCAATACGACGTCCGACGCAAACACGCCTGATGCGGCACAAAAGAGGAAGCCAGCAGATCCGCAAACTTTCCAGAGGAAAGAGGTAAGTGTTCTCATAATTTCCATATCCACAAAAAAGATAATAGGATTTTCACCTTTTCTCCGCAATAAGAATCTTTCCTAGGGTGCGATTTTCTCTGACCGGGTCAAATGCCTGGCCAGATAATGCCACAAGACCGGCTCCGGCAGCCAGCCTTTTCTTAAAGAAATCGTGACTCCCTTGATGAGGGAATCAGGAGCAGACGAGTTTGAGAGAACCGATGCGGAATCCGATGGCAAGTCTTTCATCCATCGACCAGCTGACGAGATCGAAGTTCGGTTCGATGGCTTGTTCCCGGATCGGGGCGGGCGCTGTCTGGATGTGGTTGAGCTGACGGTCACAGCCCGGGCCGTGCAGGCTCATAAACAGGGGGTCGGCGAGGCAGATTGCCGAAGAGAGGCCAAGGAGAATAGCGGCCAGGAGAAAGATCTTCTTGAAGGCAAATGGTTGAATGCTGATTAACACCATAAATGTTATGGCATTTACGAGCAGCGGTTGTGCCAGAACCGGGCAGAGGCGTCCGCCCAAAAAGCAAAATCTACCCGAAGAATTGGCTCATGGGTTCGAGCGGCGCTTGCGGGATTCCGACACCCATCATGCCCGGCACGATCTTGCCGATTTGCGGTCCTAGCGACCGACGAGTGTGCGCGCGAAGTCTAGGTTTTGCCTCGCTTCCTTAAAGTCCGGCTGGATCCGGAGTGCCTCCTGATAGTGAGCAATGGCTGAATCGTATTCGCCCTCACCAACCATTATATCCGCAAGTTCCTTGTGGGCGATTTGAAGGTCGGGCCTCAGGGATAGACTGTGCTCGTATCGGCGGCGTCCTTCAGTCCGCATTCCCTTGGAAACGAGGATGCCGGCCAAATTCGATTCGCATTTGCCATTCTTCGAATCGAGCAGGAGCGAGCGCTCGTAATGTTCGATTGCCCTGTCCGGATCTCCCAGATCGCTCCAAGCCAGCCCGAGAAAAAACTCGGCATCCGCCAGCGAGGGATTCTTGCTGATCGCGAACTCATATTTGGCCAGCGCTTCTTCCACGCGTCCCGCCTCGTGCAAGGCTTTGCCGTAATCCAGCTGGGCCTTGGCATCCTGTGGTAGAACTTCCGCAACCTTCGCTGTCCGCTCGACTGGAGGTACGACGCGGCCCACGAGCTGTGCGGCACAGAGGGCCCCAAAGGGGATTACCAGCGCCGCCCACCGCAAGCTGTGGCGAATCCACGTCGGCCAATGCCGAGGTGATGCCAGGGCGGAAACCCCCGCCCCTTCGATTCCAAGCATCGCGCGCGTCTCTGGTTCACGGACCTTCCAGATGAATCCGTCATAATAAAAATGTAACAGTGCCGAGGCGGTCACCATCCCGATGAGACCATGCCGGATCCACTCTGCGGTGACGGCGGACGTCGTTAGGCCGATTGATCCGTAGGCCAGAACCAAGCCGACGTAGACCCCGATCAGCGCGCCACTTCGTCGAAAAACGAAGTGCATGAATCCACCGATGGTCCGGTCGCGTTCCACTCGAGTCCGATTATAGATCCAGACGATGGCCAGATATTGCACGTCATGGAAGACCTCAAACAATGCGATGCCCACGAGGATGTTCTGGACGCCGTTGTTGCAATACCACCAGAAGGCAATGCTGCTGACAAGGAGCACCATTTTTACCGGGCTGGCCCCACGCCCTGCGCGCCAATCGCTCCATTGCCGCCACAGGAAAACCACGGTAGCCAAACCAAGCGCGATTACCACCCCAGAGCGAAGGCCTTCGATGAGGGCGGCGGAGATCACCGGACCTCCGCTTTCATAATAAAGGTCGAGCCAGGTGCGGAAACGCATGGGTGAGAGCAGCACTGCTCCCGGAAACCACGCCAGGCAGAGCGCAAGATCCACCCGGGCCCTGGACGCGGCCTTGGCCGAGGCCTTCGCGTCATAGATCCGGCAGAAACCATACGTCTGCATCATGCCGTGCCAGATTCCCCAAGCCATCGCCACTAATTGAATGGCTTGGATATTATAGAGAGATGACCAGACCGATACGGCCACCAAGGCGACCGGCGCGACGATAAATCGCGTCCGGAAACGATCAAACAACGCACGATCGCCATACGCCCGAATCATACCGGGCAAATGGTGACCCATCGCACCAAAGGCACCCACAAACATAAAAATATCTTGCGCACTCCAGCGAACCTGGGCGGCCGCAAAGATGGGAATGAGGAGAACCGGAGTGGCGACAAACAGCACCAAATCCCGCCAGCGATCGAGTATCCAAGGCGATGATGCGGCCCGGACCGGCGCGACAGGTCCCTTCCGGGGTCGCTCTTTCGACGCTGGGAGCCTTATCAGCGGCAATGCCTTTGTCGCCATTCTCGTTTGATAGTGCAAATCGACGGCAAAGACAAGCCCGGTTCAAAGGGCCTTCCGAGTGCGCACTGAGCCGACAAACAAAAGGCGGGTGGCATTTCTGCCACCCGCCTGATGCAATGTTATCGACTCGAGATTAGAACTTCTTGTTCAGGCTCACGTACCAGTAACGGTTACGGATCGAGTAGTTGGACGTGTCGTAGTTGTCGTTAAACGCGCCGAGGACCGTTGGCGGCTGGCGGTCAAACACGTTGTTCACGCCGACGGTT